>Ga0299914_10000539_pt1 | contig 22882 bp, 28 predicted proteins | sample RVTome_10_FD_201361 | JGI IMG/M metagenome (GOLD analysis project Ga0299914, IMG submission 201361) | Soil microbial communities from uranium-contaminated site in the Upper Colorado River Basin, Wyoming, United States - RVT153D57 (version 2) ...
GCGAAGATCTCGACCGGCGCGGCCCACAACAAGTTCGGTATTCCGATCGGCGAGACGCTGGCCGCCTGCTCGGCCCTGCAAGGCCTGCCGGGGCTGGAGTTCAAGGGTCTGGCGGTACACATCGGCAGCCAGCTCACCAGTCTCGCGCCGCTGGAGACTGCGATCGCCAGGGTAGGTGCGATGATCGCGCAACTGCGTTCGCACGGATATGAGATCTCCACAGCCGACCTCGGTGGCGGCCTCGGCATCCAATATGATCCGGCGCTCCCGCCGCCGCCGACCCCGGAAGACTATGGCGCGATGGTGGCGCGGCTGACGCGCGGCTGGAACGTGCGACTGATCTTCGAACCGGGCCGGCTGATCGTCGGCGATGCGGGCGTGCTCCTCACCGAGGTCGTTCGCATCAAGCCCGGCCACAAATGTCCGTTCGTCATCGTCGATTCCGCCATGAACGACCTGATGCGCCCGAGCCTCTACGATGCCTGGCACGAGATCGGCGCGGTCGCACCGACGGGCGATGAGATGGTCGCCGACGTGGTGGGCCCGGTGTGCGAGAGCGGCGACGTGTTCGCAGTGGCCCGGAAGCTGGACCGGGTCGAGGCGGGTGACCTGATCGCCATCCATACGGCAGGCGCCTATGCCGCCACCATGGCGGGCACTTACAACTCGCGGGCGCTGGCGCCCGAGGTGCTCGTCGATGGACGCGACTGGGCAGTGGTAAGGGCGCGGCGCGGAAACGAGGCTTTCCTTGCCGACGAACATGTGCCGTCTTGGCTGAAGCCTGCCGGATAGCACCGGCTCATGACGCGCCATGTCATTGGTCGAAATCTGGAAAAGGGAAGGCGATGATGGTTCAGGACGTCGGCAGGCCCTCTCTCGGGGTCAACGCGCATCTCCTCGATGTTCCGGGTGGCCGATGGCGGCTCAATACGCCGAGCCTGATCATCGATCTCGACCTGCTCGAGGAGAATATCGCGAAGATGGCGCGTCTTTGCGGGCAACAGGCCATTGCGCTGAGGCCGCACGCCAAGACCCACAAGTCGATCGAGATCGCCAGACGCCAGTTGACGGCCGGCGCGATCGGCATCTGCTGCGCCAAGCTGGGCGAAGCCGAGGTCTTCGCGGCCGGCGGAATCGGGTCCATTCTTATCACCTCGCCAGTGGTAAGCCAGGAAGGCTGCCAGCGTCTCGCGGCGCTCAACCGGCTCTGCCCGGACCTCATGATCGTCACCGATTGCGCGGCGAATGCGGAAGTCCTCTCCCTTGCGGGCGCGGCCTCCGGCAGGCCGCTCAAGGTGGTGATCGACCTCGACGTGGGGCACCGCCGCACCGGCATCGTGCCGGGCGACGGCGCGATCGCGCTCGCCGGAGTGATCGCCGCCAAGCCCGACCTCAGCCTGGTCGGCATTCAAGGCTATGCCGGGCATCTGATGCATGTCGGTGACCGGCGCGAGCGCGAGGCCGGGACCTTCGCCGTGATGGATTCGCTCGACCGCATGCGCGCGGCGCTCGAAGGGCAGGGTCTTGCCTGCCCGATCGTGACCGGCGGCGGCACCGGGACGTTCGATCTGGATCCTCGCGCCCATGTGCTCACCGATCTGCAGGCAGGTTCCTACCTGTTCATGGACGCCCAATATAATGACGTCTGGGAGACGGGCGACGAGCGAGCGCCGTTCAGCACGTCGCTTTTCGTGCAGACGACGGTGATCAGCGCCAACCTCCCGGGCCTGGCGACGACCGATGCCGGCCTCAAGGCCTTTGCCACGGACGCGGGATTGCCGCGGATCATTGGAGGGGCGCCCGGCGGCACGCGCTATGTGTTCCGTGGCGATGAGCACGGCGGGCTGGAGTTCAGTCCGGGGAATGCGCTCGAGACTGGCGCAACGATCACCTGCGCCGTCCCGCACTGCGATCCCACGGTGAATCTCTATGATCACTACCATGTCGTCAGGGGCGATACGTTGGTCGACATCTGGCCGATAGACGCCCGCGGCCGATCGCAATGACGCCAGGGGAGGGACGCTTGGCAGCGCTTCGGAATCGAGATGATCGCACCTGCTGACGACGATAACCGCCACATGATGCCGGAGCGTCGCCTTCCGAGGAAGGCGCCGGGCCGTGGTCAAGGCTGGACGATCTGCACCCCGTCGGGCGAGGCTTCGATGAGCCTTGAATCGAAACTGTAGAAAGAATCGCAGCGGCGACAGGCGGCCAGATGGAGGGCGTCTGCGAAATCCATGCCGCTCTGCATCCATGCAAGCGCCTGGGCAGCGACCTCGGGCGCTTCGAGCGTTACGCCCGGCAGGCCTGCGAAGGTTCGAAGCGCGTTGACGATATCAGCGCGAGCGTATGCATAGCCGCTGCGCAGCACCCTCTCGGTCTCGAGGAGGACCGTCGTGGCGACGAAGATGTCGCCCCCCTCGATCAGGGCCTGTGCCTTGGCCCATTGATCTGGATCGTCCCTCGTCAGGAAACGGACGAGGACATTGGTGTCAATCGCGCGCACGGCGCCTTGCCTCCCGGGCGACCGCTTCGTCCATCTCCTCGATGGTCTTCGCCTTGCCTTTGTAGGCGAGCACCCCCGAAACCTCGGCGATGCTGGTCCGCCGGAAAAATGGCTCCGGTCTGAGGAGGACGCCATCATCCGTTTCCTCGACCACGAGCTTCGTGCCCGCGTCCCAGTGCCTCCGGTCGCGAATGGTCTTGGGCAGGATGACCTGGCCTTTGGTCGAGACGGTCGTGGTCAGCTTTTCCGCATGCGGCACGGCGGGCTTCTTTCGGTAAGACGGATGTAAGATGAGGCTGACTGGTCGTTCTGTCAAGGAGTGGCCGGCCCGGCCTCCCCATCCCCACACCCCCTCAAACCACCCACCGCGTATCGTACTTGGTCCGCCGGTACATGCGCAGCGCTTCGATTCCCTTCGCTGCCCGCCAGCGAACAAAAACGATTATTTTATTCACGCTGGCCGCGCGGGGCGCAGGATCACGCTCCTTGCAGCCGCTCCATGATCGCCATCGCCTGCTCGGCGCCGGCCTGCGGCACCGTCTCGCCGGCCCGGTCGATGATCCGCTCCCAGCTCGCCGCGACGCCCTCGGGCGTCTGCTCGTCCTCGCCGAGCGCGACGCCCCGGGTGAGGGTGACGAAGGCGGCCTGGACCACGCCGGCGCCGGCGCCGACGATCTGTCCGGTCGGCGCACCCTGCGATACCAGGAACAGGGCCGCCGGGGCGACCAGCTCGGGACGGAAGCGGGCGAGCAGTTCGGCGGGGAACAGATCCTCGGTCATCCGCGTCGCCGCGGTCGGCGCGATGGTGTTGACCCTGATGTCGTATCGGGCGCCCTCGATCGCCAGGGTTCGGCCGAGGCCGGCCAGGCCCATCTTGGCGGCGCCGTAATTGGCCTGGCCGAAATTGCCGAACAGGCCGGTCGAGCTGCTCGTCATCAGGATGCGGCCATAGCCCTGCTCGCGCATCGTCTCCCAGACCGCCTTGGAGCAGTTGGCCGATCCGGTCAGGTGGACGTCCACGACCGCGCGAAAATCCTCCATCGTCATGTTGGCGAAGCTGCGGTCGCGCAGGATGCCGGCATTGTTGATCAGGATGTGGACGCCGCCATACGCCGCCTTCGCCTCGGCCACCATCGCCTCGACCGCATCGGTGTCGGTGACGTTGGCGCGGCTCGCGATCGCGCTGCCGCCGGCGGCGCGGATCTCCTCGACCACGCGCCCGGCGGCATCGCTTTCCCCGCTGCCGTCGCGGCTGCCGCCGAGATCATTGACCACCAGCTTCGCGCCGCGCCGCGCCAGCTCCAGCGCATAAGCCCGACCCAGGCCGCCGCCCGCACCGGTGACGATCGCGACCCGGCCTTCGAAACCCATCGTCATGCGCTTTTTCCCTCCCCGGATGGACGCTACCGGAAAGCCGGGTAGGGGAAAGCGGAGCGGCGGGAAAGGGCGCGAATCGGCCCATTCCCGCTGCTCGCGAGGTGATCCTGGATTCGCCCGCGGAGGCCCGCCCCGGTCCGGCGGTCAGCCGGATCCGGGGCGGTCAGCCGTCATTCCGGCGCGCGGGCGCGCTCGTAGGTCTGGAGGCAATTGTCGGTGACGGTGCGCGAGCAGGACGGATAGTCCTCCGTTGCCGGCTGCGGCGTGAACACCTGCGCCTGGTTCGGATTGGGCGTGAAGACGGCGCCGGCCGGGATCGGCGCGGCGACGTTGGCGCCGGCGGGCACCACGGCCGGGTCGGAGACGACCGGGATGCCGCGCGCATCGGTCTCGGGATTCGCGTTGCTGGGCGCGACCGTTCCCGTTCCCGCGCCCGAGGCGGCGAGCGGCGGCGTCGGTGGCGCGGTCGTGGTCGCCGGCGCGGTCTCCGTCGGTGGCATGGTCGTGGTTTCCGGTGTTTCCATCGGTTGCGTGGTCGTGGTCTCCGGCGCCGGCATCTCCGTCGGCTGGGCGGCCGGATCCGCCGCCTGCTCCTCGTAGGTCTGGGCCAAAGCGGCCGTTCCGCCAAAGGCCAACGCGGCCGCAATCAAAGTGATTCTCATGACGCTCCTCCTTGGTGTGTGCCGATGACAAACGCCTCCGAAACGGTTTTTCTCCCTCGGGCCGGGAATTGAATCGGCGGGGCCTCCGCGGAGGGACATCGTCCCGTTTAGGGAAGCGCCGCGGCGGACCGGTCGCGCCGGCCCCGGCTTTACCCTTATGTAAGGCCCCCCGTTGTAATGGAGCAGGCATGAGCGGCACCGACGACAGCAAGTTCGTACCGAGCCGGCGCACCGTGCTCGCGCTCGGCGTCGCCGCCGCGTCGACCGTGGTGACGATCCGGCCGGCGCTCGCGCAGACGGCCGGCTCGGTGCTCAATTGCGAAATACCGGTTCCGGGGCCACAGGCGGCGGGCAGCTATGTCGCGCCCGACGGCAGCCTGGTCGCGCCCGGCACCCCCGGCGCCGCACCACCCCTCCTCCGGCCGCTGACCGGCGAGCAGGCGAAGGTGCTGCTGCGCGGCTCGACGCCGCCCGGGGTCAATCCGCAATCCGCTCAGGCCTATGCCAACTATATTCGCCGGCTGCAGGCGGGGATGAGCGGCTTTACCTGCTACGCCTCCCTGCAGATGCCGCGCTAGCCCGTCGGCGCGCCCGATGACAGGCGCTCGCTATGCGGCCGATCCGGAAGAGTGCGTCCGCAGCGTCGCCCTCGACGGCCTCTGGCTGCTCTTTCACAAGCCGTCGGGCATGACCCACATTGTCGCGCCGCCGGCGCCGCAGATCCTCGAAGCGCTGCGCCTCGGCCCCGCCGACGCCGGCGAGATCCTCGCCCGGATGCGCGCCTGGTACGACCTTGAGGGCGACGACGCCGCCGACGCCGTCGAGGCCCGCCTCGAAGAGCTCGAGGCCGCCGGCCTGGTGAGGCGCTCGTGAAGATGCCCCGCATCCCAACTCCCCTCCCTGCACGCAGGGAGAGGTCGGGGGTGGGTAAGCCCGCGAAAGAGCGCCTGCATCCGAGCAAGACACCTTGAAACACCAACTCTCCCTCCAGATCGGCCCCGTCGCCTTCCGGATCGGCTCGGCGTGGCGAGCGCCGATCGATGCGCTGGCGAGGCTCTACGCCGGCTATCCCGAGCCGGAGCGGGTCTGCGACTTCACCGTCCGGCTCGAGCCGGAGCAGCCGTGGCGGCGGTGGATCCGGCCGTCGGTGGCGATCCAGGGCGACTATATCCTGCCCGATGCGGCGCCGATGTCGCTCGCCCACGGCCTGCTCGCCGCCGAGATGGGCATGAACCTGCAGATGGCGCTGGGCCAGAAGACCCACTTGCTGCTTCACGCCGCGAGCGTCGAGAAGGACGGGCGCGCCTTGATCCTCACCGGCGAATCCGGCGCCGGCAAGTCGACCCTCGCCGCCCTGCTCGGCGAGCGCGGCTGGCGGCTGATGGGCGACGAGTTCGCTCTGCTCGGCCTTCAGGACGGGCGGCTGCGCGCCTTCCCGCGCGCGGTCAGCCTGAAGAACGGCGCGATCGCCGTCATGGAAAATGAGGTCGCGCCGGAGCGGTTCGGCCCACGGCTCGACGGCACGCCCAAGGGCGCCATCCGACACATGCGGCCGAACCGCCTTGCGCTCGAGGCGATGGCCGATCCGGCGCGACCGGTGCTGATCCTGTTCCCGCGCTTCGGCGAGGCGGCCGCCGCCCGAGCGGTCGGCCAGGCCGAGGTCTTCATGCGTCTGACCCAGGCCTCGACCAACTATGTCTCGCTCGGCGCCGCCGGCTTCGACGCGCTGACCGGCCTGGTCGGCGGCTGTCCTGCCGCGGCGATCGACTATCCGGATACGACGAGCGCGATCGACATGGTCGAAGAGCTGTGGGCGCAGGCGGCATGAGCGCGTCTCGCCGGCTCGTCGCCGCCCTGCGCGATCCCGATCGCGCCGGCGAAGGCGACTGGAACGGGCTGATCGCCGCCGCCCGCGCCGAGCAGCTGATCGGCAGCTTCGCCTTCAGGTTCGAGGGAAGGCCGGTGCCGGCGAAGGTCGAGTCGATCCTGGAGGCCGCCCGCCGGGACGCGGCGCAGGCGAGGATTCAGGCGCTGTGGGAAGCCGAGATGACCCGCCGCGCGCTCGCGCCGCTCGGCGTGCCGATGATCCTGCTCAAGGGCAACGCCTTCCACGCCGCCGGCCTGGACGCGGCGATCGGCCGGTCGGTCGGCGATCTCGACATCCTCGTGCCGAAGACGAGTCTCGAGGCGGTCGAGACCGCCTTGCTCGGCGCCGGCTGGGAGCGGCTCAAGGAAGCCGGCGGCTATGACGACGATTATTATCGCCGCTGGATGCACGAGCTGCCGCCGCTGATCCACCGCACCCGCGATCGGATGATCGACGTGCACCACACCATATTGCCCGAGACGGCGCGGCCGCGGCCGGACGCCGCGGCGCTCATCGCCGACAGCATCGCGCTCGACAACGGCCTTCGCATCCTGTCGCCGGCCGACATGATCGTCCACGCCGCCGCGCACCTGTTCGCGGACGGCGACCTGGCCGGCGGCCTTCGCAACCTGTGGGACGTCGACCGGCTGCTGCGGCAGTTCGCCGCCTGTCCCGGACCCCGATCCGGGGCTGACGAGGCGTTCTGGCCCCGCCTGGCCGAAAGGGCGCGCCGCCATCAGCTGACCCGGCCGGTCGCGCTGGCGCTGCGCCTGTCGGCCCGGCTCTACGGCACGCCGGTCGACCGCGCTCTCGCCGGACGCGATCGGCTTTCGGACCGGCTGTTCGCGGCGCGGCTGCTCGCCCGCAACGGCTGGGGCCAGCCGGTGCGGCCCGCTCTGCGGCTCGCTTTCTACGTCCGCTCGCACTGGCTGCGCATGCCGCCGCTGATGCTCGCCCGGCACCTGTGGGTGAAGGCGCGAAGCTGATTCGACCTCGGCGGGCACTGGACCGCGCCGATCCCTGAGGTCTAATCAGCATTTTGCTGCCCCGGCACGGGCGCAGACCTTGCAGAGCGGGGAGACGGGACATGGCAGGCTTTCGCGAATTCCTGGCGCGCGGCAACGTGCTCGATCTGGCGGTGGCGGTGATCATCGGCACCGCCTTCGGCACCATCGTCACCTCGATGACCGACGACGTCATCATGCCGGCGATCGGCGCGATCTTCGGCGGGCTGGACTTCAGCAGCTACTTCATCCGCCTCGGCCCGATCCCGGCCGGTTATGCCGGCGATCCGAACAATTATGCGGCGCTCAAGGAAGCCGGCGTGCCGATGCTCGGCTACGGCCAGTTCGTCACCGCCTTGGTCAACTTCCTGATCCTCGCCTTCATCATCTATCAGCTGGTGAAGGCGGCGACGCGCCTGCATGCGAAGGCGGAACCGGCGCCGGCCGGGCCGAGCGAGGAGCTGCTGGTGCTGCGCGAGATACGCGATGCGCTGACGAGCCGCCCGCCGACCGGCTGACCGCGGGGGTCCTCGTCCCGCTTGCGGCGCTCAGAGCCGTTCCAGCACGCCCACAAGCTCGGAATAGTCATCGATCACCGCGTCCGCGCCGAGCGCGTCGACCGGACGATCCGAAAAACCGAAGCTGACCGCGACGAACGGCAGGCCCGCCGCTTTGGCGGTGTCGGCGTCGGTGATCGAATCGCCGACGAACACGGCGCGGCCGCCGCCGGCCCGTGCCACCGCCTCGCGCAGCGGGGCCGGATCGGGCTTGCGCACCGCCAGCGTGTCGGCGCCCACCACCGCGTGGAAGCGCCGGTCCCAGCCAAGGGCGTGGAGCAGCAGATGGGTCAGCCGTTCCGGCTTGTTGGTGCAGACCGCGAGCGCCGCGCCGCGCGCGGTCAGCGCGTCCAGCGCCTCCTCCAGCGCCGGATAGCCGGCGGTGCCGACGCAGATATTGGCGGCATAGAAATCGATGAAGATCGGAAAGCCTTCGTCGACCAGCGCTTCAGAGGCCTCGCCGCTGGCAGCCAGGCCCTTGCGCAGCAAGGCCCTCGCGCCATGCCCGACCAGGTGCCGCACGGCGTCCGGCTCCACCGTCGGCCGCCCCAGCCGCTCCAGCGCGTGGTTCAGCGCCGCGGCCAGGTCGGGCGCGGTATCGGCGAGCGTTCCGTCGAGGTCGAACGCGACCACGTCGAAGGGAAAGAAGGGCATCGGGGCCGCCTTTCGTGCGAACCTATGGAAATGGCAAGATTTCCGTGGCATCGGACGACGAAGCTCAGGGGCGCCATGATCAGAACGACACCGTTTGCCGCCATCATCCTTGCCGCCGGCAAGGGCACGCGGATGAAGTCCGACGTGCACAAGGTGCTGCACCCGATTGCGGGCCGCGCGATGCTCGATCATCTGATGGGCGTGCTCGAAGGGCTCGGCCCGGCACGCAAGATCGTCGTCGTGGGCAGCGGCCGCGAGCAGGTCGAGGGGCTGGTCGAGGCGCGCGGCGGCGAGACGGTGGTCCAGGAGCGGCAGCTCGGCACGGGCCACGCCGTCCTCCAGGCCGAGCCCAGGCTGGACGATTTCGACGGCGACATCCTCATCCTTTATGGAGACACGCCGCTGATCGAGGCGGAAACCATGGCCCGGATGCTCGAGCGGCTCCATGGCGAGGATCGGCCCGCCGCCGTGGTGGTCGGCTTCCGGCCGGAAGATCCGCTCCAATATGGACGCATCCTCGCCCGGGACGACGGAACGATCGAGAAGATGGTCGAGTATAAGGATGCCACCGCCGACGAGCGCGCGGTCGACCTGTGCAATTCCGGCCTGCTCGCCGCCCGCGCCCAGGACCTTTTCGCGCTGCTCCATCGCGTCGGGTCGGACAATGCCGCCGGCGAATATTATCTTCCCGACGTGGTGATGCTGGCCGCGGCCGACGGGCGACATTCGGCGGTGATCGAGGCGCAGCCCTGGGAAATGGCCGGCGTCAACAGCCGCGCCGAGCTCGCGCTGGTCGAAGCGGAATGGCAGCGCCGCCGCCGCCTCGAGGCAATGGCGGACGGCGTGACCCTGGTCGCCCCCGACACGGTCTGGTTCGCGCACGACACGGTGATCGGACGCGATTGCGTGATCGAGCCCAATGTCGTGTTCGGTCCCGGCGTCACCGTCGGCGAGCGGGTCAGGATCAAGGCGTTCAGCCACATCGAGGGCGCGACGATCGGCGACGACGCGCAGATCGGACCCTATGCCCGGCTGCGCCTCGGCGCCGAGATCGGCGAGCAGGCGAGGGTCGGCAATTTCGTCGAGGTGAAGAAGGCGAAGCTCGGCAAGGGCGCGAAGGCCAACCACCTTTCCTATCTCGGCGACGCCGAGATTGGCGCCGGCGCCAATGTCGGCGCGGGCACCATCACCTGCAATTATGACGGCTTCTTCAAATACCGGACGGTGATCGGGGAGGGGGCGTTCATCGGCTCCAACAGCGCCCTGGTCGCCCCGGTCACGATTGGCGCCGGCGCGCTCGTGGCGGCCGGCTCGGTCGTCACCCGCGACGTCGCTCCGGACGCGGTCGCGCTGAGCCGCGCCGAGCAGGTCGAGAAGCCGGGGCGGGCGAAGAAATTTCGCGAGATGATGCAGGCGAAGAAGAAGGCCACTTGAGCCGTGCCGTCGGCCTGAGCTTGTCGAAGGCCGACCCTTTTCTTACGGACAACAGCAGGAACGGGGCTTCGACAATGACCAGGTTCGGATTGCCCCCGGGCAATCCGTCGCCAAGCCGGGGGCTTGGCGACCCGGTCATTAGCCCGAACGGATTGAAGGAAGGCGTAGAGTCTTATGTGCGGGATCATCGGCATCGTCGGCCGGGAGCAGGTGTCGGGGCGGCTGATGGACGGCCTGCGGCGGCTCGAATATCGCGGCTATGACAGCGCCGGCATCTGCACGATCCACGATGGCGTGCTCGAGCGCCGGCGGGCCGAGGGCAAGCTCGACAATCTCGCGCGCGAGCTGGCCGACGCGCCGCTCGAGGGGAATGTCGGCATCGCCCATACCCGCTGGGCCACCCATGGCGCTCCGACGGTCGGCAACGCCCATCCCCACGTCGTCGACGGGGTCGCGGTCGTCCACAACGGCATCATCGAGAATTTCAAGGCGCTGCGCGAGGAGATGCAGGCCAAGGGCCGCAAATTCGAGAGCCAGACCGATTCCGAGGTCGTCGCCCACCTGGTCGCCGACCAGCTCGGCCAGGGCAGGGATCCCGAGGCCGCGGTTGCCGCCGTCCTGCCCCGCCTCCACGGCGCCTTTGCGATCGCCATATTGTTCCGCGACCATCCCGACATGATCGTGGGCGCCCGGCTCGGGGCGCCGCTCACCGTCGGCCTCGGCAACGGCGAATCCTATCTCGGCTCGGACGCTCTGGCGCTCGCGGCGCTGACCCAGAGGATCGCCTATCTGGAGGAAGGCGACTGGGCCGTCGTCACCCCTGAAGGCGTGCGCATCTTCGATTCCCGCAATCGGCCGGTGGAGCGGGCGATCGTCGAATCCGGCGTCAGCGCCGCGATCTACGACAAGGGCAACCACGCCCATTACATGCAGAAGGAGATTTTCGAGCAGCCGGTCGTCGTCGCCCAGACCCTGCAATCCTATCTGCGTCCGCTCGAGCAGAAGGTCGCGCTGCCGCAGATGGATTTCTCCTTCGGCCCCGTGCCCCGCATCACCATCGTCGCCTGCGGCACGTCTTATTATGCCGGGATGGTTGCCAAATATTGGCTGGAGCGCTTCGCCCGGGTGCCGTGCGAGCTCGATATCGCCTCGGAGTTCCGCTATCGTGAGCCGGTGCTGGAGGAGGGCGGCCTGGCGCTGTTCATCTCCCAATCGGGCGAAACCGCCGACACCCTCGCCGCCCTGCGCCATGCCCGCGCCCAGGGACAGAAGATCGCCGTCGTCGTCAACGTCCCGACCAGCTCGATGGCGCGCGAAGCCGACCTCCTGCTCCCGACCCATGCCGGGCCGGAAGTCGGCGTCGCCTCGACCAAGGCCTTTACTTGCCAGCTGGCCGTGCTCGCCGCGCTTGCCGCCAAGGTCGCCCGCGACAAGGGACGGATGAGCGAGTCCGAGGAGCGCGAGATCGTCGAGCATCTCACCGAGGCGCCGGCGGCGATAAACGCCGCTCTGGCTCATGACGAGGACATCCAGGCGATGGCGCACGTCATCGCCGAGGCGCGGGACGTCCTCTATCTCGGCCGCGGCCAGGACTATCCGCTGGCGCTGGAAGGCGCGCTGAAGCTGAAGGAGATCAGCTACATCCACGCCGAAGGCTACGCCGCGGGCGAGATGAAGCACGGGCCGATCGCCTTGATCGACGACAATGTCCCGATCATCGTCCTCGCGCCGTCAGGCCCGCTGTTCGAGAAGACGGTGAGCAACATGCAGGAGGTCCAGGCCCGCGGCGGAAAGGTCGTGCTGATCTCCGACGCCGAGGGCATCGCGCAGGCGGGCGAAGGCGCGATCGCGACGATCGAGATGCCGAAGGTCCACCCGCTGATCGCGCCTCTGGTCTATGCCGTGCCCGTGCAGCTGCTCGCCTACCATGTGGCCGTGGCGAAGGGCACCGACGTCGATCAGCCGAGGAATCTGGCGAAAAGCGTCACGGTGGAGTGAAGCGGTCAGGCGGCGTCGCGCCGCCGATCGGAATTCCGCCCCCAGTAGAGATGAGGCAGTGGTACCTCGCCCGGCTGGCGCACTTCCCTCACGGCGATACGCGCCGCCCGCGCGACGCGGGCGAGAAGGTTCGGCCGACCCTCGGGCCAGATGTCCGAAGACGGCGACTCGGCATGGTTCTGAACCGCGGCCGCGACCCGCCGCGGACGGGCGAAATGCGCTGCCGGTGCTATAGCCTGGTTCGTGCGAAGCACTCGCTGACAGCCGGTCGTGTCGATCATGCTCAATCTCCAATGGCCCGCGCAGCCACCCGGGCGATCACAGAATGGCGGGACATGGTTGATCCGAGCCTTATGGCCAGCCCCGTAGAAATACTGGTTTGGCCTGGCAGAGGACTCACTTCGTCCTGCCGACCGGCGAGCAGCCCGGCCGGACACGTCGGATCCGTCTCACCCTTGTGCCGCGCCACGCGACATGCATTCTGCGCGACGGAATGTTCGGGATCCTCGCCCTCGTCACCGCCTCCGCCTTTGCGGGCGCCGCCTTCTACATCAGTTTTGCGGAACACCCGGCGCGGCTTGGTCTCGACGCACCGGCGATGCTGGCCCAGTGGGCGCCGTCCTATGAGCGCGGCTATGTCATACAGGCGACGTTGGCGTTGGCTTCCGGCATCCTGGGCGCCGTCGCGTGGTGGAACGGCGCGGGGTGGCTGTGGCTGGCCGGCGCGGTGGTCATTCTCGCCAACTGGCCCTTCACCCTGGCGGCGATCAAGCCGGTCAACGCCGCGCTGAAGGACGCGCGCAGGGCGGGCCGATTCGGCGAGGCACGACCGCTCATGCGGCGCTGGGGCGTCCTTCACGCCGTTCGCGTGGCGCTCGGAACGAGCGCGACGATCCTCTACGTCGTCGCCAGCCTGCGTTGAGCAGGGTGGCGAAGCCTATCGCCATCGGCCGGGCCGCATCGCGGGGTCGATGCTGCCGGGCCCGGCAGGCCGCCGTCGGAGTTTCGCCCGGCGCCGGCCCATGTTAAGCCAGAGTTCCAGGCTAGTCTTCAGCCATCGCGGAGGGGGTATATGGCACGACAGTTCATCGTCGAGGAGCAGGGCAGATATTATGTCTGTGATGCCGTTCTGGAATATGATCCGGACCAGGCGACGAGTGACGACCAGCGCGCCGGGGTCCGGCAGATGGCCGCGATGTTCGAGGAGGCCTGCAAGTCCGGCGCCGGACTCACGGCCTGCCCGTTCGAAGGCGACAAGCACGAATTCGGGCCGCTGAACACCGGCCCGGGCTTCCCGCCGCCGCCGCGCTGATCCCGGCGTCGGCCGAACCCCGCGCGCTTCCATCTCGTTCGCCGATGCTCGGGCCGACCGATCGGGGGCGCGCGGTTGCCGCCGACCAGCTGCTGCCCGCAGCCCGCATTGCCGCAAGGGCGGCGGGGGTGACCCGGCTCGCCGAATTGACCCGGCTCGATTGCCTCGGCCTTCCTGTGTGGCAGGCGGTGCGGCCGATGAGTCGCGCGCTCAGCGTCCACCAGGGCAAGGGCGTCACCGACGACGAGGCGCGGCTCGGCGCGCTGCTGGAGGCCGTGGAGAGCCATTCCGCCGAGACGTTCGACGCGGAGGGTCCGGTCTGTCGGTTCGGCGACTTGCCGCCCGCCAGGCGTGCGCCCGACCTTTCCGATTTCGCAGCCGACCGGAGCCGACCGCCTCGGGCGGACCGAGACTTTCGCTGGGCGGAGGCCGTGGACCTGCTGACGGGCGACCTTCTCCACCTCCCGTTCGACATCGTGTCGCTCGACCTGAGCCGCGGCGTCCCGTCCCCATTTGATCGGGCCAGCAACGGCGTCGCCGTCGGCGCCACGTCGGAGGAAGCGGTTGCTGTGGCTCTGCAGGAATTTGTCGAGCGCGATGCGGTGATCGAATGGAGCGCCGGTGGCCTTGTCGCGCGGATGCGCACCGCCCTCGATCTCGACACGATTCCGTTCGACTGGATGAGGCTATGGCGCGATCGCCTCGGCGCCGCCGGCATCGCGGCGCGCCTGCACTTTGTGCCGTCGATCACCGGCACGCCGGTCGTCGTCTGCGAGCTCAACGACCCCACCCGGTCGGGCAGCTATCGCGCCGTCCACGGCCGCGGCTGCCACCCTGATCCCGAGCTGGCCTTGTTCAAGGCCCTTGCAGAGGCGCTGCAGGGCAGAGCGACCTACATCGCCGGGGCCCGCGAAGACCTCTTGCCTTCTTATTATGCGCCGTCGTCGCGCGATGGCGTCCGGGTCGCATTCGGCCTGCCGCTGCCGCCGGGCTCGCGCGCCATGCCCTGGAGCGCGATCGCGCCGGGGCCGGCCGGCGCCGCCGGAATCGGCGAGGCGCTGGCGCGCGCCGGCTACCCCCGAATCGCGATCGTCGAGCTCGCCCGGCCGCAAGGTCTCGCTGTCGTTCGCGCCTTCGTCTGCGGGCTCGGCTCGATCCGCCGCCGGCGCCGGCCGCCGTCATGACCAGCCCGATCATCGTCTTCGCCGGCCCTTCGCTGCCGGCGGCGTCGCGGCCGGCAGGCCCGTTCGACTGGCGCGCGCCGGCGAGAGCGGGCGATCTGCTGGCGCTGCTGGACCGGCCGCCCGCCGCCCTGTGCCTGATCGACGGCTATTTCGACTGGTGCCCGGCGCCGTGGCATAAGGAGCTGCTGCTGCTGATGGCGCGGGGGACAAGGCTGTTCGGCGCGTCGAGCATGGGCGCGCTTCGCGCCGCCGAGCTCGAGCCGTTCGGCATGGTCGGCATAGGCGCGATCTTCCGCGCCTATCGCGACGGGCGACTGCATGGCGATGACGAGGTCGCCCTCATCCACGCGACCGCGGAAATGGACTGGGAAGCGCTGTCCGTGCCGATGGTCGAGCTGCGAGCCACTTTGGTTGCCGCCTGCCGTGCCCGACTGATCGCGCCGGGCCAGGCGCGGCGGGTGCGGGCCATCGCGCGCCGGATCCACTTTTCCGAGCGCGACTGGGCGGCGATCCGCGAGGCCTGTCGCGCCAAAGCGGCGATCGACCCAATTGTGCTGCGCAGACTCGAGGCGATGCACGTACCGCTGAAGCGACTCGACGCGCTCGCCTGCCTCGAGGCCGCGCTAGGCCCGCCGGCGCCGGAGCGCATGAAGCTGGCACCGCCGGCCACCTGCTTCATTGCGGACTTGGCGTCGGAACTCGGTCTGCCGGCTCCGGCGCCGGACGGGTTCGCTCCAGCGCCGCCTCGATCGCATCGAAGCGACACGAGCCACGCTCGTTCGGCACAGGGTGATGCCGCCTGATCCAGGCCCCTATATCCGCATTGGTCGGCGTTTCAGGCGCATGCCAGAGGCGCTCGACCCGTTCGCGCCACCGCCTCAGCCTCGCAAGTCCGCCGGGCGCGCCGCAGTCCAGCTCGCACAAGGCCAGATAGAGATCCGCCCAGATCGTCCCGGCGACGACTCCCTCGAGCTCGGCGCGCGCGCCCTCATGATCGCCGGCGATTAGCCGCAACCGCCCCGAATCCTCCCTGAAACCGTCGCCCGGAACCGGATTGAGCGCGGCCGCCGTGTCCATGAGGCTGCGCGCGAGGGCGAGGTCGCCAAGATACATCCAGCCGGTGGCGCACTCCTCGAGCCGGACCGGATTGTAGGGGTTGAGCGCGAGCGCCTGCTCGAAGCAGTGGCGGGCGGGCCCGCGCTCTTCATGCCACAGGTGGCAGAAGCCGAGGACGGTATAGGCATGGACGTTGCCGCGATCCGCGGCGAGGCCATCCTTGGCGAGCTGCAGTGCGCGCGCCCGCTCGGCGGGGCCGCTCGAGCCTAAGGCGGTGTAGCCGAAATCGGTATTGTAGAGGCGCGCGAGCGGCGGGTAGGCCAAGGCGAAGCCCGGCCGCCTGGCGATGATCGTCTCGAGCGCCTCGGCCGCCGCTTTCGCCTCCACGAAGCTCCGGGCGGTCAGCGATTGCCGCTTGGCGACGAGATAGCGATGGTAGAGATCGTCGCTTTCGCTCGGCAGGTCGAGATAGAGATCCTCGTCGACCGCAGGGATCGCCGCGCCGGCAATGCGCCGCACGATCTTGACGACGCCGCCCGCCGTCCCGGTATCGGCCAGCGACATGGTTTCCGCCCACAATACGCGGCCGTCGTTGAGACGGCGCGCGCGCGCGATCACCTTGATCCCTTCGCCTTCCGGCAGCAGGGTCGCGGTGAGCTGGTAGCCGCGATCCGATCGGTGCGCCTGCGCCGCTTCCTCCTCGGGACGGTTGTCGGCGACGAGCTGGATCTCGCGGAAGCGGGACAGGCCGGACAGCACCTCCTCGCGCAGCTCCGCTGCGAAATGAGGATGGCTGGCGCGAACCGCCTCGTCGCGGAAGCCGGACACCAGTACGAGCGGCGGGCGGCCTTCCCTGGCCGTCTCCACCGCCGGCGGCGCCGGTCGCGGCGTGGCCGGCGCCGGCGCGGGCCTCACCGGCGCGATGAAGCGATAACCCCGGCCGTAGACGCTTTCGATCAGGCGCGGCGTCCGCGATTCATCGCCGAGCGCTCGTCGCAACTCCCTAATCGCCGAAGTGAGCGAAGCCTCGGTGACGATGGTGCCGTCCCAGACGGAGGACAGCAAGGCGTCCTTGGTCAGCAGCCGCCCATCATTGTCGATCAGAGCGACGAGAAGGCGGTACGCTTTGTTGCCGAGCTTGACCGGACCCGCCGGGCCGATGACGCGCTCGTCGCGGTGATCGACCACGAAACGGTCGAAGGCGACATAGTCGAGACGCGTTCTCTTCCCCATCTGCGCGGTCTTTCGTCGCCAATTCTGAAATCCGGTCTAGCACAAGCCGCAACCCGTTTGAACTTTTCCCGCAGATTCCGCCGTTTGGCCTGGCAAATTCTGAAAAGATTCTGAATCATCGGGTTTCAGCCCCACCTCAGGATGTCCGGGCGGGGCTCGGCTAGACCCAATCCGACAAGGCAATACTGCCGTGCCCGATTGGAGTATCCGGGATGTTGCTCAACCGCCTTCTGGTCCTGGCCGCGCCGCTGATGACCTTCGGTGCCGTCATCGGCGCCGTCGCCAGCCTGTTCGCCGCCATCGGCCTTCCGGTGGAGGCCGCATGATCGCCATGCAAACCATCCAGCGTGAACTATCCGAGCTGTTCGTGGACCGCCAGCGATCTTCCCGGGCGGCGCCTCAGGGTCTCGATTTCCGCCGCGTCGAGAGCGAGCGACTGACCTTGCGTGTTCCCGAGGTCGGCGATTATCGCGACTATTGCGCGCTCCTCGCCGATCCCGAGGCGTTCCGCTGGTCGGACCGCGGGCCGATGACCGGCGAAGAGGTCTGGTCTCGGCTGCTGCGCCAGGCCGGCCATTGGGCGCTCATGGGCTATGGCGTGTTCGCGGTCGAGGAGAAGGCGACCGGCTGCATCATCGGGGAGGTCGGATTCGGCGATTTTCGCCGCGGTCTTGGTCCCAAGTTCGACAGCGCGCCGGAGGGCGGCTGGACGATCGCCGCCGGTGCGCGCGGCCACGGATATGCGACCGAAGCGGTGCAGGCGGCGCTGCGCTGGCTCGATGTCAGGCTCGGGTCCCGGCGAACGGTCTGCATGATCCATGCGGGCAACAAGGCGTCGCTGCGCGTCGCCTACAAGCTCGGCTACCGAGCCTTCGCCGAGGCGGATTACCATGATTACCGTGCAGTGCTGCTCGAGCGGCTGCCGGAAGAGAGTTCCTGACCCCTCGCGCCGCCGTACCGGACTGGCCGAGGCGTGAATGGCGGGGGAAGGGGGGCAGGAGGGGAGCCGTGGGCGATGGGCCCGATCGTTCACGGCTCCCTATAATTCTTCAGCCTGACCAAAGCGGCGTCGAGCGCCGAAAGCAAGCGCGACCGGTCGGTCCTGGCGAAGGGGGGCGGTCCGCCAATGGCGTCACCGCCGGCACGAAGGTCCGCCATGATCGCGCGCGTCGCGACCGCCGCCCCGATCGAGTTGGTGGTGAACGGCTTGCCGGTCGGGGCGATCACCGTGGCGCCTGCCTTCAGGCAGCGGTCGGCGAGAAGGATGTCTGCGGTCACGACCACGCTTCGCCCATCCGCATGCTCCGCAATCCAGTCGTCGGCGGCGTCGAAGCCGGATCCGACCACGACGCGCTCGATCAGGGGATGCACCGGCAAGCGCATATAATCGTTGCTGACGACGGCTACCTTCGCCTGATGACGAAAGGCGACCTTGTAGATTTCCTCCTTCACCGGACAGGCATCGGCGTCGACGAGGATTCGGATCGCCCCGCTCACCGCGTCTCGCGTCCACATCTGGTCGACCGCCGCGTCACACCGCGTCCCTAGAATGATTTCGAGCCGAGTGGAATCTTCCGGCGATTCGGTGGTCGCGGCCGACAACTCCAGGTGGGCGGGAAGCGAAAGCGGTGCCGCGTCCCTATCGAGCCGCCTCCACGGGCCCTGCTTCCACGGTCTCTGCTGCTGCGGGCTCTGCTTCTGTGGGCGACGCGCCTTCGGGAGTTGCCTCGGGTCCGCGACGTATCGCGGCCGGCCGGCCGGCCTTCTGTTCGGCGGCATCCCATTCGCGACTCTGCTGGTCGATTCCTTCGGCTACCGACACCGAGGCATCCTGGGCGCTTTCCGATCGCGCACAGGCGGCCAGTGCAAGCGCCAGCGCGATACCGAGGCTAATGCCGAGGGTCCGCCGGGCGGCACTCACGCCGACACCGCCTGCATCCGGGCCCTGGATTGGCGGTCCAGCCGATCCAGCAGGTCGGCACGCGCCATCCAGGCGGCGGCGCTGTGCTCGAACCGCGAGCGGCCGTGATCGACGGACTGGGCGGCTGCGCGACCGAGGTCGGCGGCGGCGAAGGCGCGGCAGCCCGTCGCGGTGTCCTCGGGCTTCCTGCGGCGCGGCGACGGCGGCGGCCCGGCAAGGGGGAGGCCGACGCCTCCGCCGGCGCGGCTCGTGGAGCAATCAATCATGGTATTCACCTTGCCGGCAAGCGGGAGCGCATTGGTCTCTCAGTCACTGGAATGCTTGCGGAGCGGACCGGGTGATATACCGACCATAGCACAAGCCGGCGGAGATAGCGACTGCCGCTGCCGCTTACATTCGAGAATCTCAGCGATTTCCGGCTCGGCGGGGGTTGCCGCCCGGTCGTCCTTCAGGCACCGATCCTTGCCGGCGGACGATCGCGTTGAGGCGGCCTTAACGGTTGCCGGCCTAGAGGGAAGCCGCTTGCAGCGGAGCCGCCCTTGCCCGTTCGGACTGTCCACCTGATCGCCGCCGCGCGCCCCAACTTCATGAAGGTGGCGCCGCTCTGGCATGCGCTTGCCGCGGCGGACGATTTCGCACCGGTGCTGGTCCATACCGGCCAGCATTACGACGCCAACATGTCGGGCGACATCCTCGCCGATCTCGGCCTGGGGGATCCCGACTTCCATCTTGGAATCGGCTCCGGCAGCCATGCCGAGCAGACCGGTCGGGTGATGCTGGCTTATGGCGAAGTTGCCGCCGCGCACCGGCCGGACTGGCTGGTGGTGGTTGGCGACGTCAATTCCACGCTCGCCTGCGCGCTCACCGGGGTGAAGCTCGGAATCCCGACCGTCCATCTCGAGGCCGGCCTGCGCTCGCGCGACCGGTCGATGCCGGAGGAGATCAACCGGATTGCCACCGATGCAGTCGCCGACGTCCTGTGGACACCCTCGCCCGACGCCGACGCCAACCTCGCCGCCGAAGGCGTTCCGGCCGACCGGGTGACCCGCGTCGGCAACATCATGCTCGACAGCTTCGAGATGAAGCGGCCGGCGATCGAGTCGGCCGGCGTGCCAGAGAGCCTCGGCTATAACGGCCGCGGCTATTGCGTCGCCACGCTCCACCGGCCGGTCAATGTCGATGATCCGGCGCAGCTCGCTGCCCTCGCCGACTGCCTGGTCGAGATCCAGTCGCAGCTTCCGGTCGTCTTTCCGGTCCATCCGCGCACCGCGGCTCGGCTCAGGGAGAGCGGCCTCGACGCCCGCCTCGAGGCGGAGGGCGTACGCCTGGCCGAACCGATGTCCTATATCCGCTTCATGAGCCTGGTCGCCGGGGCGCGCGCGGTGGTGACCGATTCGGGCGGAATCCAGGAAGAAACCACCTATCTCGGCATTCCCTGTTTCACCCTGCGGGAGAGCACGGAGCGGCCGATCACCATCGATCAGGGCACGAACCGTCTCGTTACTGCGGAGACCGTCGCCGACATGCTGCGGCGTGCGCTGAACGGTGGGAACAACGGGCATTCTGCGCCGCCACGTCCGGAGCTGTGGGACGGTCGCACCGCGGCGCGCTGCGTTGCGGATCTGCGGCGGCGGTCGTCCCGGTAGGGCGAACCTCCCGAGACAGCTTGCGCCTCAAGAGCGTTGCGTCCCGGGAACAAAGTCCGGCACCTGTGCTTTGGAGTCAGGTCCCGCTTTCGGGCGGTTTTGCCTGGTTTCAGGAGTAATTGTCATGATTCGTAAGTTGCTCGCCCTGGCCGGAATTTCGGCCGCTCTCGTTCTGGCCGGCTGCAACACCGTTCGCGGCGTCGGCGAGGATGTCGAATCCGTGGCCGATGCCGGCGACGAGGTCATCTGACCGAAGCCGTTCCGGCCGTCATGAGAAGGCCGCCGCGCCTCTGGCGCGGCGGCCTTTTTTTCAGCCTCGCTCGCTGTCCATGTGGACGAGCTGCGCCTCGGGATAGCGCGCGCCGGCGGCGGCGTCCTTCGGCACCGCCGCCTCGATCGCCGCCAGGTGACCGCGCGAAAGCTTGAGCTCCAGCGCGCCCAGCGCCTCCTCCAGCCTGTCGCGCCGCCGCGCGCCCACCAGCGGCACGATATTCTCGCCGCGATTGAGCACCCAGGCGATCGCCACCTGGGCGACGCTGACCCCCAGCGCCGTAGCGATTCCGCGCAGCGCCTCGACCAGCGTCAAATTGTGTTCCAGATTCTCGCCCTGGAAGCGCGGGCTCATCGCCCGGAAGTCTCGCCCGTCTGACCTCTCCTTCGACCAGTGGCCGCTGATCAGGCCGCGCGACAGCACCCCATAAGCGGTGACGCCGATGCCGAGCGCGCGGCAGGTCGGTAAGATATCCGCTTCGATCCCGCGCGAGATCAGCGAATATTCGATCTGCAGGTCGCTGATCGGATGCACCTTATGGGCGCGCCGGATCGTCTCCGCGCTCATTTCCGAAAGGCCGATGTGGCGGACGTGGCCCGCCTCGACCAGTTCGGCGATCGCACCGACCGTGTCCTCGATCGGCACGTTCGGATCGAGCCGCGCCGGCCGGTAGATGTCGATATGGTCGACGCCGAGCCGCTTGAGCGAATAGGCCGCGAAATTCTTCACCGCCGCCGGCCGGCCGTCATAGCCGGCCCAGCCCATTTCCGGATCTCGCAGCGCGCCGAACTTGACGCTCAAGATCAGGCGGTCGCGGTCAAGTGTCCGCAACGCCTCGCCGATCAGCATCTCGTTATGGCCCATGCCGTAGAAGTCGCCGGTGTCGAGCAGGGTGATCCCGCGCTCCGCCGCCAAAGCGAGCGTCGCCAGGCTTTCGCCGCGGTCGGCCGGTCCGTAGAAATCGGACATGCCCATACAGCCGAGGCCGATCGCCGAGACTGACGGGCCGGCGGTCCCGAGCTTGCGCTGTTCCATTGTCTTTCCTCCTCGTTCTTGGGCTTCAACCCGCCGCGGTCGGCCGGACCACGATTTCGTTGACGTCGACGTCGTCCGGCTGCTCGATCGCGAAGCGGACTGCCCGGGCGATGGCGTCAGGGGTCAGCGCGACCTGGCGATATTCGTCGATCATTCGGGCGGTGTCCGGGTGGGTGATCGTGCCGGCCAGCTCCGATTCGACGACGCCGGGCGAGATCAGCGTGGTGCGCAGTTCGCGATGCTCCAGCCGCAGTCCCTCAGTAATCGCGCGCACCGCATATTTGGTCGCCGAATAGACGGCGGCGGTCTGGATCACGCGATAGGCGGCGATCGAGGCGACATTGATCACGTGGCCCGATCCCCGCGCGATGAAGCCGGGCAACGTTGCGGCGATGCCGTTCAGCACGCCGCGTATGTTGACGTCGATCATCCGGTCCCACTCGTCGGTCTTGAGCGCTGCCAATGGCGAAAGCGGCATCACGCCGGCATTGTTGACGACGACGTCGACCGGGCCGAGCTCACCCTCGGCCGCCTCGACGAAGGCCTCGAAATCGGCGCGGTCCGTGACGTCGAGCCGCCGGAAGGCGGTCCGGCCGCCAATCTCCCCGGCCAGCGCCTCGAGCCGCTCGGTCCGGCGCGCGCCGATCATCAGCTTCGCGCCTCCGGCGCCGAGTTCGCGGGCCGTCGCCTCGCCGATGCCGCTCGAAGCGCCGGTGATCAGAATCACCTTGTCCTTCAGTCCGGTCATGTTCGTCTCCTCGGGATGGATTGGGGCAGGGGATGCCGCCGGGACGAGCCGATATCGCTCCGGCAGCGCCCTGCGCGGTAGACCGCACCTCCACGATCATTGCACGATCCTCCAGGACCGGCTTTTTTCCGCTTGCTCAGGTGCGTTGCGCCGATAAGGAGCAACGCCATGGAGCAGCTCAGGGAAATGGTCGACCTGATCTCCCGGCATACAGCGGGAGACGGCGTCTCTTCCTCACCGATTCAGCGGCTTGATCTTATACGATCCTCCAGGCCGACCGAGCCGATGCCGACCGTCTATCAGCCGAGCCTGTGCTTGGTCGCCCAGGGGCGCAAGCAGGCCGTGCTCGCCGATCGCGTCTTCGTCTACGGGCCCGCCCGCTATCTGATCGTCGGAGTCGACCTGCCGATCATGGGT
>Ga0299914_10000540_pt1 | contig 22878 bp, 24 predicted proteins | sample RVTome_10_FD_201361 | JGI IMG/M metagenome (GOLD analysis project Ga0299914, IMG submission 201361) | Soil microbial communities from uranium-contaminated site in the Upper Colorado River Basin, Wyoming, United States - RVT153D57 (version 2) ...
ACACGGGCGCACCCGCGCGTCGCGATGGCCCTCGGCGACGGCGCCGGAAGCGTGACCGCCCCGAACCTCGCGTCGCTCATGTTCCTGGTGGAGTCCGGGGACATGACCGTCCTCCTCACCGGCGACGGCGTGTCGGACGCGATCCTCGAAGGGCTCGAGCACCACGACCGACTCGACTCCCAGGGACGCCTGCACGTCGACGTGCTCAAGGTGCAGCATCACGGTGCCGAGGCCAACGTCACCGGGGAGTTCGTGCGGAGGATCACGGCCGACCACTACGTGTTCTGCGGGAACGGCGCGCACGAGAACCCCGAGGAGGAGGTGGTGCGCGCGTTCGCGCTCGCGCGGCTAGAGGGGATCGGCGGCGAGGGCCCCGTGGGTCCGGACCGCCCGTTCCGCTTCCACTTCACGAGCTCCTCGAAGACGAAGGACCTGTCCGACTCGCGCGTGGCGCACCTGAAGAAGATCGAGAAGCGGGTGAAGACGCTGAAGGAGGATCACGATCCGAACGGTCGACTCTCCTCCGAGGCGATCTCGAAGGGAGCCCTGACCATCGAGCTTCCGTAGGGAAGGAGCACCGATTTCGTGCCGGGCGGCGTGCCCGGCGGAAGAACCGAGATCGATGGGCTCCCTTGACGAACCCCAACGGAGCAGGCGACGCCCGGGTACGGGGTCAACGACCTGTACGTGCGCTGGACGCCGTCGACCGGGTTCCTGGACGGGTTCGAGCTCACGCTCCGTGCCGACAACCTGCTCGACAAGGCGTACCGGCGGCACGCGAGCTTCATCCCCGCGGCGGGCCGCAGTCTCCGGCTCGAGGTCGCGCGCTCGTTGAGGATCCGATGATCGCCCGCCGTACCGGTGTCCGCGCGCTCGGCGCGGTGATAGCAGGCTGTGGGACCCTCGCGGCGTCCGCAGCTCCCGTCAACGAGCGCGGCACCGACCCGGCGGCGTGGGCGGACCCCCTGTACGTCGTCGCCGCTCCCGACCAGGGCTTTCTCGGAAACGAGGACGTCCGGGACGCCTTCGCCCGCTTCCGGGAGTCGGTCCCCCGCGCGGCCCTGTGGTTCGTCACCCGCGAGCGGGCGGACGAGACGCTCGAGGCGGCGCTGGTGGACGCGCCCTCCCCCGGGGTCGGATCGGGGATCGTCGTCCTTCCGCTGTTCATGACCCGCCACCACGCGCTGTACGGGCGGGCCCGGGAAGCGCTCGACGCGCCCGAGGTCCGGTGGGCGGACCCGCTCGGCGAGAGCTACCTGGCCGAGGAGATGCTCTTCCGGCGCGTCGAGGCGGCGTCGACGGACCCCGGGAACGAGCATCTGGTCGTGATCGGGGCGGGGGCGGAATCGGACGAGGAGGCGGCGCGCGTGCGGGAGAGCCTCGCGCCGCTCGCGCAGCGGGCGGCCGGCAAGCTCGGTCTGGCCGGAGCGGAGGTGCTGGTGCTCCGTGACGACGAGGAGGCTCGCGAGGCCTCGTTCGCCGCCGTCCCCGATCGCGTGCGCGAGCTCGAGGGCGACGGGCAGACCGCGCTCGTGATCCCGTTCGGCCACGCGAGGCACTTCACGATGATGATGTCGGACTGGACCGGCATCGCGCGTCGGCTGTCGGCCACCTCGGCGCGCTACGAGCCCCGCGCCGTGCTGCCCGACGAGATCGCCGAGACGTGGCTGGTACGGGCGGCCACCGAGCAGCGGGCGCTCGACGCGGCCGAGGTGGGCGTGATCCTCGTCCCCCACGGCGCCGACTTCCATTGGAACGAGACCATGCGTCGCGGCATCGCCCCGCTCCGGGACGACTACGTGACCGAGGACGCGTTCAGCATGGTCGACCCGCCGCTGATCGAGCGCGCCGTGCGCCGGCTCGAGGCGAGGGGGGTGAAGGCCGCCGTCCTCGTCCGCATCTTCGGTCTCGAATCGAGCTTCCGCGACAAGACGGAGTACGTGCTCGGTCTCCGGCGGGACTACGCCGGGTTCCCCGACCGCATCGTCACGCCGCTCGAGCTCCACACGCTGGGCGGGATCGAGGACAGCCCGCACCTGGCCGCGGCCCTCGAGGACCGGATCGCCGAAGTGAGCGAAGAGCCCTCACGCGAGACGGTGATCCTGCTCGCGCACGGGGCCGGAAGCGAGGAGGACAACGACCACTGGCTCGGTCTGCTGGAAAACGTGGCCGCGGCGATCGACGACCGCACCGGGGGCCGCTACCGGGACATCGTGTACGACACCTGGCGCGAGGACTGGCCCGAGAAGCGTGACGCCGCGGTCGCCCGCATCCGGGAGAGGGTCCAGGGGGCCGGGCGGGACGGCACCGCGCTCGTGATCCCGGTGCGCACGGTCGGCCGCGGACCGGCCTCCGAACACCTGACCGGTCTCGAGTATCGCGAGGCGACGGGATTCGCGCCCCACCCGGCGTTCACGGCGTGGCTGCGCGAGACGATCGACCGCGGGATCGAGCAGGTGCGACTGCCGGGTGGGAATGCGGTGACCGGTGCTGCCACGAGCGGCGCGGCGGAGCATTCCCACCCGTAGGCCGGACACGGGCATCGACGGGAGGTGCGCGTCCTGTTCGCGGTCGGGAGCCCTCAGGTGAAAAGGCCGGCGCCGCCCGATTGTAGCGGTCTCAGCCCGAAGCGGCGGCCCCGACCCCGGTGGTGACGCGGATGATGCCTCCGGGGGCCCATTCGCCGAAGCGGTGGCGATCGCCTTTCACGATGTCGAGGTGCCGGATCTCGACCTCCTCTTCGAGGGCGTCCAGAGCGATCTCGGGTCGCGGCACGTCGTCCACGACGATCAACGGCCAGAAGAGGCGCACGTCCTCCACCCACGCCCCGTCCGCGGGGTCCTCCGACGGCCCCCAGATGAAGCGCAGCTCCCGGGCCGCTCTCATCGCCACGGCATCCACCGCGGCCGATCCGCTCGACTCCTGAAGCCGGGTGTCGGCCACGCGGCCGGTCCCGTCGACGAACACGCCGAGACTCACCATACGCTTCTGTCCCACCCGCCGGAGCGCATCGGGATACTCGTCCAACAGGATCCGGATCGCCGACCCGGCATCGCCCCTCCGCAATCGATTCCCTCTCTCCAGCTCCGCCAGGGATTCCCCCTCGACCGTCGCGTGCTCGAGAACCGGTCCGGTCAACATCGCGTCGATGGCGGTATCGGAGTCGCAGGCCGCAAGGCCCATCAGGAGCATCGGGACGAGCGCGAGGAAAGACGTGCGGCGACTCCTCATGGTGCGGCTCCTTTCCGTGCCGATCAGCCGGGCCGGGACTCGACCGGGTTCCCAGGGGCGGCAGCCGCGAGGAACGGGCCGACGTTCGATCCCGATCCGTCGTGCGGCTTCGAGATCCTCGAGGTTCATGGCTCGAACCGCACGCCGACCGTGACCGGAAAGATGTGGAGGGGCTTCGTCTGACGTGTGTCCTTCGCGAAGTCGGTCTCGCCCAGGAACGAACCTCGCCAGCCGGCATCGAACACGAGGCGCCATCGGCGGGACAGCGCGGCGGCAGCCCGAATCCCCACGTGCAGCGCGGGACCGAACCTTCCTTGCTCGAACGCGCGTCCGCGGCCCGGCGCGATGAGCGTACTCCCCCCGATCCCACCCTCCGAGCGCGCCACGCCGGCGCCGGCCTTCCAGGCGAGCGTCCAGTGAGGATCGGTCCGGATCCACCGAGCGCCACGGTCCAGCCGACCGACATGTTGGAGATGGGGCTTCCATCAGCCACGGCGTGCGGATAGGCCGGTCGGAAGCCGGCACGGAACTCCAGCCCGCAGCCATCTGACGACTGTGCCCCACACGGGAGGGCGATGGCCGCAAGCGCCGCGCAGACGACGAGGATGGTGCGAGGTGTTCCCATCGTGATACGGTGGCTCATTGACCTCCGAACATGAGCGGCATGCGGCTCGTCGCACAATCGACGAGCGTGAGGGGGGAACCGGGCTGTGTAAGCTTTCGTCGGTTTCGTGCATCTGGTTCATGAGGGCCACGAGCATTCAGTCGGAGGGAGGCTCACTACCCTGGCCGAGCGGACGGACCTCCCCGCGTTGCTCCGGGACGTGCGGCGCGGGTCGACCGATGCGCTGGCAGCGCTGTACGGGGAGTACGGCGCCGTCGTGTACGACATCGCCAGACGGATCACCGGTTCCGCGGCGGATGCGGAAGACATCACGCAGGATGTCTTCATCGGTCTCCCGGAGGCGGCGGCCGTGTTCGATGGCCGGGGCTCCTTCGAGGGGTGGCTCAAGAAGGTCGCGGTGCGTGCGTCGCTGATGCGCCTGCGTGACCGCCGCCGGATCCACGGGCTGGATGGAGACCGGCCGCCAGACGGTCGTTTGGTGGCGGATGAGACGGGCGCGGCGATCGACCGCATCGCCATTGAGCGCGCCCTGACGCTGCTTCCGGATGAGCTCAGAGTCGTGTTCGTGCTCAAGGAGATCGAGGGCTATTCGCATCGCGAGGCGGCCGCGCTGGTCGGGATCACGAAGGGCGCCTCGGAGGTTCGCCTGTTCCGGGCGCGCAAGGCGCTTCAGGAGCTGATTGGAGGGAGGCCATGAGCATGCCGATGGGACACCCGCGGGAACGCACGCTGCACAGATTCGAGGACGGCGAGCTGACGGGCAGGGGCCGTGCGCGTGTGGCCGCTCACCTGGAGGCATGTGCGCGGTGCCGCGCCCTACTCCTCTCCATCCGGTCGCTGAAAGAGGCCGTGCGCGACCTCCCACGAGTCGAGCTGCCCGACGGTCTGCTCGAGGCGGCGCTCGCCCGACGGGCCGCCGGTGACCGCGTCATCCTTCCCACGGCAGACCCGCGGGCGCCCCGGATCACACCCGCAGCGGCGCGGGTCGCGGCCGTCGGACTCCTGCTCGCGGCCGGGTTCGTCGCGGTCCGGGTGGGCGATGCGGGGGCGCACGCCAGCGATCTGCGCTTCGACCCGGACCGGCCGGTTCGCGGGGCGACCATCGCCGTCGGCTACACGCCCGAGGCGGCCCTCGCGTCGCACCCGACGCTCCGGCTGCGCGCGCGGCTCCGGGACCGCGACGACGAATCATACAACGGGGGCATGACGAGCACCGTCGTCTCCACGCTCGAGCGCGACGCCGACGGGGAGTACCGCGGCGAGTTCACGCTTCCCGACAGCATCGTGTTTGCCGCGTTCGCCGTCGAGGCTCCCGACGGGACCCTCGTCGACGCCAACGATCGCCGCCTGTGGGAGCTGCTCGTCCACGGCGACGATGGCCGGCCCCTGGCCGACGCGCTGGAACAGCGCTCGCACGATCTGATGGGACGCAACTGGGAGCTGGCGTTCGAGGCGGCCCGCGAGCGGGCCCGCCTGTACCCGGACGAGCCCGGCAGCCTCTCGCTCGTCGGCTTCTTCGAGCCCCTCGTGATGGGCGAACAGGCCTGGGCCGACAGCGGACTGGCGGTGTTTCAGGACCGCTTCGCCCGGCTGGACCGGAAGCTGCGTGGCCGGACCGATCTGGACGGGGACCAGCTCAGCGAGATGATGTGGTCCGCGCGCCGCACCGAGGACTCGACGGCCGAGCGCCATTGGCGCGAGCGCCTGGTCGACGAGTTCCCGCGCCACACCCAGACCCTGCAACACCGGATCGTCCACGAGGTCCTTTCCCCGCACTACGCGGACACGGCCTACGTGCTCGCCCGGCTCGACTCGATCTGGAACACGATCGAGGACGAGCCCGTCCGGGGAGGACCGGGCTACAGTCACCTCCTCGGACAGGGGCTCGCGTTCGCCGCGGGCACGGGAGACGCCGAGCTCACGGGGAGCTGGGCCGACCGCTACCTGGAGGTGTGGCCGACGGGGGAGGTGAACGTGGCCAGGGCCATCGCCCGCATCCCCGCGCTCCGGCCCCGTGCGATCCGACTGCTGGAGGGCGAGCTGGCCAGGTTGGAATCGTTCCCCGACGACGACCGACCCCTGCACCTCACGATCGAAGAGAACCGCCGCCGGCTCGAGCGGCCGATCCAATCGGTCCTCGCCATGCTCGGCAACACGTTGATCGACGCAGGGGAGACGGAGCGGGGGGCCGAGACGCTGGCCCGGGCGGCGGCCATCGGCTGGGACACGGGGGTGTTCCGGCGGGTCGCCGAGGCGCAGCTCGAACTGGGCCGGGCGGAGACGGCGCTCGCGACGTTCGCCCGCGTGGCCGCGGACCCGGCGACGACCCCCGCCTTCGTCGACTCCGTGCGTGACCGCCTCGGACCGGCGTACGACGAGGCGCGGTGGCGGGAGCAGGTAGAGGCCGCGCGGAGGGCCATGCACGACCGCACGCTCGAGGATGCGACCATGCGCTCGCTCCCCGACCGGGTCCGACTGACCACGGGCGACGGGCGGACGCGGACGCTCCGGGAGATCGCCGGCGGTCGGGTCGCCTTCGTGACCATGTGGGATCGCTACTGCGGCGCGGCGAGCGAGGCGCTTCCGGAGATCGAGAGGCTCGCGACCGAGCTTCAGGCGCGAGGCATCGCCGCCATCGTGATCGCGGAGCAGTCCCCGTCGCCGGAGCTCGACGCGTTCCTTCGGGAAAGGAATGTGGAGATCACCCTCTATCACGACACGCGCCGCGAGGCGAAGCGGGGGTTCAACGCGTGGGGCACGCCCGAGTACTTCATCACGGACGGCGAGGGTCGCATCCGCTTCGAGTACACCGACCTGACCTCCGTCCTGCGCCAGGTTGATGCGCTCGATCGCGGGGCGCCGCTCGTGCCGTGAGCGAGGGCGGCCCCGTCTCGTCGGTCGGGCGGTGTCGCGGACCTCGCGGACCGGATCGCCGAGGTGAGGGAAGAGCCCTCACGCGAGACGATGATCCTGCTTGCGCACGGGCCGGAAGCGACGAGGACAACGACCACTGGCCCGGTCTGCTGGAAAACGTGGGCGTGGTGTGACCGCCGGGTGGGAACGCGGTGACCGGTGCGGCCACGAGCGGCGCGGCGGAGCATTCCCACCGGTAGGTGTTCGCGGGAGAGGTGGGCCGTCACGTCCCGTCGAGCGCGGGTTACGCGTTCCGAATGTGATGCCCCTGTCACGACTTTTCATCCGGCTCCTTCTGCCCGTCCCGGCCGTCTTCGGGGCCGTGTTCCCGCTCGCCGCGCAAGCATGCCATGCGGGCGGCCATGCCGGCATCGCGCTCACGAGCGCGAGTCTGCCGCTCGGGAACTTGCGCGACGATCCGACACGGGGTCTCGGTCTGGGGCTCGACCTCGGCTGCGAGCTCGGGGCCGTCGATCTGGGGGTCCGACCCGAGATGGCCGCGATGGGGTCGATCATGGCGTGGAGCGTTCTCGGGTCGGTCGGGACCCGCTTTCCGCGTGTCGCGCGAGGGCCGTGGCTGCGCCTCTCGGCGGTGGGCGGTCTGCTGCTCGCCGACGACGGTGTCGAGGGCGTGAACGTAGACCTGGGCGGGCCGAGGGTCCACGTGCCCCAGACGGGGCCGCTGATCGGGGGAAGCCTGCGCGCGGCGTTCCCCTCCACAGAGGGGTCTTCGTTCTATATCGAGGCGTCCCTACGGGTCGGGTTCCTGGATCAGGTCCTCGTGCCGGCAGGAGAGGACGATGGCGACCGCACGCTGGTGTACTGGCCACTCACCGTCGGCTACTCGTTCGCGCTCTGAGAGGGGCTCGGCGCACGATCTTGAACGGGTCGGAGGCCCGGCGTTCGATCGCCGGAGAATTCGCGTCCCCGCACGGCGAGCGTATACGTCCACCAGAGCGTCGCACCGAAGAGGGCGGCGACCCCGACCATCGAGACCACGCCCACATCGCCCCGGTCCGCGAGCATGTCCCACGGAGGATAGTCGAAGAAGAAGGCGAACTCGGTGAGCAGGATGGCGACGCCGCACACGGCCCCGATCAACGGCGCCGTCAGGGGGCGGAAGAACCAGCCGCCGTGGTTCCCCAACGTGATCAGCGGAAGGGCGACCGCGACCCACCCGATCGCCGCGAACGCGCCCACGAGGAGCGCCATGGCCCCGAGGTCGTCCCATCCGGTCCCGAGCGCCGGCGTGGTCACGACCCAGGGCCGCGTCCACAGCGCCCAGGCAAGGACGACGACGACCCAGGCCACGAGGAGCGACAGCGCCGCACACGCCGCCTTCCGCGCGGTCGGGGGGCGTCGCCGGCTCGGAGTGCTCGCCCCCTCCGCGGCCGTCGCTCGTCGCTCCACGTCCGATCCGGGTGAGGGCCGCCGTCAGGCGTCCGCGGGGCAGGCCGCCCCGGCGTCCACCCACGCACGTGCGAGCTCGCCGAGCGCCGCCTGTGTCCCCGGTGCGCGCTCGCGCCCCGCGCCCGGGCTCCAGGCCCACCCGACCAGCGAGTCCTCCGCCAGGTGGCGCACCAGCTCCTCCAGGTCCAGGCCCCCGTTCCGGGCCGGGTCCTTGAGCTGTGCGCAGATCGCGGCCAGAGACTGCCCGGCCCAGGCCATGTTCGCCGGCGCGAGGTGCCACGCCGGGTGTCCCGGCATGGCCCAATCCGCACGGAGGCGCACGTTCTCGGGCTGATGGCAGGTGATGCACAGCATCCCGGGCTCGCCCATGCCGCTCGGGCCACGCGTCGCCGCAGGTTCGTGGCGTCGCGAGTCGTCGCCCTGGAGCGGGCGCTCGCCCGAGGGGTGGCAGTTCACGCAACGCGGATGGAGCAGCACCTTCCCCATCTCCGTGAACAGCGCGCTCGCGCGCTCGCCGTCGTCGCCGATCTCCGCGAACGCCTCGGGACGCTCGAGCGCTTCACCGGAGGGCGTGCCGGCGGCGCCGTCGTCCACGCTCCCTCCGCCGCACGCGGTGAAGAAGGTGAGGACGGCCGCCGGAAGAACGCGGGTCACCCGTTCCCTCCCTCGACTGCGCGTCCCGCGGCGTCGCGGTGCGCGGTGAACGGCAGCCGGCGGACGGACTCGCCCGTGAGGGCGCGCCACGCGTTCGCCACGGCGGGTCCGATGGGCGGTACTCCGGGTTCGCCCACCCCGGTCGGCGGCTCGGTCGAGCGGATCACCCGCACGTCCACCGCCGGCATCTCGTCGATCCGGAGAGAGCGGTAGCGGTCGAAGTTCCCCTCGCGCACGGTTCCGCCGGCCTCCAGCGTGATCTCGTCGTACAGGATCGCGCCGAGCCCGTACCCGATCCCGCCCTCCATCTGCGCGGTGATGACGTTCGGGTTCACGGGGACCCCGCAGTCGACCGCGCACCACACGTGATGGACGCGCGGGAGCCCGTCGTCGCCCCTGGAGACTTCGGCGATCTCCGCCACGTACGTTTCGAACGACTTGTGGACCGCCACGCCCCGAGCGCGTCCCGCCGCGGGAGCCCTGCCCCAGTCGGCGAGCTCCGCCGCCGCGCGCAGCACGCCCGCGTGCCGCGGGCTGTTCCGGAGGAGGATGAGCCGCCCCTCCACCGGGTCGTGCCCGGAGGACACGAGAAGCTCATCGAGAAACGTCTCCACGACGTAGGCCGTGTGCGTATGTCCCACCGAGCGCCACCACAGGATCGGCACCCCGGCGTCCATGGTGTGCAGGCTCACCGAGAGGTGCTGGTTGGCGTACGGCATGTCGACGACCCCTTCCACCGAGGTCGGGTCGATGTCGTCCTGGATCATCGCCTCGAACGGCGATCCGGTGAGGATGGACTGGGTGGCGATCGTGTGCTGCCAGCCCGCGATCCCGCGCGCGTTCATCGCGCCGCGTAGGCGGTGTACGACGAGTGGCCGATACCGGCCGCCCCGGATGTCGTCCTCGCGACTCCACACGAGCTTCACCGGCGTGCCGGGCTGGACCGCCGCGAGCACGTGAGCGGCCTCCTGCGCGAAGTCCGCCGCGGGCTGCGCGCGCCGGCCGAAGCTCCCCCCCGCGAGCTCGGTGTGAATGCGCACCCGGGCGGGGTCGAGGCCGAGGACCTGGGCGAACGCGCCCTGGTCGGCGGTCTGGATCTGGCTCCCCATCCACACTTCGACGCCGTCGTCGGTGCGCACCGCGACGGCGTCGAGCGGCTCCATCGGGGCGTGCGCGAGAAAGGGGAACTCGTAGACGGCCTCGAGCGCGCCCGACGCGCCCTCGAGCGCGCCCGCCGCATCGCCGCGATTCAACGCCGGAGCCCCCGGGCTCGCGGTCGTGTCGCGGTAGAGCTCGAGAAGGTCATCGGAGGAACGCGTCTCCGCACCCGAGTCGTCCCATTCGATCGCGAGCGCCTCGCGGCCCTCGAATGCCGACCACGTATCGCGCGCGAACACGGCGACTCCCTGCGGGATGGTGCGTACGTCGAGCACGCCGGGCACGCGGCGGGCCGCGGCGTCGTCGAACGACGCGACCGTGGACCCGAAGCGGGGCGGGTGCACGACGGCGACGGTCTGCATCCCATCGCGGTGGATGTCCATCGTGAAGCGGGCCACCCCGGCCGTCTTGTCGGCCGTGTCGAGCTTCGGGAGCTCGGTGCCGATGAGGCGGAACTCGGACGGATCCTTGAGCGGAACATCATCCGGGACGGGCTGGCGCGACGCGGCCTCGGCGAGCGCTCCGAAGCGTGCTTCCCGCCCCGAGCCCTCGTGCCGGACGACACCCGCCCGCACGGTGATCTCGCCGGCCGGAACCGCCCATTCCTCCGCCGCGGCCGCGACCAGCATCGCCCGCGCGGTGGCGCCCACGCGACGCATCTGCTCGTACGAGTTCGCGATCGCGGTCGAGCCGCCAGTCCCCTGGATGCCGAACAGGGTGTTGGCGTACTTCGTCACGTCGGCCGGCGCGGACTCGGCCCGCATCTGCGACCAGTCGGCATCGAGCTCCTCGGCCACGAGGGTCGATAGCCCCGTGTACGGGCCCTGACCGAACTCGATGTGCTTGACGATCACGGTGACGGTGTCGTCCGGGGCGACGCGGACGAACGCGTTCGGCTCGAACGTCCGTTGCGCTCCGGCGCCCGATCCCGGCGCGGACGTCGAGACGAGCGTCGAGGTGGCCCCGGCCCGGCGCACGAACGCCGGGAGGTACGCCCCCACGACGAGCCCCGTCGCCGCGGTCTTGAGGAACGCGCGCCGACCCGGGGTTTTCGGGGAGGGCGCGAGGTCGGCCGGACCCATCTTCCCGTAGATCATGTCCGGCCCTCCAGCGTGACGGCGGCGTCCTTGATCGCCTGCCGGATGCGGACGTAGGTGGCGCAGCGGCAGATATTGCCGACCATGCCGGCGTCGATCGCGGCGTCGTCGGGCGCCGGGCTCTGCGAAAGAAGGGCCACCGCGCTCATGATCTGACCCGACTGGCAGTACCCGCACTGCGGCACGTCGATCTCCCGCCAGGCGCGCTGGACGGCCTCGGCCTGCGGGCCCGAGAGGCCCTCGATCGTCGTCACCTCCTGCCCTTGGACGAGACGGACGGGCGTCACGCACGAGCGCCGCGCCTGTCCGTTCACGTGGACCGTGCAGGCGCCGCACTGGGCGATCCCGCACCCGAACTTGGTTCCCGTGAGCCGGAGCTCGTCGCGCAGCACCCAGAGAAGGGGCGTATCTCCTTCGGCCTGCACCTGTCGCGGCTCGCCGTTCACGATGAGATCGATGGCCATGATCTCGCTCCGTCTCGGCCGGTGGTGGTGTCCAGCGGGACGGTCCCGCTCCCGGCGCGATCCGGGCGAGGGATCGGGGTGGGAGTGGGGCCGGATCCCCAACCTGCACCGCAGGCTCACGGCGCACAATCGCGGTCGGCTCTGTCACGATGCCGGGGAGGTCGACAGATTGGCGCAGCCGGAGGGTCCCATGGGACACGCGACACCACTGCCCGTCGTCGGTGCGGGACCGTTCGGGCTCGCCATGTCCGCCTGGGCCCGTCGCCTCGGCATCGAGCACCGTCCTCCTCGCGACGGGCTACCGGATCTCCATCGATCGCACCTCGCCGCGGGCGGCCTGCTCCCGCGCATCGAGACGGTCGATGGCTCGCCCGTCCTCGACGAGTCGCTTCAGACCACCGACCCCGGGCTGTTCATCACCAGCATACCTGCGACCCGCGATTTCGGAGCCTTCTTCGCCTTCACGGTGTCGGTGCGCGCGCCCGCGAAGATCATCGGGCGCGCCCTCGTCGGCGGGGCGTTCCAGAGGGCCGGCGCGGTCCGGTGACCGGTCCCGACTCCGGAGACTTCGGCTGGCACGACTGCCACGTGTGGGGGGTGTCGCTCCGCGTCGGCGATCCCGAGCTGGACGACTGGACGAGCGATCTCGTCGTCGACATCGACTACATCGTGGAGTGGCTCTGCGGCGTGGGCGAGCAGAAGGCCCGCTTCCGGGTCGCGCCGGCGGACCTGGTGTTCCACGACGTGTCCGACCTGACGGTGGACCTCGCGTGGTCCGATACCGCGGGGCGGGTGGCCCTCTCTCTGCCGTCGATCGACGCGATCACGCGTGAGCCCATCCCGAATCGGAAGGTGCACCTCGGGCGGCCGTACTACAGGTGGACGATCGACTTCAACTGGCCGGAGGGCGGATCGATTCGATTCGGTGCCAGCGGCTTCACGCAAACGCTACGCGCCGAGCCCATCCTCTCCGACGGACAGCGACTGCGCGCCCCCGAACGGGTTCGAGCGTCGGGATCCTGAAACACCGTCCTGTCGCGGGGGCCCGGCGGTCCGCCGGCGCGCATCGTTCGCTTTGGATCGGGTCGAAACAACCCGTGCGATCCCGCTGGCGGCGAACGTGCGCCGTTTCCGCACAACGGAGTGGCGTCCCGCTTGCATGGAGCCGACCGGACGGCAGCCACGTGCACGGGACACACATGCACAGGAGAGGATCGATACATGAGACAGGTCGAGCAGAAGGCCTCCCCCGATCGTCCCCGACCCCGCCGCTCCCCGCCGACAAGCACCACCCCTCCCTCCTCGTCGCCGATCGCCATCGCCGCCGGCCCGGCGGGCCGCGCGCTTCTCGCCCTGGCCGCGCGCGGTGGCTGGTGGGCGGGGAATCAGGTGCTCGACGCGCTCGCGTCCTGGACGGCGGAGGATGACCGGGCGTACCGGGAGGACTTCCTCGAGTCGGATGGACGGGCGCACCATTACGAAGAGGCGCGGATCGGCTACGTCCTGGGGCACATCGCCGGTCACAACCCCACGTTCTGGTCCAAGCCGTTCGAGGAGATCGACCGGATCCTCCTGGACGGATCGAGGGGCGCGGGCATCGATCACGAGCGCCTGCGTCCCTACATGAAGACCGGGTTCGTGCGGGCGCGCTACCGCTGGGGTCGGGTCCCGACACCCGCGCGCTAGGAGACGCACGAGGTCGTCGGACACGTGGTGAGCCTGAATCGCCGGTCCGATCCTCGCCCGCCACGAGGGACTACGATCATCCGTAGACCGTCGTAGATTGCCGCGTGATGCCTGCGACAGCCTTCGAGCGCCTGCTGGTCTGCTACGTTCCCGCGATCGACCTGCGACAGGTGGCGGCCGGGGAGTTCCCGTACGTCGGCCGGCTGCTGTCGACGCAGCCGGCCGTCCGCTTCCGGACGCAGCCGAGCATCGATCAGCTCGCCACCCTGTTCACGGGCACGTGGCCGCACGAGCACGGGCTCTGGGGTCCCCGGCTCAAGCGGACCTGGCGACACCGCACGCCCAGGCAGCGCCTCGTGGATCTGTTGCCGGACTGGCTGACGACCACGGTCCAGTGCGCCCGGTACGCCCTCGGAGCGCCGATCGACCTCGCCACCATGCCGCCCCGCCGGCGTCGCCGCTTCGACTGGCTCCGGCTCAATATCAAGGCGGTCCAGGATCTGGATCGCGTCCTCGAGCCGATCAACGGCCTGCCGACCGTCTACACGGCCGTCGGCGCCCACCGCAGCCGCTATACCTACCAGGACGACTTCTGGAATCTCGAGGGTCTGCTCGACACCGTCGGAAACGGCGCATTCGCGTTCGAGCTCGTCGATGCGCACTGCCTCGACCACCTGCAACACTGGAACATGGGCGACGGCGATCGGATCGCCGGATTCTACCGGGGGGTCGACGAGTTCGTGGCCGCGCTCCACGAGAAATGCCGGAGTCGCGGCATCGGGTTCGTCGTGCTGTCGGATCACGGCATGGAGCCGGTCGAGCGGGTGATCGATCTTCCCGCCGCCCTCGCGCGTCTCCCGGTGCGGCGGGAGGCCTACGACGCGTTCGTGGAGAACACGAAGGCGACGCTCTGGTTTCACGACGCCGGCACCGCCGATCGGATGGTGACGGGGCTTCGGGCGAGCGATCTCGGGATCCTGCGGCTCCGGGAGGAGATGCGCGCCTACGATCTCCGTTTTCCGGACGATCGCTACGGTCACGCGTACTTCTACGCGCGACCGGGAACCACGTTCTTCCCGAACGACTTCCACCAGCCCCTGGCCACGATCGTGAGGTCCCTCTCCGATCGGCAGCAGAGACGCCGGTTCCGGATCCCGTGGCACCAGGCGGACCACGGCTACCTGCCCGACCACGATTGCGAGCTCGGCTTCATGGCGCTCGCCGAGGACGGCTTCGAGCCCGTCGACGACATGGTGACGCTCATCGATGTCGCGCCGACGCTGCTCGACCTGCTCGGGGTGTCGCCGCCCGACAGCATGAAGGGGCGCCCCGCCTTCCCCCGACGGAGGACGTGAGCCGTCGCGCGGGACACTCGTCCGGGGCGAGCGCGCCGGCCGCGACGGGAACGGGCGCGCGGGATCGGTCCGGAGGGGGCCCTCCGGACTCGAGCGCGGGGAGGGCCCGACGCGGCCTGATCGCGGCGGGCCGCCTCGGGCTCGCCGCGGCGATCCTCGCCTGGCTGTTCGGCGAGTTCTCGCCGGCCCGCGTGCTCGAGGCGGCCGGGAGCGTGGCGCCCGCCGCGCTCGTCGCCGCGTTCGCCTTGGCGCTCCTCGCGCACGTGGCGGTGGCCGACCGGCTGAGGCGCGTCATCGCGGCCCTCGGCATGCGCCTCTCGACGCCGGCGCTCCTCGAGATCGGACTCGCCACGATGTTCTACGGGCTGGTCCTCCCGGCCGGGAACTTCACCGGGATCCTCGCCCGCTTCTACAAGATCTCGAAACGGGAGCCGAACTACGGGGCCATCGCCGTGGGCCTCGGGTTCGAGCGGCTGGTAGCGACGCTGACGCTGTGTCTGGTGGGCATCGGCTTCTGGCTCCTCGACCCCGCGGCCGCGTGGCCGCCGCTCGCCCTGATGGTCGCCGTTCTCGCCGCCGGCGTAGTGGTGCACGGCGTCCTGTTCGGCGGAACCTCGCCACGCGCGACGTGGGTGCGAGTCCTCTTCGGGCGCCTCCTGCCGCGTCGGGCGTCCTCGCTGCGCGAGGCGCTCGCGAACGCGCGAACGCTCGGCGGCCGGACGGTCGCGGAGGTGTTCGCGCTCGGGGGGGTGACGCACGGCCTGGGGATCGCGGCCTTCTGGGTGCTCTCGGTCGCCCTGGGTCTCGACCTGTCGCCCGCGACCGCCGCGTGGACGCGCTCGGCTGCGCTGCTGGTGGCGATCCTCCCCATCAGCACCGCGGGTCTCGGCGTCCGGGAAGGCGCGATGATGGTCCTGCTCGCTCCCTACGGAGTGTCCGGGACGGACGCGCTGACGTATTCGCTGCTCGCGTTCGCCACGACCGTGCTCGGCCCGGCGGCCGTCGGAGGGCTGCTCGAGGCGCGCCGGCTCCTGCGCTGATGCCCACGGGGCCACGGCGCGGGCGGTCGCCACCCGGAAGCCGCGACCGTGGCACCGGCCCGAACGCGCGCGCGACCGCCGCCGTCAGTCGCTGCGCAGCACGGCCAGCGGGTCCATGCGGGCGGCGCGACGGGCGGGCACCTGGCTCGCGAGGGCCACGAGTCCCAGCACGACCACGCCCACGAACACGTCCTCTAGCTGTCAAGAGGAGTGACGGCGACGCGCGGCGCCGGACCGCTCCCGACGCCGGGCGCGGGGCGTCAGGCGAACTCGAGGAAGCGGTGCCCGTCAAGCTCGCGCTCACCCGTGAAGCGGGGCTCGAGCGGGTGATCGAACCCGGGCCCGCCGAAGACGAACGAGTGGTACTCGCCGCGCTCGCCGGCGACGTCCACGTCGCGGTCATCGCCAAGCTCACCGAGGAGCGTCTCGTCCAGCTCCCTCCCGAGCCACGCCGGATCGCCGAGCTCGAGGTTCACGCTGGTGATCACGGTCCGGTAGCCGCGCTCGAGAAACTCGCGCACCAGGTCCGCGGGATCCTCGCCCCAGAGCGGTTCTTCGTGTCGGAACCCCGCGTCGGTCGTGTGCAGGCGGTACCAGTCGCTCACGTCCCGCAGGTGGATGTTGCCGAAGGCCGTGACCTCGATCCCGGCCCGCTGGAGCCGCCGAAGCGCCGTCAGGAGGGCACCCGGGAATCCCTCCTTCTCGTCCACCGCCTCCTGCACGAGCTCGAGCCCCAGCGCTTCGGCCTGCCGGGCGATCCACGCCGCGGGGACGCCGTGGAAGCGCACGAGCCCGGTCGAGCGCTCGTACAGGTTGAAGAGGTGGGTCACGCCGAGACCGCGCTCGCGGGCGCGGGCCAGGGCGAGCATCGAGTCCTTTCCGCCCGACCACGCCACCGCGGTCGGGGTCCCGCCGGAAGCCATGGCGTGCGGGTCGGCTACTCCGGAAGCCCGGCGCGGATCGCCGACTTCACGTCCTCGACGAGGCCCTCCCACTTCGCGTCGTCCCGCTTCGTGACCGTGATGAAGTTCTCGACGAACAGGAGCGCGCGGACCCCCGGGAGCTCGAACAGGCTCGCCGCGAGCCGGTCGTGGGCGGCCGATTCGGCGTCGAAGAAGCTGCGGCTGCCGCCGCCCGGAAGCTCGCGGTCGAGCACGAACTTGGCCGCGTTCGGGTTCGGCGTGCCCTCGACGGTGATCTGGATGTCGGACATCGGCACGGTCGGGTCCGGCGGTTCCTGTGTGGCGGATCTCGGATCGTCCCCCTTCTCTTACGGCATGCGGCGCTCCGGGCGCAACCCGTCGGAGCCCTCGCAGCCCGGTGCGTCGAGAAGCCACTCGATCGCGCGCTCTACCTGGGGGTCCGGTCCGTCGGTGACGTGATCGATGCGCTCGTCGGGCCGCACCTCGCGGGGATAGGCGCGTCCGGTACGGTCGACGTCCAGCCCGATCGTGATCACGAGGTTCGCGTCATCGGGCAACCGGAAGCCGTCGTTGACGGTCGACACGCCGCCCGTGGGGAGACCGAAGAAGCGGGTCCGCGGGCGTCCCTTGAACGCGATGGCGACGGCCTCGCCAGAGCTTCCCGTCCCGCCGTCAATGAGGACCGCGACCGGGGGTGGAGACGGGAGCGCGTACGGCTCCCCCGTGACCGTCGTCCCCACGAAGCCCTCGGCGCCCCCGACACCCCGAACCCCCGCCTCGCCGTCCTCGTAGTACCAGCGCCCGAACGCGCCGTCCCTGCCGAGGAAGCTCCCGAGCTCACCGCTCTCGCCGAGGACGGGACCGATCCCGGCGAGCATCGGCCACATGTTGCCGCCGCCGTTTCCGCGCAGGTCCACGATCCAGCCGCACGGCCGGGCCGCGTCCAGCTCGCGCACGATCCCGTGGATCCGATCCGCGAATTCCTGGCGCGGGAGTCCGCCGGTGCGCGGTACCACGACACGGGCGATCGCCCCCCCGCCCCGCGTCTCGAGCGCGCCCTCGGGCTCGCGCCGCTCGGAGAAGGGCGACGGCCGGAAGCCGGGCCCGCCGGGGGTCGCGTCTTCGTCGATGAGCCCCCGGGCCCGGAGCCGCTCGACCTCGGCCTCGCGGAGCTCGCTCGAGAGCTGGAGGAACGAGTGGCGGTCTCCGAGGGAGGCGAGCGCGAAGCGGATCGCTCCGTAGGTGTCCGTCGGGACGCGCGCACCGGCGGCGGAGTCGAAGACGGCGGCCCGCAGATCGCTCCACGCGACGCTGTCGCTCCAGTAGGCGCGATCGCGGATGATCGCGAGCGCCTCGGCCAGGTACGCGCCCGCGACCGGGCTGATGGACGGGAGCGTGTCGGCCGCATGCTCCTGGAGCCCGACCGATCGCGCGTGGGGCGGGTCCGCGGGGATGGTGACGCCGGACCCCAGGAGCGTGGCGATGCATGCGAGACGGGCCGAGCCGGAGGGCCGTGCCCGGGCGCCGGTGAGACCGTTGGGCATGATGCGTGGCTCCTTTCGTCGTGTGCGCGCTCATGCCATGAGATCCCGGAGGCTCGCCGACCGTTTGACCGCCGTGGCGGATCGCCCGCCCGGCTCGCGCCGTTGCTGCCGCCGTCGCCAACCCTGAACATGCGTGGACCACTCCTGACCGGGGAACCACATGCAGCTCGAGAACAAGGTCATCATGATCACCGGCGGGTCCGCGGGGCTCGGCGCCGCCCTCGCGCGCCGCTTCGCGGAAGAGGGCGCGGCCGTCTCGATCTGCGCCCGCTCCGAGAAGCCGCTCGAAGTGGTGTGTCGCGAGATCGAGAAACAGGGCGGGCGCTGTCTCTCGGCGGCGGCCGACGTCACGAACCCCGACGACGTCGCCCGCTGGCTCAGGCTCACGAACGCGGAGCTCGGACCGGTCGACGCGTTTGTCAACAACGCCTCGCTCCTCGGGGATCGGGTCGCGATCGAAGACTACGACCTCGAGACCTGGCGTGCCGTGATCGATGTGAATCTCACGGGCGCCTTCATCTGCGCGAAGGCGGTCGTCCCGTACCTGCGGGAGACGCGTGGGTCGCTCATCCACGTGTCCTCGGGCGTGGGCGACCACGGGCGGCCCTACTGGGGCGCGTACTGCGTCACGAAGAACGGCCTCGAGGCGCTCTCGGAGATGATGGCCGGCGAGCTCGAGGAGGACGGGGTCCGCGTGAACGCGGTCGACCCGGGCAGCATGCGCACCGACATGCGCGCCGCGGCATACCCGGACGAGGACCCCGAGACGCTGCCCGAGCCGTACGAGGTCACCGACGTATTCGTCTACCTCGCGGCCGACCGCTCGCGCGAGGTCAGCGGTCACCGCTTCAAGGCGAAGGAGTTCGAGGTCTCCGCACGGTGACGCGCGATCCCTTCGACCGCCTGCAGGGGCCGCTCCTCGAGATCTGGCGCGACATCGAGGATGCCGGACCATGCACGCCGGCCCACGCGGGCAGGCTCACCAGTCGTAGACCGTCCACGCGCGGCATCCGTCGGAGCCGCACACGAGGCGGACCCGGAACGGCGAGTCGTCCGAGCGCGGTCCGCGGTGCGTCTCGACGAGACGCACCATGCCGGTGGAGCACAGCGGGCAGTCGGGTTCGCCCCCCGGACCGGAGTGCTCCCGGTCGTGTGCTTCGAGCGCCTCGCTCTGTTCGGGTTCCAGCAGGGGGCCCAGGTTCAGCTCGGTCACCGGAGTCTATCGCCTCCCCGACGCGCGGCTCGCGCGCGCTCCCGGGGTCGGATTCTGCTTCGAGTGCGGAGGATCCCGTGAACGATACCGGTTCCGGCCACGCTGGAGCCAGCCCGGCAGACGAGACGTGGCGCCGTGACGAGTTCCCGATCCTGGCCGAGCGCGTGTATCTCAACTCGAACTCGCTCGGCGCGCTGTCCCGGCGCTCCATGGCCGAGCGCCGCGAGTACGAGCGCCTGTGGAACGAGATGGGCGCGAGCGCCTGGTACGAGATCTGGTGGAACAAGCTCGACGAGGTGCGGAGCGGGTTCGGGGCGGTCATCGGCGCGCCGCCCGGCACTGTCGCGCTCATGCCGAGCGTGTCGGGCGCGCTCACCGCCGTGTCCGGGGCGCTCGCCGGTCTTCCCGGAGAGACGCGCCGGAGGATCGTGACCACGGAGCTCGATTTCCCGACCGTGGGCCACCATTTCCTCTCACGGGCGGAGCTCGGCACCGAGGTCGAGATCGTACCGAGCCCCGACGGGGTGTCCGTGCCCCTCGAGTCGATCCGGGAGGCCGTCGACTCGGATACCCTGCTGCTCGTGACCTCGCACGTGTTCTTCACCTCCGGGGCGGTCCAGGAAGCCAGGGAGCTCGCGGAGATCGCGCATGCGGCGGGTGCATACATTCTACTGGACGCATATCAATCTACTGGACAAATCCCGGTCGATGCACCCGGGCTCGGGGTGGATTTCCTGGCCTCGGGAGCGCTCAAGTGGCTGTGCGGCGGGCCGGGCCTGGCGTTCCTCTACGTGCGACCGGACCTCGACCTCGCGCCCACCACGCTCTCGTGGTTCGGCGTCGAGGACCCGTTCGCGTTCGACATCCGCGGGGCGCGGCCGCGGGCCGACGCGCGCCGCTTCGAGCTCGGGACGCCGGCCGCGGGCGCCGCATACACGGCGGCCGGAGGCCTTTCGGTGATCCGGGACGTGGGCGTCGACCGCATCCGGGAGCGGAACCGGGAGCTCGCCGACGACCTGCGGGAGCGGCTGGCCCGGGCCGGCTTCGAGCGTCACGAGCCGGAGGATCCCGGGCGACGCTCCGCGCTCGTTCTCATCCGCCACCCCCGGGCGGCGGATGCGGTGCGGGCCCTCGCCGCGCGCGGCGTCATCGTGGACGCGCGCGGGCCGCTACTCCGCTTCTCTCCGCATTTCTACAACACCTTCGAGGACAACCGGCGGGCGGTGGATGTGCTCGCGGAACTGAGGCTCTGAGGCGGGGCCGCGGACGCCGGGGGGACGCCGGGGTTTACGACGCCCGGTCGGACGCCGATCGTGTCCACATGATCCGCCGGATCGAAGTGCCCACCCGGGGAAAGGGGCTGGTCGAGATCACGTCGAGGGTAGCCGAGGCCGTCCGCGAGGCGGGGCTCGAGGAGGGGCTGTGCACGGTGATGATCCAGCACACGTCCGCGAGCCTCACGATCCAGGAGAACGCCGACCCGTCGGCCCGCCGCGACCTCGAGGGCTGGCTCGACCGTCTCGTCCCCGAATACGACCCGCACTTCACCCACACGGCGGAAGGGCCGGATGACATGCCATCGCACATCAAGGCGGCGCTCACGTCGACCACGCTCTCGATCCCCATCGTGGGCGGCGAGCTCGCCCTGGGCACGTGGCAGGGGATCTACCTCTGGGAGCACCGGCGCCGCGGATCCACGCGGCGCTGCGTGGTCCACATCGGTGGCTGACCCGGTCCGGCGCGGTTCGCGGGCGTTCACGATCGCGCTCGTCCTCCTGTGCGTCGCCTGCGAGGTCACGCCTCGCGAGCCGCCGGCCGCGAGCCCACCGCCCGGGCCGCCGCCCCCCGAACCGCAGGCGGAGGCGATCCCCGGGCGCGGGACGTACGTCGATTTCCAGTGGGCGGTCGAGCCGGACGACCCCCTGATGCGCGCACGCCGGCTGGAGGCCTGGATCGACCGCTACGATCCCGAGGTGCATGGGCTCGAAGACGCGGTTCACGCCCGCTACTGGCGGATCGCGCACTACCGACTTCTCCAGGCCTGGTATCGCGCGGCACGTCTCGAAGCCGCCGACTCGATCCTCGCGGTGCTCGAGGCCACGGACGCCGAGGTGCGGTAGCCTATCCGTCCGCTCGCGCCGCCGGCTCGCGGTGGTATACGACGAGATCGGTGGGCGCCGCCCGGGCGCCGAGCTGCCGGAGCATGGTCGTGACCTGCCCGCGGTGGTAGGTGGAGTGGTTCACCACGTGCCGCATGAGCCGCCACAGCGGGTCCGCGAACTCCTCGCCGCTCAGCTGCCTGTAGGTGATGGTCCCGGCCAGCCGCTCCTCCGTGAGTCGCGCGAGGAACTCCCCCTGATCGGCCTCGAAGGCGGACCAACGGCCCCGGAGCGCGCGGTGCATGACGGGGTTCCAGTCGGAGCGCAGCCGGGTCGGCGACATTCCGCGCCACCGCGAGAGCCAGATCCACTCGGCGGCGAGGATGTGCTCCAGCGTGTCACGGATCGACGGGAAGCTGCTCCCGAGGTCGCGGATGTAGTCCTCATCGGCCAGCGCGGCGGCCGCGTCGAGCGTCCGACCGTTGGCCCAGCGGTTGTACGCGTAGAGGTCGAGGATCTCGTCCAGCACTGCGTCATCCCCGGGAGGGGCGGGAGAGCGGGACCGAGACACCCCCGGATCCCTGGCTCGCGGTGATGATGTCCGGCCGGCCGTCGCGGTTCAAGTGCCCCGTGGCGACGGGGCACCGGATCGGGCGGCGCGAGCCCGTGGGTGCGGCAGGAGGCCCGGAACCCGTCCGATCACGCGGTCGTGAGGGGACGAGGGAGGTGTCCGCCCTCGCGTCCTACTGGAGCTCGAGCGCCGACCGGCCGAGGTTCGCGAGCCGCAGGCTCCGGCGCTCGAGTTCCTCGCCGATCACCTGGGCCGCACCGAGAAACCGCATGCGCGGCGTATCGTGGACCGGGATGTCGGCCCCGTCCCGCGGGACCGGCGCCGTCTCGAGGCGCCCGCACTGGGTCGAGGTGCGACAATCGTCGAACGTGCGCGGGCCATCGGTCGAGCCGAACGCGCCCGCAATGCGATGGATGCGCTCGAGGTCCTCGAGCTCGGTGCGCGAGATGAGCCGGAGCGAGAAGGCGCCGCGAGCATGCGCGGCGAGCGAGCCGGTTTCCGTCGACGGGCGCGGATCCTCCTGACAGCCCTCGTGGGCGAAGAACGCGCCCACGAGCTCGAACACCCGACCGCGGAGCGATGTCGCGACGAGCGCCGCGATGGTGGTATCCGGGACGCCCGCGAGATCCCCGCTCCCACCCCGCGCGCGTCCTCTCTCGAGATCGGCGACGCAATCGCGCTGGTAGAGGGGTGCAGCGGCGTTCCGCAGCTCCAGCCACGGTCGGATTCCGTCGGCGGTCGTTCGGGCGGTGTCCATCGGCGTCCCCTCGTAGCGCGTGATTCGGGAGCAGATTCATCCGATTCGAGAGAGGTGCAACGGGCGTGCCGATTGGCACCGGCTCGCGGGCGCGGAGACCGGGTCGCGGATCGCCGCGTGGCGCGGACCACGAGACCC
>Ga0299914_10000541_pt1 | contig 22873 bp, 20 predicted proteins | sample RVTome_10_FD_201361 | JGI IMG/M metagenome (GOLD analysis project Ga0299914, IMG submission 201361) | Soil microbial communities from uranium-contaminated site in the Upper Colorado River Basin, Wyoming, United States - RVT153D57 (version 2) ...
AACAGGGGCGGGCGCGCGAGCATCGCCGTCAGCATGCCCGGCAGCCGCACGTCGATCGGGAACTGCTGCGCGCCGGTCGTCTTGGCGACCGAATCGAGGCGCCCCAGCTTCTCGTTGCCGATGTAGATCCAGGCGGACGGGTCCTTGAGCTTGACCTCGCTCGGCGGCGCGAGCCCCGCGGCCCGATCGGCGAGCTCGCCGAAGCCTGCCGACTTTCCGGAAGCGTGGCTCACCACGCCTTTCTCGACCCGGATCTCGCTTTTCGGCACTCCCCACGCATCGGCTGCCGCCCCGACCAGCATGGTCCGCGCGACCGCCCCGGCCCGCCGGTAGCGATCCCACGAGCTCGGAATGCTCGACGAGCCGCCCGTGCCCTGGGCCGTGCCGCCCCAGGTGACGTTGCCGTAGAGCTGCGGGTTACCGGCAGCGCCTTCGACGCGCAGCTGCGACCAGTCGGCGTCGAGCTCCTCGGCGACCAGGGTAGCGACGCCCGTATAGATGCCCTGGCCGCCATCCATGTGGGCCGAGAGGACCATCACGGCGCCGTCCGGGGCGATCCGCAGATAGGCGTTGATCGGATTGACCGTGCCCGCCGCGAGCGCGCGGGAGGCGGGTCCCATTGGGACGTGGAAGCCGATCGTCAGGCCGGCCCCGGTCGCCGCCGCGCCGACCAGGAACTGGCGCCGGCTCGGCCGCGGCATCTTCTGCTTGATCGCCAGCATGGCTCAGGCCTCCATCAGCCGGGCCGCCTCGTGCACGGCGGCGCGAATGCGGTGATAGGTGGCGCAGCGGCAGATGTTGCCGGCGAGTCCGGCGTCGATGTCGGCGTCGCTCGGTTTGTCGATCTCCTCCAGCAGCGCGATCGCGGTCATGATCTGCCCCGACTGGCAGTAGCCGCACTGCACGACGTCGAGCTGCTGCCATGCCGTCTGGACCGCCTTGGCGGCCTTGCCGGACACGCCCTCGATGGTGGTGATGGTGCTGCCGTCATAGGCACCGACCGGAGCGACGCAGGAGCGCATGGGCATCCCGTCGACATGGACGGTACACGCGCCGCACTGGGCGATGCCGCAGCCGTATTTGGTCCCGGTCAGCCCCAGGGTGTCGCGTAACACCCAGAGCAGCGGCGTGTCCGGATCGACCTCGATGTCGTAGGATTTCCCGTTGACCTGAAGCTGCATCGCAGCCGTCCCTCCTGGCTTCGCGCCCTACCACTGACCGAGCTTCGTTGCGGTTTGGAGATAACAATGGGCCGGAGCGCCCCCGCGACCAGACCATCATCGTCGATGGGCGACACGCATCGCCGCGCCTTTAGCGAAATGCGTCCGCGTAGTCGCGGGCGAACTGCTCGAACGCCAGCGGCTCGCGGCCGGTGACGGCCTTCACGTCCGCCGTCACCGGTGACGCGACACCCGTCCGGTAGGCCCGGAAGAGGTCCAGCATATGGTCGGCATAGAAGTCGGGCATCCCCGCGGCGAGCATCCCGGCTTTCGCCGCGTCATCCGACAGCGCGACGTAGCTGATCCGTCGGTCCAGCACGCGGGAAAGAATGTCCGCCGCTTCGTCGTACGACAATGCCTGCGGCCCGGAAAGCTCGTAGGCTTTGGCCTCGTGCCCTCGCGTCGTGAGAGCCCGCGCCGCAACTCTTGCAACGTCGCGGGCGTCGATATGGCTGATCTTCGCGTCGCCTGCGGGCTGGTAGATGGCGCCCTGGGACTTGATCGACCCGGCCATGTGTTGCGCGAAGTTCTGCATGAAGCCGTTTGACCGGAGGAACGTCCCGGTAAGTCCCGACGCCTCCACCTCGCGCTCGACCGCCCGATGGATTTTGACGAGCCCGAATTGCTCGGCTGGCGCGCTCCACACGGAGAGCTTCACCAGCCTCCTCACGCCGGCGGCCTTTGCGGCGTTGACCACGTTGATCTCCCGCTCGGCCTGCCCGCGAATCCCGGCGCCGAGCAGAAAGACGGCGTCGACACCGGCGAGCGCCGGCCGCAACGTCTCGGGCTCGGAGAGGTCGAGCGATACCGCATCGAGCCCGTCGGCCCTGGCCGTTTCGGCATTGTCTGGCGAGTGATATGCGGCGCGGAACTCGTGGCCGTCGGCCGTCAGCTCATCGACGAGGGCCGTTCCGACCTACCTCCTGCGCCGGTCACGAGAATCATGGCTCGGCTCCTCTTTGACGGCTTGCGATTGGCGTCGGGCGGTTGCCATCAACGCTGCCCTGACGAAGCCACCCTGGATGCATCGCCACGGACATTGAAGGCTTGCGCCGACGCATTTCTTAACCGATCGTCCCAGCCATGGATCTCAGTGATGTCCTGCGCGACTTGCGGCTCGAGAGCGCCGTGCTCAGCATGGGCGAGCTTCGCGCACCGTGGGGCTTCGACAAGGGTGCTGTCGAAGCCGCGCCGTTCCACGTCGTCATCGAAGGACATTGCCTCTTCGAAGCCGAAGGCAGCGACCCCATTGAGCTGACGCCGGGCGACCTGGTCGTGCTGCCCCACGGCGACCGCCATGCCTTCTTTTCAGACCGGCGTGCCCGGCGCACGCCTTTCAAGCAGGTGTTGGAAGCGAACGGCATCGACGGGACCTGGACGCCTGGCAAGCGCATCGAGGGCTGGACCGGATTTGCTTCGGCGGTCGAGGCTCACTCACGCGGACCATCACGGGCGTCTTCGCGTTCCGCGATCGACGTCGCAATCCGCTCCTCGAAGCGCTTCCGACCCTCATTCATGTCCGCGGGCGGATGGGGCGCGGGCCGACTTGGCTCGAAAGCTCGCTCAGTCTCCTGATCGACGAATCGGTGTCCGGGAGGCCGGGCTTCCAGACCATTGCCGAACGGGTGGCCGACATCGTCTTCGTGCAGGCAGTACGTGATCACATCGCGAGCCTGCCGACGAACGGTAGCGGCTGGCTCCGCGGGCTCACGGACCCGCAGATCGCGCGCGCTCTCGCTCGTGCACGGACGGCCGGGCGAAGCGTGGACCGTGGCATCTCTCGCCAGGGCGGTCGCCCTTTCACGGACCGGCTTCGCGCATCGCTTTCGTGCTCTCGTCGGCTCGAGCGTCATGGAGTACGTCACCGCGCGGCGCATGCACGTTGCCGCAGGCATGCTGGCCCGCTCCAGGGAAGCGCTGCCGGAGATCGCGAGCGAAGTAGGGTACGAATCGGAGGTCTCCTTCAGCAAGGCGTTCCGGCGTTGGGCCGGATTGCCGCCGGGGCAATATCGGCGTCGCATGAAGGAGCTCTCGAGCGTACGCTAGCGAGCGCGAGCAGCCCGGCGACCGCCGGTTCGGGGACGCCGTGTCTCGGCTTGCAGCGGCCGGTCGCGCTTGCCCGCTCCAGCCGCTTGTGGTTAAAGGCGGGCGCCGTCCGACGGGTTCCCCGACACAGCAACGAAGATCCGCGATGACCGAGTTCACCGACTACAAGGTCGCCGACATCGGCCTTGCCGACTGGGGCCGCAGGGAGATCGTGCTCGCCGAGAAGGAGATGCCCGGTCTCATGGCGCTGCGCGAGGAGTATGGCGACCGCCAGCCGCTCAAGGGCGCGCGCATTGCCGGCTGCCTCCACATGACGGTCGAGACCGCGGTGCTGATCCGCACGCTGCGCCATCTCGGTGCCGAGATCCGCTGGAGCTCCTGCAACATTTTTTCCACACAGGACCAGGCCGCCGCGGCGATCGCGGCCGAAGGGACCCCGGTGTTCGCCTGGAAGGGCGAGAGCGAGGAGGAGTACGAGTGGTGCATCGAGAAGACGATCGAGGGCCCCGGCGGCTGGTACCCGAACCTCCTGCTCGATGACGGCGGCGATCTCACCAAGGTCATGCACGACAGCTACCCCGGCCTGATGGACGGGGTGCGCGGGCTTTCGGAGGAGACGACGACCGGCGTGCACCGGCTCTACGAGATGCAGAAGGCCGGCACGCTCAAATGCCCGGCGATCAACGTCAACGATTCGGTCACCAAGTCGAAGTTCGACAATCTGTACGGCGTGCGCGAGAGCCTGGTCGACGGCATCAAGCGGGCGACCGGCGTGATGATGGCCGGCAAGATCGCGGTGGTGTGCGGCTTCGGCGACGTCGGCAAGGGCTCGGCGGAATCGATGCGCGGCCAGGGCGCGCGCATCATGGTCACCGAGATCGACCCGATCTGCGCGCTGCAGGCGGCGATGCAGGGCTACGAGGTGGTGACCATGGAGGACGCGGCGCCGATCGGCGACATCTTCGTGACCGCGACCGGCAACACCGACGTCATCACCCTCGACCACATGCGCGAGATGAAGGACGGCGCGATCGTCTGCAACATCGGCCACTTCGACACCGAGATCCAGATCGGCGCCCTGCGCAACCTCAAGTGGGAGGAGGTCAAGCCCCAGGTCGACGAGGTCGAGTTCCCCGACGGCAAGCGGATCATCGTGCTCGCCAAGGGCCGGCTCGTGAACCTGGGCTGCGCCGACGGCCATCCGAGCTTCGTGATGAGCGCGTCCTTCACCAACCAGGTGCTGGCGCAGATCGAGCTCTGGCAGCACGGCGAGCGGTACGAGAACAAGGTCTACACCCTGCCCAAGGCGCTGGACGAGAAGGTGGCCCGCCTGCATCTTGACAAGCTCGGCGTCAGGCTCACCAGGCTGACCGACGAGCAGGCCGAGTACATCGGCGTCGCGCCCCAGGGCCCGTTCAAGCCGGACGCCTACCGCTACTAGTGCTGCGGTTCGAATGCTCCACCCCCCCACAGTGACCCTGCCCCGCAAGGGAGGAGGGCAAACGCAAAACGCAACACAGCGCTACTCCCTAACCGGCCCCCCTTCTCCCTCCCCCTCGACGGGGGAGGGTTGGGGTGGGGGTGATGCGGCGAGCCGGTCGTCTTGCCCAGCGAACTCAAAATCCTGCTGACCGACCTGGAAGCCACCCGGCAATTCGGGCGCCGCATTGCAAAGCTGCTGCGGCCGGGCGACGTAATCGCGCTGCGGGGCCCGCTCGGTGCCGGCAAGAGCGAGCTCGCACGGGGCCTGATTCGGGCGCGGGCCGGCGCCGAGATCGAGGTGCCGAGCCCGAGCTTTACCTTGATTCAGGACTATGCTTTCCCGGGTCTCACCATCCGCCACATCGATCTCTATCGGATCGACGATCCGGCCGAGCTTCTTGAACTTGGCTTGGACGCTCCAGAATACGAGGAAGCGTGGCTGATCGAGTGGCCGGAGCGCGCCGGCAGAACGCTGCCGGACGAACGGCTCGAGATCGTGCTCGAGCAGGGGCCGTCTCCCGACACCCGGATCGCCCGGCTGACCGGCACGCCTTCCTGGGTCGATCGTCTTTCCCGGTTGGCCGATGCCCGAGCGTGATGCGCTGATCCGGGACTTCCTGGCCGGTCAAGGCTTCGGCGCGGCGCGCCGGCTGCCGCTCGCCGGCGACGCCTCCGTCCGCCGCTACGAGCGGCTGGTGGGTGGGCCGAGGCCCGCGGTGCTCATGGATGCGCCGCCCGGCCAGATCGACCTCGCGCCGTTCCTGCGGGTCGGCAACTGGCTGCGCGGGCTGGGTCTCAGCGCCCCCGAGGTGCTCGTGGCCGACCCCGCCACCGGCCTCGCCCTGCTCGAGGACTTCGGCGACGATCTGCTCAATCGCGTCCTCGCGGCGGGCGGCGACGAGCTTTCTTTTTACTCCACGGCGGTGGATCTGCTGGTCCGGCTGCAGCGTGCGCCGCCGCCCGACGGCCTGCCGCCCTACAATGATGCCAAGATGCTGGCCGAGGCCTCGCTCCTGACCGAATGGTACGAACCCGATCTCGGCGCGCCCGCCGGGGCCGACTACCTCGCGATCTGGCGGGTGGTTCTCCCAGCGGCGCGGGTCGGCGAGGATTGCGTCGTCTACGTCGACTACCACGCCGACAACCTTTTGTGGCTGCCGGCGCGCGCCGGCCTCGCGCGGATCGGCCTGCTCGACTTTCAGGACGCGCGGATTGGCCCACCGGCTTACGATCTGGTCTCGCTCCTCGAGGACGCGCGGCGCGACGTGGGCCGCTCCCTCGCCGAGGCCATGACCGAGCGCTATCTCGCGGCCCGGCCCGAGCTGGACGCCAGCGCCTTCCGGGCGGCCTATGCCGTCCTGGGGGCGCAGCGCAACGCGAAGATTCTGGGCCTGTTCACGCGTCTTGCCCGGCGCGACGGCAAGGGCGCCTATCTCGACCTCCTGCCGCGCGTGCTGAGCTACCTGCGCGGCGATCTCGAACACCCCGTCCTGGCGCCGCTGCGCGCCTGGTTCGAGCGCCACCTGCAGCTGAAGGTGGAGGCCTGAGCTGCTCTTGTGGTAGACAGGAGGATGAACCGGGTCGCGACCATTCCCGCCGGGCAGCCCTTCGTCGACGCGCTGGCCGCCGGCCTGCTGGCCGAGGCGGGCGACGATCCCCTGAGCCTTGCCGACACACTCGTGCTGCTGCCGACCCGGCGCGCCTGCCGCAGCCTGCGGGACGCGTTCCTTCGCCGGTCGGCCGGCCGTCCGCTGCTGCTGCCGCGCATCCAGCCGCTCGGCGAGCTGGACGCCGACGAGCTAATGCTCGACGGCACGCTGGAGCTTGCCCTGCCGCCGGCGATCGGGGCCTTGCGCCGGCAGCTTCTGCTCGCCCGCTTGCTGGCGCCGCTCGGCTGGACGGTCGAGCACGGCCTGCGGCTCGCGGGCGACCTGGCGGCGCTGCTCGACGAGCTCCAGACCGAGCGCATCCCGCTCGAGCGCTTCGATGGCCTCGTGCCCGAGCAGCTCGCCGAGCACTGGCAAAGCAGCCGGGAGCTGCTCGAAATCGTGCTCGGGGCGTGGCCCGCCGTGCTGGCCGAGGAAGGCGCGCTCGACCCCGCCGACCGGCGCCATCGCGTCCTGACCGCGCTGGCCGGGCGCTGGCGCGAGGCGCCGCCCGAGGGGCGGATCGTCGCCGCCGGCTCCACCGGCAGCATTCCCGGCACCCGCGCGCTGCTTCAGGTGATCGCCGATCTGCCGCGCGGCACGGTAGTCCTGCCGGGCCTGGACCAGACGATGGACGAGAGGAGCTGGCGGGCGATCGAGCCGAGCCATCCGCAGCACGGCCTCAAGCAGCTGGTCGAGGTGCTCGGCGTCGCCCGCGACGAGGTCGTCTCCTGGCCGGCGCCCGGAATCGCCGGATCGCCGGCCGCCCGAAGCCGGCTGCTCGCCGAGGCGGTGCGGCCTGTCTCCACGATCGACGTCTCCCATCACCTCGCCTCGCCTCCGGCCGACGCCGCTGCGGGCCTCTCGATCGAGGAGCATCCCGACGTCGCCAGCGAGGCGCTCGCTCTGGCCCTTCGCATGCGCGCCACCCTCGAGGCCCCGGGCCTGACGGCGGCGCTGGTCACACCCGACCGGCACCTCGCCCGCCGGGTCGCGGCCGAGCTGCGCCGCTGGCAGATCGAGGTCGACGATTCCGCCGGCACGCCGCTCGATCAGACCGCGCCCGGCGGCTTCCTTCTCCTGGTCGCGCGCCTGATCGTCGAGGACGTGCCCGCGGTCACGCTGCTCGCCGTGCTCAAGCATCCTCTGGCGCGTGGCGGGCAGGATCAGGCGGCGCTCAGGCGCGAGGCGCGGGCGCTCGAGCGCGATTGCCTCCGTGGGCCGCGGCTGGTCGGCGGCTTTTCCGGAATCCTCGCCGAGCTGCGCGCCGCCGAAAGGCAGACCGATAGTGAGCGGCGCAGGGCGAGGCTCGAGGGCCTCGCCGCCTGGCTCGAGGGCCTCGAGGCGATAGCCCGACCCTTCGCCGAGCTGGCGCGCCGCCCCGAGGCGGATCTCGCGGAGCTCATGCGCGCCCATCTGGCGTTCGCCGAGGCGCTGGCGGCCGACCGGCGCGGCTCGCCCGGCGATCTCTTCGCGCGCGAGGCGGGCGAGGCGGCAGCCGCCCTGCTCTCCGATCTGCTCGACGCCGGCCGCGACGGCCATCGCATCGATCCCGCCGGCTACCCTGCCCTGCTCGCCCAGCTCATGGCCGCGCGGGCGGTTCGCCCGAGAGCGCCCAGGCACCCGCGGCTGCTCATCTGGGGCCAGCTCGAAGCCAGGCTGCAGCACGCCGATCTCCTGCTTCTCGGCGGCCTCAACGAGGGCGTCTGGCCGGCCTTCGTCGACCCGGGCCCGTGGCTCAGCCGCTCGATGCGACAGCAGCTCGGCCTGCCCGCGGTCGAGCGGCGGATCGGCCTCTCCGCCCACGATCTCGTCCAGGCGGCTTCGGCGCCCGAGGTCGTGCTCTCGCGCTCGGAGAAGGACGCGCAGGCCAATCCTACCGTCCCCTCGCGCTGGCTGGTCCGGCTGCAGACCCTCCTGAAGGCGGACGACGCCGCGGCCGAGACATCGCCCGCCGAACCCGGCTGGAGCGCCTGGGCACGGCAGATCGACGAGACCGGGGTCTCCCGGCCCGAGGAACGGCCCCGACCGACACCGCCGGTGCACGCCCGCCCGCGAAAACTCTCGGTCAGCGACGTGGGCTCGTGGATGCGCGATCCGTACGACCTCTACGCCAGGCGCGTGCTGCGGCTCTCGGCCCTGGACGCGCTGGACGCCGATCCCGGCGCGCTCGAGCGCGGCATCATCATCCATGCGGTGCTCGAGCGCTTCGTGCGGGAGTTTCCGGACGCGCTGCCGCCGGATGCCGAGCAGCGCCTTCTCCACATCGGTACCGCAGAGTTCGAGAAATTCGTGCACCGGCCCCAGGTCGCCGCCCTGTGGTGGCCCCGGTTCGAGCAGGTCGCGCGCTGGGTGATCGCAAGAGAGCGGGCGCTCCGCCCGGAGCTGGCCAGGGTGCACGGCGAGGTGACGGGCGAGCTCGCGCTCGACGGGCCGGCCGGGCCTTTCGTGATAAGAGCGCGCGCCGACCGGCTGGAGCGGCATCCGGACGGCCGCATCACGGTGATCGACTACAAGACCGGCCAGCTGCCCGAGCGCAAGGAGGTGCTCACCGGGCGGCAGCCGCAGCTGGCGCTCGAGGCCGCGATGGTCGAGGCCGGCGCGTTCGAGGAGATCGGGCGCGCCGAGCTCTGCGAGCTGCGATTCTGGCGCCTAAAGGGCGACGAGGCGGGCGGCGAGGAGCGGGATGCGGCCAAGATGCCGCCGGCCGAGCTGGCGCGCGCAGCGCTGGAGGGCCTCGCGGCCCTGATCGCCCACTACGACCGGCCGGAGACCGCCTATCCGGCCCGGCCGAAGCCGCGCGTCGCCTGGCGCGGCGACTACGACCATTTGGCCCGGCGCGGCGAGTGGAGCGCATGATGTCGGCGAGGGCCGAGCGGATCCGGCCGGTACCAACCGACGAGCAGCGCCAGGCGGCCGACCCCGGGCACTCGGCCTGGGTCACGGCGTCGGCCGGCACGGGCAAGACGCGGGTGCTGGCTGACCGGGTGCTGCGCCTGCTGCTGGCCGGCACGGACCCGCGCCAGATCCTCTGCCTGACCTTCACCAAGGCTGCCGCCGCCGAGATGGTGACCCGCATCCAGCGCGACCTCGGCCGGTTCGCCGTCTTGCCCGAAGCCGGGCTTCGCCGCGAGCTCGAAGCGCTGCTCGGCAGCGCGCCACGCGCGGACGAGATGCGGCGCGCCCGGGCGCTGCTCGCGAGCGTGCTCGATCTGCCGGCCGGCCTGCCGGTCATGACCATCCACGCCTTCTGCCAGGCGCTGCTCGGGCGCTTTCCGCTCGAGGCCGGCGTCCTGCCGCATTTCGAGGTCATCGAGCTACGTGACGCCACCGATCTCCTTCGCCAGGCCCAGGACGAGGTGCTGGGCAGTCGCCGCGCCGATCTCAGATGTGCGCTGGACCGGCTCGCTGTTGTACTTGGGGAAAAAACCTTCGCGGACGGGTTGGCCGCGCTGCGCGAGGACCGGCTGCGCCTGAGCGAGTGCCTGGAGCGCTGCGGCCACGACGTCGAGGCGCTGATCGGCGAGGTCCACACGGCGCTCGATGTGCCGCGCGGCGCGACCGCAAAGAGCGTGCTGCGCGCCTGCTGCGAGGACCCGAAGCTCGACGGCCGCGCGCTGCGCGCCGCCTGCCGGGCGCTGGCCAACGCCAGTGCCGCGGGTGAAGAACGCGCACTTATCATCGGCACTTGGATGGAAGCCGAAATCGAGGTCCGCACAGCCAGTTACGAGGAATATCTGAAGGTCTTTCTCACGGCCAGACTCGAGCCGAGGAAGGACCTGGTCGCCAAAAGCGTCGCCGCCGATCCCCTGGCCGAGGCCGCGCTGCTCGCCGAGCAGGCGCGCATGGTCCGCTGGGTCGAGCGTCGCAAGGCCGCCGCGGTCGCCGAGGTCACGGCCGCCTTCCTTCGCGTCGGCGCCGCGGTCCTCGACGCCTACGAGCGGCGCAAGCGCCAGCGCGCGGGACTGGACTACGACGACCTGATCGCGCGCAGCCTGCATCTCCTGGGCCAGCCCGGAATCGCGCCCTGGGTGCGCTACAAGCTGGACCAGCAGATCGATCATCTCCTGATCGACGAGGGCCAGGACACCAGCCCCGAGCAGTGGACGATCATCGAGGCATTGTGCGCCGAGTTCTTCGCCGGCGAAGGGGCGCGGGCCGTGCCGCGCACGCTGTTCGTGGTCGGCGACGAGAAGCAGTCGATCATGAGCGTGCAGGGGGCGGATCTGGAGACCTTCCAGAGCACCCATGCGCGCGTGCGCAACCGGGCGCGGGAGGCGGGGGCCGCCTGGCGCGAGGTCTCGCTCCGTCGCTCCTTCCGCTCGGCGCCCGCCATCCTGCAGGCGGTCGATGCGGTCTTCGACGACCCGGATGCGCGCGACGGCGTGGTTGCCGACGGCCAGCCGCTCCGGCACGAGAGCGCGCGCCCCGAAGCCCCCGGCATCGTCGAAATCTGGCCGCTCGTGGAAGGCGACGATGCGCCCAAGGCCGAGGGCTGGCAGCTGCCCGACCGGCAGGAGGCTGGCGAGGCGGCCATCTTTCGCCTCGCCAGGGCGATCGCCCAACAGATCTTCCACTGGCGGCGCGACGGCACGCCACTGCCTGGCGGGAATCGGCCGATCCGGCCCGGCGACGTCATGATCCTTCTGCCGCGGCGCGGTGTCCTGCAAGAGTTGCTGATCCGCGAGCTCAAGCAACTCCAGGTGCCGGTCGCCGGCGCCGACCGCCTGGCGCTCACCGACGATATCGCGGTGATGGACCTGATGGCGCTCGGCGACGCGCTGCTGCTGCCCGAGGACGACCTGACGTTCGCGGCCATGCTGCGCAGCCCGCTGTTCGGGCTCTCGGAGGAGGAGCTGTTCGAGCTCGCGCACGATCGAGGCGGGCAAAGCCTGTTCCAGCGCCTTCGCGAGATGCGCGATCGACGGCCTGCCTTCGCAGAGGCCCTGGTTCGCTTCGACGAGCTGCTCGGGCTGGTCGACTTTCTGCCGCCGTTCGAGTTCTACGCGCGCCTGCTCGGCCAGGGCGGCGGACGCCGGCGGATGCTCGGGCGCCTCGGCATCGCCGCCGCCGAGCCGATCGAGGCGTTTCTCGCCCAGGCGCTCGCGTTCGAGCAGGGCCATTCGCCCTCGATGCAGGCGTTTTTGCACTGGCTGCGCGCCGATGCCACCGAGCTGATCCGCGACCCCGACCGGCCGCGCGACGAGGTGCGCGTGCTCACCTGCCACGGGGCGAAGGGACTCGAGGCGCCGATCGTCTTTCTGGCCGACACCACCTTCATGCCCCAGGAGAAGGACCGGCTGCTGTGGCTCGACCAGGCCGGCCTGCCCGTCTGGAAGGTCGGCGGCAAGGATCGGGACCCGGTCAGCGCCGCCGCCTGCCAGCAGGCCGAGACCGAGCTCCAGCAAGAGCACCGCCGCCTGCTCTACGTCGCCATGACCCGGGCGCGGGACTGGCTGATCGTGGCCGGCTGCGCGAACAAGCAGAACCGGAACGCCGGGAGCTGGCACGAGCTGATCACCGGCGGGCTCGAGCGCCTGCCCCGGACCGAGCGGGTTCGGCTACGCCTGGCGCCGGATTTGGACGGCGATGCGCACCGGTTCGCCGACCCCGTCCGGGCGAGGCCAGGCCAGATCGAGCTGCCGCTGCACGGAGGCCCTGCCGCCCCGGGCGAACCGCCGCCCTGGCTGGAGACGCCGGCGCCGGCCGAGGAGACCGCGGCGCGGCCGGTCAGCCCCTCGCATCTCGGCGAGGACATGGAGCCCCCCGTCGCATCGCCGCTCGATACTGCCGTCTCGGGCCGTTACCAGCGCGGCCGGGTGATTCACAGGCTTCTGCAGACGCTGCCCGGACGGGCTTTGGAGGCGGCCAAGCGCGACATGGAGCGCTATCTGGCCCAGCCGGGCCTCGGCCTCGATGCGGCGCAGCAGGCCGAGATCGCGGCCGAGGTGCGCGCGGTGCTCGAGGATGCAGAGCTCGCGCCGCTGTTCGGGCCGGGCTCGCGCGCCGAGGTGCCGATCGTCGGCGTGCTGAACGGGCTGCCAGTCGCCGGCCAGGTCGACCGGCTGGCGGTCAGCGAGAGCGAGGTCCTGGTGGTCGACTACAAGACCAACCGGGAGCCGCCCGCCTCGATCGACCAGGTGTCAGAGGCCTATCTCCGCCAGATGGCGGCCTATCGCGGGCTCCTGCAGGCGATCTACCCGGGGCGCGCCGTGCGCTGCGCCCTGCTCTGGACCGAGGGCCCCGCCCTGATGCCCTTGCCCGAGAAAACGCTGGCCAGCCATGCGCCAGCGCAACCTTGAAACCGCCACAGCCCACCACCAACTGCGCTTGACGCTCGCTGCGCGCCGCCTCTACTGTCCGGCGACGGAGCCGCGAGCCAACTGCCGTTTCGGCACCAGTTCGAGGTCTGACGATGACGATCATTCAAACCACCGATTCGGCATTCGAGGCCGATGTCCTCAAATCGGATGTGCCGGTGGTGGTCGATTTTTGGGCCGAATGGTGCGGTCCCTGCAAGGTGATCGCACCCTTTCTCGAGGATCTGGCGACCGAGAAGAACGGCCAGGTCCGGGTCGCCAAGGTCAACATCGACGACAACCCGCTCACCCCGACCAAGTACGGGGTGCGCGGCATCCCGACGCTGATGCTGTTCAAGAACGGCGAGATCGCGGCGACCAAGGTCGGCGCCGTGCCCAAGACCAAGCTGTACGAGTGGGTCGAGGAATCGATCTAGCGCCGATCGAGGCGATGGCTGACGGCACCCCGCCCCCGGCGGGGTGTTCGCTTTTCCAGCCTAGAGCAATTCCCGATGAGACAGACCCGCCTCGGACTCCGACATCCTTCCGCTCATCGGGAGAAAATTGCTCTCGGTCATAGGATTAGAGCAGCTTTATCCGGACGACGATCGCCAAGGGGCGATCGCGTCTAATCGGATGCTGCTCTAGAGCCGATGGCCGCCCCACGGTCCCGCCGCCGGTCCCTCGAGGTGGCGCCTGAACTCTGGCCGAGTTTTCTCGCCCGCTTCCCCGCAACCACGAGCGTCGACGTCGTCCTGCCCGATCTGAACGGCGTGCCGCGCGGCAAGCGGCTGTCCAGGGCGGCTTTCGAGGCCACGCTGCCGGGGGGCTTGAGCTTTGCGACCTCGCTCTACGCATTGGATACGACCGGCGCCAACGTCGACGCTTCCGGCCTCGTCTGGGAGGAAGGCGACGCGGATCGTCCCTGCCTGCTCGACATGGCGACCCTGGCGCCGATGCCGTGGCGCGAAGGTGGCGCGCAGGTGCTGGCCGGCCTCGGCGAGCCGGACGGGACGCCGTTCTTCGCCGACCCCCGCGCGCTCTTGCGCAGGGTCGCCGGGCGGTTCGAGCCGCTGGGTCTGCGGCCGGTATGCGCGCTCGAGCTCGAGTTCTACCTGCTCGCGCCGGGCGGCGCCGGGCATGGCCGGCCGCGGCCCGCCGTAGTTCGGGCCGGCCCACGCGAGCCTCGCGAGATCCAGGTCTACAGCCTGGACGAGCTCGACGCCCAGGACCGGTTCTTTTCGCGCCTCGAGGGCTTCTGTCTGGCGCAGGAGGTGCCGTTGAAGAGCGTCGTCTCGGAATACGCGCTCGGGCAGTTCGAGGCCAACCTCGGACATGTGGCCGAGCCGCTGCGCGCGGCCGACCATGCCTTCCTGCTCAAGCGCGCGATCAGGGCAGCGGCGCGCGCCGAGGGCCTCGGCGCCACCTTCATGGCCAAGCCGTTCGAGGACCAGGCGCCGAACGGGCTGCACGTGCACGTCAGCCTGATCGATGCCAAGGGCGCGAATGCCTTTGCGCGCGATCCCTCGCTGCTGGAGCATGCGATCGGCGGGCTGAAGGCCACCATGGCCGAGGCGATGCTGCTGTGCGCGCCGAACGCCAACAGCTATCGGCGGTTGCGCCCGCTGAGCTATGCGCCGCTGGCGCCGACCTGGGGCCACAACAACCGCACCGTGGCGCTCCGGGTGCCGGCCGGCCCGGCGGCCGCGCGGCGGATCGAGCACCGCGTGGCAGGCGCCGATACCAATCCCTATCTGGTGCTCGCCGCGGTGCTCGCCGGCATCCATATCGGCCTCGCGCAGCGGCTCGATCCGGGTCCGCCGACCGAGGGCAACGCCTATGCCGAGGTTGAGCCCAGCCTGCCGCGGACCTGGGACAGCGCGATCCGCGCCCTGGCCGAGGCCCGGATCCTGCCCGATTACCTCGGCGGCCGCTTCTGCGAGCTGTACGGCGTATGCCGGGCCGCGGAGCGCGAGCGGTTCAGCGACATCGTGACGCCGACCGAGCACGCCTGGTACCTGCGCACCGTCTGAAAGCCCCGCTCTCCCTGATGTAGAGACGCATTCATCGATTCCCCACTCCTCGTCACTCCGCGTCCCCTCCTCTTGTCACCCCGCGGCTTGACCGTGGGGCCCACGTCAGGGCAGCGCGAGGGGCGCATGGCTGCCGCGCTCGAGCCGCGGCACGACAGGAAAAATGCAGTCAGAAAATGGGGCGGGCCTTCTTTCTCATGACCCTCTACAGCTCGACGCCGCGCCGGGCGAAGGCGCGCTGCCATTTCGAGGCGTCGTCGTCGTCGAACAGCAGCGCCTCGTCGGCGGGCACGATCGCCCAGGAGCCGGCCGCGATCTCGCTTTCCAGCTGACCGGCCCCCCAGCCGGCATAGCCGAAGGCCACCAGGCTCTCGCGCGGCCCCTTGCCGGCCGCGATGTCCTTGAGGACCTCGAGCGACGGGGTGAGCGCGACGTGGTCGTCGACTGCGACGGTCTGCTCGCTCCGGTAGTCGCGACTGTGCAGGACGAAGCCGAGGCCCTGCCCGACCGGGCCACCGGCGTACACCCGCACCTCCGATCCGCCGCTCTGACCCGCCTCGACGCCCATCTCCTCGAGCAGCCTGGTGAGCGGGCCTCTGGCGATCACGCGGTTGATGACCAGCCCCATCGCCCCGGTGTCGTCGTGCCGGGTCATGAAGATGACCGTGCGGTCGAAATTGGGGTCCTGAAGCTCTGGCGTGGCGACCACGAACTGCCCGGCCAGCGAATCGCCCTCGGCCGCTCGAGCGGGCTGCCCCCCGCCGGGGCCGGCGAGCACGAGGAGGCCGATCGATACGAGCCAGACGAACCGCGGCATCACACCCACTCCACAAACCGCTCGGGCACCGATCACCATTCTAGCTCGGGCGGAGCCGCCGGGCGATCCCCAGGCCTGAAGCCGGGGCGAGCGGGACCCGCAGCAGCCCCGGCTCAGTCGTTCTCGCGCAGGACGTGCCCGGCAAGGTAGAGGGAGCCGCAGATCAGGATCTGGTACGGCGCGCTCTCCTCGGCTGCGATCTGCCCGATGGCGCTCGCGACATCCGCCGCCACGACCGCCGGAATCCCGAGCTGCAGGGCGGCGCCGGCGATCTCCTGCGGATCGCGGCTGGCCGCCTCGTCGGGCACCGGCACCGCCCGCAGCGTGCTCGCCATCGGCGCAAGCGGCGCGAGGAACCCGCAGAGATCCTTGCTGCTCAGCATGCCCACGACCAGATGCAGGGGATCGCGGCCCTGGCTCATGCTCGCGGCGAGCGCCTCGGCTGCAGCAGGGTTGTGGCCGCCGTCGAGCCGGAGCTCGGCACCTTCCGGCAGCAGCCGGGCCAGCGGTCCGGAGGACAGGCGCTGCAGGCGGGCCGGCCAGCTCGCCTCCAGGAGCCCGCGCGCGATCGCCGGAAGGTCGGGCGCGAGCTCGCCCAGCTCGAGCGCGCAGGCAACCGCGAGGCCGGCGTTGTCGATCTGATGGCAGCCCGGGAGCGCCGGCAGGGGAAGCTCGAGCTCCTCGTCGCCGACCGCGACCAGCAGGCGATCGTCGACCGCCCTCGCCATCCAGTCCCGGCCGTGGCGACGAAGGGGCGCGCCGACCTCGGCGGCGCGTGCCTCGATCACCGCAAGCGCTTGCGCCGGCTGCGGGCCGACGACGCATGGCACGCCGGGCTTGAGGATTCCGGCCTTCTCGAAAGCGATCTGCTCGAGATGGTCGCCCAGAAATCCCTGATGATCCAGGGAGATCGGCGAGAGCGCGGTCAGCTTCGGCCGGGCGATGACGTTGGTCGCGTCGAGCCGCCCGCCGAGGCCGGTCTCCATCAGCAGCAGGTCCGCCGGGTGGCGGCCGAAGGCGAGGAAGCCTGCGGCCGTGGTGATCTCGAACTCGGTGATCGGCTGACCGCGATTGACGCGCTCGCACTGGTCCAGGACGTCCGCCAGCTCCGGATCGGCGATCGGCCGGCCATCGAACAGGAAGCGCTCGTCGTAGTGCACGAGATGCGGCGAGATGTAGCGCTGCACCCGCCGCCCGGCCGCGTGCAGCATGGCATCGAGCATGGCCAGCACGGAGCCCTTGCCGTTGGTCCCGGCGATGTGCACCACCGGTGGAAGACGGCGCTCCGGATGGCCGAGCGCGCCGAGCAGCCGCTCGATCCGGCCGAGGGAAAGGTCGATCGTCTTGGGATGCAGCCCGCGCAGGCGGGCGAGGATCAGGTCACTGCCGAAGCTCGTCATGAGCGGCAGTCTCCTCCCGGTCGCCCTCCATCGAACGGTCCTGCATGGCGCCCGTCAAAACCGACGGATCTACCTCGGCCAACGGCCGTTCGGCCTCGACCGCCGTCTCGCCGTCGACGCGAGGCTGCATGAGCAGGCGGATGATCCGGGCCACAGTCGCACGGAGCTCGAAGCGGTGCACCACCATGTCGATCATGCCGTGCTCGAGCAGATACTCGGCCTTCTGGAAGCCGACCGGCAGGTTCTCGCGGATCGTCTGCTCGATCACCCGCCGCCCCGCAAAGCCGATCTGCGCGCCGGGCTCGGCGATCGCGACGTCGCCCAGCATCGCGAACGAGGCGGTGACGCCGCCGGTCGTGGGGTCGGTCAGGATGGCGATGTAGGGAAGCTTCGCCTCCTTGACCTCCTCGATGGCGATCGTGGTGCGCGGCATCTGCATCAGCGAGAGCGCGCCCTCCTGCATGCGCGCGCCCCCGGATGCGGTGACCACGATGAAGACGGCTTCCTGCAGCACGGCGAGGCGCGCCGCCGTCAGCAGCCCCTCGCCGAGCGCGCAACCCATCGAGCCGGCCATGAAATCGAAATTCATGACCGCGATCACCGCGGGCAACCCGTCGACCTTGCCGTGCGCCGCCTCGAGGGCGTCCTGGCTGCCGGTCTGGCTCTGGGCCTCCTTCAGGCGCTCCGCGTAGCGCCTGCGATCGCGAAACTTGAGCGGATCGATCTGAACCTTGGGCAGCTCGATCTTGGTCCAGCTGCCCTCGTCGAACAGCGTCCGGAAGCGGTAGTCGGGCCCGACGCGGAAGTGATGGCCGCAATGGGGGCAGACGCGCTGGTTGGCCTCCAGGTCGCGGTGGAAGATCATCTTCTCGCAGGACGCGCAGTTGATCCACAGGTTCTCCGGCACCTCCGGCCGGTTGCTGCGGACCAGCGCCTTGAGCGTGGGGCGGACGTAGTTGGTGAGCCAGTTCATGAGCCGTCAGTCGCGGGCGCGGCGCACGCCCCGGGCGAGCTGCGCCACCTGGCCGAGCAAGGCGTCGGCGAGACCCGCCTTTGGCCGGCCCTCGGCGTCGAGCGAGCCTGCGATCAGCTCGACCAGCGCCGAGCCGACCACCGCGGCATCGGCAACGCGGGCGACCTCCGCCGCCTGATCCGGCGTGCGGATGCCGAAGCCGACCGCCACCGGCAGATCGGTGTGCCGGCGCAGGCGCGCGACCGCCTGGCCGACCAGCTCGACCACCGGCCTGCCGACCCCGGTGATCCCGGTGATCGAGACATAGTAGATGAAGCCGCTGGTGTTGCTCAGCACCTTGGGCAGCCGCCGCTCGTCGGTCGTGGGCGTCGCCAGCCGGATGAAGGCGAGGCCCTTGCCCCGCGCCGGCAGGCAGAGCTCGTCGTCCTCCTCGGGCGGCAGATCGACCAGGATCAGCCCGTCGACTCCGGCTGCCTTCGCATCGTCGAGAAAACGTTCCGGGCCGTAGGTGTAAATGGGATTGTAGTAGCCCATCAGCACGAGCGGCGTCGTCTCATCCGCCCGGCGGAAACGGCGCACGAGGTCCAGGACCCCGGGGAGCGTCATGCCGGCCTTGAGCGCGCGCAGGCTGCCGGCCTGGATCGACGGCCCGTCCGCCATGGGATCGGAGAACGGCATGCCGATCTCGATCAGGTCGGCGCCCGCCGCCGGCAGGCCGGAGAGGATGGCGCCGAAGGTCTCGCGGTCCGGGTCGCCCGCGGAAAGGAAGGTTATGAGCCCTGCCCTGCCCTCTTCCTTCAGCTCGGCGAAGCGGCGCTCGATGCGGCCGCTCATGGGCGCACACCGCTCATAGACGTACACTCATGGCGTCCGCCACCGTGAAGATGTCCTTGTCGCCCCGGCCGCAGAGATTCATGACGATCAGATGGTCGCTCGGCAGAGCGGGCGCAATCTTGATGACGTGGGCGAGCGCGTGGGCGGGCTCGAGCGCCGGCAGGATGCCTTCCAGCTCGGCGCAGGCGCGGAACGCGGCCAGCGCCTCGTCGTCGGTCACCGGCACGTACGCGACCCGGCCCAGATCCTTCAGCCAGGAGTGCTCCGGCCCGACCCCCGGATAGTCGAGCCCGGCGGAGATCGAGTGCGGCTCGATCACCTGGCCGTCGTCGTCCTGCAGGAGGTAGGAGCGCGAGCCGTGCAGGATGCCGGGCCGGCCCGCGGTCATCGAGGCGGCGTGCCGGCCGGTTTCGACCCCGTCGCCCGCGGCCTCGACGCCGATCATGCCTACGTCGGGATCGTCGAGGAACGGGTGGAACAGGCCCATGGCGTTGGAGCCGCCGCCGACGCAGGCGACCAGGGTGTCCGGCAGGCGGCCCTCCTTGCCCATGATCTGCTCGCGCACCTCCTGGCCGATCACCGCCTGGAAGTCGCGCACCATCGCCGGATAGGGGTGCGGGCCGGCGACGCTGCCGATGATGTAGAAGGTGGTCTCGACGTTGGTCACCCAGTCGCGCAGCGCCTCGTTCATCGCGTCCTTGAGCGTCGCCGAGCCGGAGGTGACCGGCCGCACCTCCGCCCCCAGAAGCCGCATGCGAAAAACGTTCGGCTTCTGCCGCTCGATGTCGCGAGCACCCATGTAGACGATGCACTCGAGGCCGAGCCGCGCGGCGACCGTCGCGGTCGCGACGCCGTGCTGGCCGGCGCCGGTCTCGGCGATGATCCGGCGCTTGCCCATGCGCCTCGCGAGCAGGATCTGGCCGATGGTGTTGTTGATCTTGTGCGCGCCGGTGTGGTTGAGCTCGTCGCGCTTGAAATAGACGCGCGCGCCGCCGAGCTGCTCGGTCAGGCGCTCGGCGAGGTAGAGCGGGCTCGGCCGCCCGGCGTAGTCGGCGAGCCAAGCCGCGAGCTCGGCCCGGAAAGCCGCATCGTCCTTGGCCGCCTTGTAGGCCTGCTCCAGCTCGAGGATTAGCGGCATCAGGGTCTCGGCGACGAACCGCCCGCCATAGAGGCCGAACCGGCCGCGCGCATCCGGCCCGCTGCGATAGGTGTTGAGGAGGGTCATGCGTCGGGTCTCGTGTGAAGGGCTGGTGGTCAAGCAGGCTCCAGCGTTCCGGCGAGCTCGAGAAAGCGCCTGATCTTCTGCGGGTCTTTTCGCCCGGGGGCAAGCTCGACGCCCGAGGAGACGTCGACCGCGCGCGCCCGGCAGAGCCGCACCGCGTCCTCGATGTTGTCGGCCGAGAGGCCGCCGGACAAAAGCCAGGGGCGCGCGACCTCGAGGCCATGGAGCAGGCGCCAGTCGAAGGCGAGCCCGTTGCCGCCGGGCAGGCGACCCGGCTCGTCGGGCGGCCGGGCGTCGAACATCAAAAGGTCCGCGACCTCCGCGTAGGCCGGGACCGGCGTCAGGTCCTCGGGGTCGGCGATCTTGAGCGCCTTGATCACGCCACGCCCGGTGCGCGCCCGGATCGCCGCGACCCGCTCGGGCGTCTCGGCGCCGTGCAGCTGCAGGTAATCCAGCGGCACCTCGTCCAGGACCTCGTCCAGAAGTGCGTCGTCCGGATCGACGAACACCCCGACCCTGGCGCAGGCCGGGGGCGCGCCCCGGGCCAGCTCGCCGGCGCGCGCCGGCGTCAGGCTGCGCGGCGAGGGCGGATAGAAGACGAAGCCCAGATAGCGGGCGCCGCCGGTGGCCGCCGTTGCCACAGCGTCGGCATCGGTCAGGCCGCAGACCTTGACCTCGATCGCCATGGCTAGCGGTCCAATCCAGCCACGAGAGTCGCGCAGTGTTTTTTGCTTGTCATGCCCGGACTTGATCCGGGCATCCATGCCTCATGCCACACGCCAACCATGACATGGATTGCCGGGTCAAGCCCGGCAATGACAAGAAGAGGTCTCTCCACTGAAGACATAAGCGCTAGGCCGCCTTCGCCGCCGCGATCTCGGCATCGATCGCCAGCGCTGCCGCGCGCGGATCGGCCGCCGCGGTGATCGGCCGGCCGATCACGAGAAAATCGGCCCCGGCGGCGATCGCCTGCGCCGGCGTCATGATGCGCTTCTGATCGTCCGCGACGGCGGGCGGCCGGATGCCCGGCACCACGAGCTTCACCTCGCTGCCGAAGCGCTGCCGCAGGGGCGCGATCTCCAGGGGCGAGCACACGAGGCCGCGAAGGCCGCATTCGACCGCGAGGTCAGCCAGGCGCAGCACCTGGTCGAGCGCCTTGTCCGGGACCCCGGTCGCCCGGAGATCCGCCTCGTCGATGCTGGTCAGCACGGTCACCCCGAGCAGCAGCGGTGCCCGCCCGACCTCCCTGGTCGCCTCGACCGCCGCCCGCAGCATGGCCGCGCCACCGGCCGCATGCAGGGTGACCATCGCGACCCCGAGGCGGCAGATGGCGCGCAGCGCCCCCGCCACGGTGTTGGGGATGTCGTGCAGCTTGGCGTCGAGGAAGACCGGCAGGCCGAGATCGACGACCCGTCGGACGCCCTGCGGCCCGTTCGCGGCCGTGAACTCGAGCCCGACCTTGAGCCCGCCGACCGCGCCGAGCAGGGAGCGGCAGAGCGCGAGCGCGACCTCGGGATCGGGCCGGTCGATGGCACAGAAGACGGGCGATGCGGCGGACATGAGGGACCCCTTCGTCGGTCCCGCGCTTATAGCAAGACGCCGAGGCGCTGGCAAAAGGCTCAGGCGCACCCGGCCGCCCAGGCGGTCACCGCCCCGGGCGCGCGCCGGCCGCTCAGCGTCTCGGCCAGCGCCTCGCCCATCACGGCGCCGAACTTGAAGCCGTAACCGGAGAACCCGGCGAGGAGCCAGGCGCGCTCCTGCGGCTCGACGATGAACCGCTCGCCTTTCGCGATGCTGTAGAAACAGGTCTTCGCCAGGGCGAGGCGATAGCGCCCGAAGTCCTTCAGCCGGGTCCTGACGCCTGCCAGGACCGCATCGGCGTCCTCGGCCGTGGCCTCCCGCTCCCGGTCCGGGTCGCCGCGCAACGAGAAGCCGTGGTCGCCCACCTTGAGCCCGGTGCCGTCGACCGGCGGCACGGCGTAGAAGCCGCCGCGCGCCGCTTCGAGCTGGTCGATGACCGCGGGCGCGGAGCGCCAGACCGTCAGGTGATCGGCGGGCGGCTCGACGTAGGCCAGCACCTGTCGCGACGGCGTGACGCGGCCGCGCAGCGACGGTATCAGCTTCGGCGCCCAGGGGCCCGCCGCCACCACCACCGCGTCCGCCGCGTCGCTGCGGCCATCGGCGGTGCGGATCGAGGCGCGCGCCGGATCGATCTCGCTGACGCGGGTATTCGCATGCAGCGCGACGCCGCGCTCGTTCAGGTGACGAGCAAGGTCGCGGAGAATGCGGTCGGCGAACAGGACGCCGCCGGTCGGGGTGAACAGCGCCCAGCCGACCGAGGACAGATCGAGGAACGGCAGGCGCTCGGCGATCTGCGCCGGCTCCCAGGCTTGGACGGGCAGCTCCATCGCCCGCAGGCAGTCGAACGAGCGCCGGACTCAGTCGTCGTCGTCGCGCGCTGCCGCCAGGGTGCCGGTCTCGTGATAGTGACGCTGTCCGAGATCGGCCCACAGCCGGTCCCAGGCCGCGTAGGCCTCGCGCACCATGCGGGCATAGCCGGTCATGGCGCCGTAGGTGTACCGGATCAGGCGGTGGTGGTCGAACGAGGAGGCGAGCGGGTTGGGCAGCGGCCCCTGCTCGTAGAGCGCGACCTCCCAACCGACGCGGCGAAGAGCCCAGGCCGCGCACAGGCCCATGATCCCGCCGCCGACGACGATTACTTTTCCGTCATGTCGGATGATTTCGAGCCCCCCGTGCTTCCGTTGACCGCTACCGACGGCGACCAAGCCCTGCAGCATAGCTACCCGCTTCAGCAGGCAACAACTGAAACAAAAAGGCCGCGCCTCAGACACACGACTGCAAACAGAGGCAGCTACAGGCGATACCGCAGCCACCCGATGA
>Ga0299914_10000542_pt1 | contig 22862 bp, 22 predicted proteins | sample RVTome_10_FD_201361 | JGI IMG/M metagenome (GOLD analysis project Ga0299914, IMG submission 201361) | Soil microbial communities from uranium-contaminated site in the Upper Colorado River Basin, Wyoming, United States - RVT153D57 (version 2) ...
GGGATTCCCATGGCCTGGATTCCGGCCAATCCTGAGCCCGGTCTCGTCCGGCTCCTCGACGACCTCGGAGTCACCGAACGTACCGGACAGGACATGCACCCGTGGCTGGCACTTCTCGATCTACCTGACACGGACTCCGTCGTCGTCGACCACCGCCACACGGTCGAGGCGCTCCTGCCTCGGGTCGATTTGGTGCTCTGGGTGATAGACCCCGAGAAGTATCAAGACCGGGTGCTCCATCAGCGCTATCTCCAGCCCCTGGCCGCCTACCACCGTCAATTCGTCTTCGTGCTCAACCAGATCGACCGCATCTCAGCGGAGACGTTGCACGAATTGACCGCCGATCTGCGGACGTCTTTGCACACCGACGGCATCCCCGACCCCGAGATCTTCCCCGTCGCCGCCGACCCCACCGTTGGTCCGCCGATCGGTGTCTATGAACTGGTTCGGCGCCTCGAAGACACGGTCGATGTCAAGCGACTCGTCTACGACAAGCTGGCCACCGACCTCTCCGAGGCGGCGACCAAGTTACAGGCGGCGCCGGACCTCTCCGGGGGAGTCGGATTTACCCAGCGGTGGGAGGAGGTACGCATTGCGGCGGCAGCCGATCTGGCGAAGGGCGACCGGCGAGCGACGGAGGGGCGCCTCAACGGGTTCGTGGACGGACTCGCCGACGAGATCGCCGGGGGAGCGGGCCAGGCCTTGCGGGACGACATAGGACCCGGCGTTGTAGGGGCGGCGGTCGAGGTGGCCTATGAAGCCTCCGGTGCCTATCGGACTCCCGAGCCGCCCCCGCCTCCGGGTTGGGTCCGGCCGACTCGTTGGATTGCTGTGGCCGCCGCCGTGGCCGCCGGCTTCTGGGGCCTGGACCGGTTGCGGGCCGGCGGTTCGTTGGTGTGGCCCGTGATCGTGGTGTTGGGCGCCCTCTTGGTCTGGGTAGCGGTGGGTGGCTGGGCTTCGAGTTATCGAACCAGGGTGGGCCTCCGCTTGGCGGCCGAGCACCGGGAGGCGCTGGTCGACCCTATCGCCCGCCAACTCGAGACTCAGATGGGGCGCAAGATGCGGAACGTCCTCCGCCGGCGCGCCGGTGCCACCGCCGCCGCCACCGAGCTCAATCTGGCCTTGGCCGAACTCGATCGCCGCCTTGGACCGCGTTGAACCCACGGCCGGAGCCTTTCCCGCGGCGATTCTCTGGACGGTGGCGAACGGTTCCCCCCTTCTTCGGACGCTGGCGAACACATGGTGGAAGTGGCCAACCAAAGAAGGGGGGTTGGGGGGTTCAGGTGTGACGGGGACCGGTCACCCACAGGGCATCGGAGCGGAAGGTCACTGTGGCGCTCACCAACTCACCCATCACCTCTCCGTCCACCTCGAAGCGGGCCCCGGCCGGGGCGCTGACTTCATAGGTCTTCACGTGTTCCCACACGTCGATCCCGGCCAGGTCGGCCAGGGAATCGCCGGTGGCTATATGGCGGAGGAGTCCGGGGAGGCGGCGCACTGGCAAGCTCTCGACCAGGAGCACCGTCATCGGGTCGGGTGCGCCGGGGCTGAACCGGATGGGACGGGGACCGAAATATGTGAAGGCCGAGAGGAACTGGGTCATGACTCCCACCACCGTCGCCGACCGGTCGCCCTCGGTAACGGTGATCGTCGGACGGCGGTGACGGATGTCGGTCCACAGCAGACCCATCGACGTACGCAGATAGTGGATCGCACCGAAGCGGTACTTGCGGAACGGCTCGGCCTCGGCTGCGGTCACGACGTCGGCATCCATGCCGACCCCCAAGGCGAAGACGGCGTGGCTCTGCTTCGTCCCCGAGTCGGGCGAGGTCGCTTCGATCGTGGCCACGGGTACCCGGACGACCTGGGGGTCACCAGCGAGTAGACGGGCGGCCCGAACCGGTTTGGCGGGCAGGCCGATCTGGCGGGCGAAGACGTTGGTCGTGCCGGCAGGGACGACGGCCAGGAACACTTCTGTGCCGACCAGGGCCTGGGCGACTTGATGGACGATCCCATCGCCGCCCATGGCGATCACTCCGTCGAATCCGGCGGTGACGGCGTCGGCGGCGATCGTGCGGGCGTCGGCGGCGGAAGAGGGCCATACCGCCTCGACCTGGTGACGGCGGGAGAGCAGGCTGAGGATGGTGCGATGGTCGCCGCCGGTGAACTGGGACGCAGCCGGGTTGGCGACCAGCATGAGAGAAGCCATCCATGACAGGCTAGTGGGCTTGGGTCTGGGGACCCGTGGAGGTGCCTCATCCTCCTCGTTACCCTTTGCGTGTGACCGAGGCAAACGGTTCCAGATTCTCCCTCCCGGTTGGTGATGGAGTGGGCGCCATGTTGGGTCTCGCCGCCGGAGACGCCGCCGGGGGCGCCTACCCGGAGGGCTACTCCGCGACGACCCAACAGGCGATCGTGCTCGGCTATCACCTGCTGCGTCATGGGGCCATGGACCGCGAGGAGCTCGCCCGGGAAATGGCGGAACTGGACGGTGACGCTCGCGATCCGTCCGTGTTCAGAGCGCCGTCAAGTGATCTGCGCTCGTGGCTCGACTCGGTGCGGTCAGGCGAGGCGGTGCTCGCCTCCGACCCGAGTATCGATCCTGCGGTGCGAGTAGCCGCCGTCGGAATGTGGTTTCGCCGCCGTCCCGCCGACCTGATCGGGGCCGCGGTCGAGACTGCCCGCCTGACCCACCTCGACGGCCCCTCGGCGGTGGCAGCGGCCGCCGCGGCGGGGGCGGTGGCGGCCGGCTGCTTCGCCCAGAACGGGCGCGACATGCTCATGGCCGTCACCGACGTGGCCCGCATGGCGGCGAAAACCATCGAGGCGGACGCATTTCGCTTCGCCCATCTCGACCAGATCGACGACGTCGTCGACCGTCTGACGCATGCCGCCGCGATCGTGGGCCGGCCGGATCCGGACTGGGCCGGTGAGTTGGGCACCGATCCGGTGGGAATGGTCGTGGCGGCCCTGACCATCGCCGCCCCCCAGTCCAAGGCGCCCGAGGCGGCCATCGGTCAGGCGGTGGAGATCGGCGGTAGTCCGCTGGGAGCGCTGGCGGGAGCCATCGCCGGGGCCCGGGTCGGCATCCGGGTGTGGCCATGGACCTTCCCCAACGACACCTGGTTCGTGGCGGTAGGTCAGCGTCTCATCGCCGGAACGGCGGAACTGGCCGACCTACCCGTGCCCTATTCCGTGGAGCAGCGGGTCACCTACGCCGCCGAGGAGCGTCTGCTCTGAGGGACGAGGCCTCCGATCACCCAGAAGGCGGCCGCCACGAACACCCCCAGGGCACCGAGCGCCACCGTCCGGGGCAGATCCAAGCCGTCGACGATCAGGGCCCAGACCAGAGGACCGAGGATCGTGGCGAACCGGCCTACCGTGGCGTAAAGCCCGTACATCTCGCCGAGCACGGCCGGCGGGCTGATGTCGGTCATCACCACCCGATCGGCCGTCCAGGTCGCTCCGAGGGCGGCTCCGCCCAACGGGCCTACCAGCCAGGCCGGCCATGTGGTGTCGGCGACTCCGGCCGCGGTGCCGGCTACCAGGGCGGCGATCCATCCGATCAAGGCCGCCCGCAGGATCGTGACCGCCCCGAAACGGCGCACAGCCCGTCCGGCCAGGACGCCTCCGGGTATGGCGGCGGCGATCGCCACACCCAGCAGGTTGCGCGTCTGGCCCTCGTCGAGGCCGAGTTCGTCCAGGGCGTAGATGGCGAGAAAGCCACCGATGAGGGTGTTGATGGCGTCGGTGTAGAGGAAGCGACCGACCAAGAACCGGACCATCCCGGGAATCGTGGCCGCCCGCTGCCAGGAATGGTAGAGGCGGCGGGCGACGTCGGTCAGCCCGGGAGCAGGCATAGCGACCCGGGCCGGTTCGTCGATGAACAGGAACGCCGGCAACGAAAACAGAAGAAAGCCGAAGGCGAGGAGCCGGAACGTGGCGGCGTATCCGAGATCCCAGACTTCCAGACTCAGGGTGCCGACCGCCAACCCGATGAAGGAGCCTACGTAGCCGACGCCGACGCCGAGACCCGATACGACCCCGCGGGTCTCCGGGATGGAGACGTCTGGCAGGATGGCGTCGTAGACGACAGAGCCCATGTTGAACGAGATGAGCGCCAGCCCGAGGGCGACGAGGGAGAGCCACCTGGGCCCCCACCCGAGGATGGCCGTAAAGGCCACCGCCCCCATCGTCGTGGCCACGAGGGTGGGCAGACGCCGGCCGGCGGCGTCGCTGCGAGCACCGATCCAGGGGGCCAGGAACACCACCAGGATTCCGGCTCCCGCCTCGACGAACGACAGGGCAGAGTCGGGGAGGCCTCGGTCGAGTAGCCAGGCCGGGAAATAGAGGCCGATCACCCCCAGGGCGAAGATCGTGTTGGCGAGGTCGTAGACGATCCATGACCAGGTAGATGTCCCCAGGCGCCGGGTGCCCAGAGTTGGAGCGGGCTCGCTCAGAAGGTGACCGCCACCGCGATCAGTTCGTCGTGGCCCAGCATGCCAGCGGCCGCCTGCATGGCGCGTTGGGCTTCCTCGAGGGGAAACTGATGGGAGACGAGTTCATCGGCCATCTTGTCGGTAGCTAGGCGCTCGGTAGCCCAGCGGTAGCTTTCACTGGAAGCACCCATGGCGCCCCTCACGGTGAGCTGTTTGGCCACCAGGACGTCGGAGAAGAAGTGGAGTGCCCGGTTGCCCTTGGTGGAGGCGAGGATCACCCGCCCCCCGCTGCGCACGATATCGAGGCCGGTGAAGACCGCTTCGGGGTCGTCGGAGGTGACGTCGATCACCACATCGGGTCGGCAGCCGGTGGAGTCGGCGATCACGCTGGCCAGGTCGGGATGACGTTCGATATCGATGGTCAGGTCTGCGCCCAGGCGGCCGGCCAGATCCAGACGGTCGCGGTCATGTGACAAGCCCGTGACGCCGACCCACGACGCCCCGGCAGCTTTGGCGGCCAGGACACAGGCAAGGCCACGGGGCCCGGGGCCGAGGACGAGGACGCGATCCCCGGGCTGGAGGTCGGGGAGTTCCACCGCCCAGGTGTGGCCCGTGGCTAGGGAGTGAACCGAGGTGGCCACTTCGGCGGGGACGTCGTCAGTCACTGGATGCAGGGTCGCCGAGGGATCGAGATACAGATACTCGGCCATCCCCCCCCAAAGGGCCGGCGGGTGGGTCGAGGGGATGAGTCCGTAGGTATTCGACGGCTTGCGTCGCTGGCAGGTGGCCAGACCGTGTTGGCAGCGGCTGCATTTCCCGCAGCGGATCCCGGGCTCGACCACCACCCGGGTACCGATCTCGTAGGGGATCGTCTCGTCGGCGACGGCGATGCGCCCGACAACCTGGTTGCCGGGTATCAGAGGGTATTGCACCTCGCGGCGTTCGCCGTGCCACGCCTGGACATCCGATCCTGAGATAGCGGTTGCCTCGACTGCCAGCCAACCACCGGCCTCCACAGGCTGGGAGGGGATTTTTGTGGCTGCGAGCTGGCGGGGCTCGACGAGCACCATTGCCTTGGCGGCGTGCCCGAGTTCGACCATGGCGTGAGTGTAGGCCCCTGAAAAGGAGGCCAAATCGAGCCGGCCTACGCCGCGAGAGACCCGAGGGCGGCCCCCAACCGTTCCATCCCGCGCACCAGGTCGTCATCGGCCAGGGCATACGAGAGGCGGGCGTATCCGGGCGCCCCGAAGGCTTCCCCGGGGACGATGGCGACACCGGCCTCTTCCAGGACCCAGGTGGCGAGATCGAGGGAACTGGTGAAGCGACCACCGAGGAACGCCGAGAGATCAGGGAATGTATAGAAGGCCCCCAGGGGCTCGAGACAGCGCACGCCGTCGATGGCGCCGAGCAGGGCGACCATTGTCTGGCGCCGCCGGTCGAACGCTTCCCGCATCGTGTCCACGACGTCCTGGGGCCCGGTGAGTGCGGCGATGGCGGCACGCTGGCTGATGTTGGACACGTTGGAGGTCAGGTGCGACTGGAGACGTCCGGCCGCCTCGACGACGTCGGGAGGGCCGATAAGCCAGCCCAGACGCCAACCGGTCATGGCATAGGACTTGGCGACGCCGTTCACGAGCACCCAGCGGTCGCCCAATTCGGCTACCGCGCCGGGAAGGCTGGTGAAGGTCGCCTCGCCGTACACGAGACGCTGATAGATCTCATCGGTCAGGATCCAGACCTCGTTGTCGGCTGCCCAGTTGCCCAGTGCCTTGATCTCGTCCGGGGAGTAGACGGCACCCGTCGGGTTGGAGGGAGACACGAATACGAGGAGCTTCGTCCTGGGTGTGCGACTCCGCTCCAGCATCTCGGGGCTGACCTTGAAGCCATCATCGATGGTGGTCGGCACCACTACGGGTGTGGCCCCGGCGAGTGACACGGTCTCGGGATAGGTCACCCAATACGGTGAAGGGAGGAGGGCCTCGTCACCGGGGTCGAGCAGAGCGGCCATCGCCATATAGACGGCCTGCTTTCCGCCGTTGGTGATGATCACTCGGCGGGGGTCGGTGTCGATGCCCGAGTATCGATGGGCGTTGTCGGCCACCGCCTGACGCAACTCCGTGAGCCCGGCGGCGGCGGTGTAGTGGTGATTGGCTGGGTTGCGGGCGGCGGCGATGGCGGCCTCCACGATGTGGTCGGGCGTGGCGAAGTCGGGTTCTCCCGCCCCGAAGCTGATGACGTCCTGACCCGCCGCCTTCAAGTCGGCCGCCCGAGCGGAGACCGCCATCGTCGCCGACCCGGCGATAGCTGCCAGCCTGGCTGAAACGCGAGTCATCAGGGCTTGTCGGTGACCTCGTCGACGATCTCGTCCATCCTCTCGGTGGCGGTATCGGCGGCGTCGGAGATCGCATCGGTGGCCGTGTCGGCGGTGTCGTCGATCTTGTCGGTGGCGGTGTCGACGGCGTCGGCTGCCTCCTCGGACATCCCGCCGGTGGCACCCTTGGCCTTGCCGGCGGCGTCGACGGCGGCTTCTTTGGCTTTGTCCATCATCGGCTTGGCTTTTTCGGCGGCGTCGGCGGCGGCTTCTTTGGCTTTGTCCATCATCGGCTTGGCTTTTTCGGCGGCGTCGGCGGCGGCTTCTTTGGCTTTGTCCATCATCGGCTTGGCCTTTTCGGCGGCGTCGGCGGCTGACTCCTTGGCCTTGCCAAATAGTCCTTTGAGCGTGTCCATAAGTCCCATTCGAACTCCTCTCGGATCGGTGGCCGTAGCGTACTCCTCCCCCGATCACCCGGCCACGGCGAGATAGGTGACGAAGCGGCCCTGATCATCGACCACGAGGACGGTGTCGCCTCCGTTGTTCCAGATCGGAGCCCCGAGACCGAAGCCAAATTCGCCTTCGCCGGCCGTGACCGTGACCCGCTCGCCGGGTCCGAGGATGAAGCGGGGAGGAAACCGGAATCGGTTCTGGGTCGACTCGTCACGGATGGTCCACCCTGTGAGGTCGATCGGCTCAGAGCCGGCATTGCTCACTTCGATCCACTCGGCGTCGAGGACGTCTTCATCGGGTCCGGGTGGATTGGTCTGGCTGTCTACGACCTCGATCGGCGCCAATGGACCCGTCCCGCATGCCTGGGGATCCCACAGTCCCACGGCTCGGTCGCGGGCGCGTTGCTGGACGGCGAACAGCTCGTCCACCTGGTCCGAGTCCTGTGAATGGAGGGCGATGGCGAGCCCTTCTTCGACCATTGCCGCATTGATGAAGCCGGGCGACCCTTGGGGCCTGAAGGCGTATACGAGGTGGCGTCCGAACTGATCGAAGGGCTCGGCGCCCGATTCGAGCACGACAGGGTCCTGCACGAGACTGGCCAGACGAGCAGCCGCTTCGCCGGCCCCACACTCGGGGTCGTCGGGGGCGTTGATCCCGATGAGGCGGTACGAGGTGCCGTCTTCTCCCTGGAGGCTATCGCCGTCGACCGCCTCCACTGCGGTGGTGGGAGCGTCGGACACGACGATGTCGAAGTCGGCCGATCCCTCAGCGGGCACCAGGTCGCACGCTGCCAGCAGCCAGATTCCTGCCAGGGCCGTCAGGACCCGCCGCGCAGCCGCTTCAGCTCCTCACGTTCCAGATACCGCTGCCTTCGGCGGCGCTTGATGATGCCGCCCAGGATTTCGTCGAGGAGAACCGACACGACGACGCTGCCGAGGATGACTATCACGAGGGGGAGTTCCCAACTCCAGCCGAGGAAGCGCAAGGCGACGTCCTGGGTGTTCTGGACAGAGAAAATGACGACGAGCACCGCCAGCAGGAGGAAGAGGCCTATGCGCCACGGAATCGCTGGAGCTGGGTCATACCGGGTCGGCTCCGCTTCCGTCGGCTCCAGTGTTTCCGGTTCCTCCGCGGCGGCTTCGTCGACCAGGTCGTCGCCAACGACATCGTCACGGTCAGTCATGTGCCTTGAATCTAGTGGTCCGTCGCCCAAAGAGCGGGGCGGCATCAATCGCGGGCGATGGACGACCAGTGGCCAACTGCCCCCGGTCGCCGTCCTCGCGCGCCGCCGGTCAATTCACACTCGTCTCGTCGGATTGAAACGACCAGCGGGTTCGGGATGCCCGGGCAGCCTCGATGTCGACCCGGCTGAGCAGAAATGCTCCGACCGCAAAGAAGACGACGAGCGAGAGGATGGCGTAGCGGGACGACCCTGTCACCTGACCGATGAAGGCGAAGAGGAACGGTCCCCAGATCGCCGAGAACTTCGAGAACACCGAATAGAAGCCATAGAACTCGGCCGAGGCCTCCTCGGGAATCATGGAGCCGTACAGGCTACGGGAGAGAGCCTGAACACCACCCAGGACGAAGCCGATGACAACGGCAATGGCCAGAAAGGGAACCGGCTCCCCGGCCGGCAGGAAGTAGGCCGCCACGGCGATCGATGTCCACACCGCCAGGCCGACGAGGATTGCTCGCTTGATCCCCAGCCCCTCCGACAGTCGGGCGAAGCCCAGGGCCCCGAAGTAGGCGATGAACTGGACGATCAGAAACGCCAGGATGATGACGGTGATGTCTAGGTCGAGGGTGCCGCCGGCATACGCCGCCGACACGTTGATCGTCGTCTGGATGCCGTCGTTGTACAGGATGAACGCCACCACGAACAGGAGTAGCGCCGGGAACTTGATCAGACGTCGCGTCGTGGCCACGGTGCGGCCGAAGCCGATTCGGCCGTATGCCACTGCCCGGGAGTGGTGGGCGAGATGGGCGGGGATCGGCTGGGCGGTCCCGGACTCGGGAATGCGGGGGATGGCCCACAGCGAGAAGCCCATCCACCACACGCCGGCGCCGGCGATGGCGAGCCGGGTCGTGAGTTCGACGCCGAACGGCTCGAGGAAGATCAGCGCCACCGCCACCAGGAGGTAGATGCCGCCCCCGATGTAGCCGAGTGCGAAGCCGCGCGATGACTCTCGGTCGATGGTGTCGTCGGTGGTCAGGTCGGGGAGAAATCCGTCGTAGAACACGTTGGCTGCCACGAATCCCATCTGGGCGAGGAGGAAGAGACCGAGGGTGGTGATGACCCGGCCGGGCGCCGCCAGGAAGAGGAGGATCGTGAAAGCCGCCCCGGCCATGGCGAAGAACATGAGGAATTTACGTTTGGAGGCCGAGAAGTCGGCGATCGCTCCGAGGATCGGCACGATCAGGAACATGATCAGGGGGCCGAACCCGGCCACCAGGCCCCAGAGGCCGTCGGGCAGCCACTCCCGTCCGAACAGGCGGTAGGTCTCGCCGGGCACGACCGTGGCGACAAAGAACGCCGGCAGGACGGCTCCGGCGATGACTGTTGAGTAGGCCGAATTGGCCCAGTCGTACATCGCCCAGGCGCGCAAAGCCCGGCGGTCGTTCTTGACGGCGGCGGCGGTCACCCCGCGATCAGGAATTGAGGCGGTCTTCGGCGAGCCGGCGGATTCGGCGTTCGATCTCGGGATAGGCGTCGGCGATCTGGCGGAAGGCACCGGCCGTCATTGTCATCATCGACATGACGGTCGTGGCGACAACGTCGGCGTTGCGATGGCGGTCACTGAGGATCGCCATCTCCCCGAAGACGTCGCCCTTGCCCAGCTGCGCGACGACTTTGCCGTCACGACGGACCTCGGCTTCGCCGGAGAGGATGACATAGAGCTGGAAGCCGGAGTCGTCCTGGCGGATGACGTGCAGTCCGGGATGGGCACCCATGAAGTGCGAGTATTTCTTCAGCTCGTCGAGGGCGGACTCGTCGAGATCGGCAAACAGCTCGACCTGACGCAATTGTTCGTTCGTGCAGCCCGAAAAGAATGCGGTCATCAAACCTCCTTGACGATTCCCCAAGCTACACGCCCTTCCGGCCCGGGGTGGCCCCAAACTGTGAAATCCGTCGGGTAGCGGATCGGGCCGCCGAACTTGAGGCCCGAGTTACCTAGCGTCCTCGTGATGACACGTCTCGCCGCCATCGCCCTCCTCGTCATCCTGGTGGTGGCGTGCCGCGATCCGGACGCCTCGCCCTCTATCCCCGTTTCGAGCCCCACGTCGACCAGCGCCGCCCCGTCGACCTCGGCGATCACCAACCCATCGCCGACCACACCGTCCACGACGCCGCCTACGACGCCCCCCACGACCCGAGCGACGACTTCAACGAGCCTGGCCGCCCTCCAGACACTGACTTACTCCGAGCCGGTCGCCGCCGACTTCCCCACCGTCCTCACCGCCCGACCCGGCGACGAGTTTGCCCTGCTGGCGGAACGAGCCGGGGCCATTCACCGCTTCGAAGCCGGGGCGATCGGCGAGATGGTCGGCGAGATCTCCGAGTTGACGATCACCGACGGAGAGAGGGGACTCCTCGGCCTGGTGCGTCATCCTGAAGACGACACCCGCTTGTTCATCCACTACTCGGATACCAACGGGGATACCACGGTGTCGGAGTTCGCCTTCGACGGCAGTGTCGACATCGACTCCGAACGGGTGCTGCTGACGGTCGACCAGCCGGCCGCCAATCACAACGGCGGAATGATCCAATTCGGACCCGACGGGGCGATCTACCTGGGGCTCGGGGACGGCGGGGGAGCAGGAGATCCGTTCGGGAATGGGCAGAACACCGAGACGCTCCTGGGTGGGATCGTGCGCCTCGACCCCGATTCTGGAGATGCCGAACTGTGGCAGTACGGCCTACGCAATCCCTGGCGGTTCTGGATCGACGGTGACGACATCTGGATCGGAGATGTCGGTCAGCGCTCGTTCGAGGAGATTGACCTCGCCCCGCTGACGGCTTCCGGGCTCAACTACGGATGGCCGATCATGGAGGCGGCCCATTGCTTCGGCACGACTCCGTGCGACACCGAAGGCTTGACGCTGCCCCTGGTCGAAGTCGCCCGGGGCGACGGCGGCACGTGTTCGATCACGGGTGGGGTGGTCTATCGCGGCACCGAGATCCCCGAGCTCGACGGTCGCTTTCTGTTTTCCGACTATTGCGCTGGCTATCTTCGCTCGGTCGACCGCGACGGTGGGGTGGTCGATCACACTGGAGAAGTGGGTCAGGCGGGCCGGGTCGTCTCGTTCGGGGTCGATGGATCGGGCGAGGTCTACGTCCTGACCACCGGTGAGATCCTGCCGTTGGAGGCCGTCAGATGAGGCCGCCCTCCGGTTCGCATCGGAGTCAGAAATCCTTTCCCAGGCAGACGCTGCCCGGGGTCGCCAGGTACTCGCCCCAGCAGGGAACCGGGGCGAAACCGACAGACTCGTACAAGGCCCTCGCCTCCGGTTGACCGTCGCCCATCTCGAGCAGGATGCCCGTTGCTCCGAGGCGCCGGGCTTGGTCTTCGAGTCGGTTGAGGATCATTCGCCCCACCCCCCGCCCCTGGACCGCGGGTCGGACGTACATGCGCTTGATCTCACTCTTGCCGTCCTCGGTGAGGCGGAGGGCACCGCACCCGACCGGACGACCGTCCACTCGGGCGAGGATGAAGACTCCCCGGTCGCCGGTTACCTCTTCTGCTTCGAGTCGGAAGTGGTTCTCGGCGGGGTCGTAGAGGTCGTCGAGCAGCTCGTTCAACTCGACGATGAGGGCGGCGGAGTCGGGATCATGCGGCGATGACACGACCAGGTCGACGATGCTCTCCATGGCCGAAGGAGGCTAACCGATGGGCAGAAACCCCATTGATCGGTAGAGCCGGAGGGCCGAGTGGTTCCGAGTCGACCCGGAGGGCCACAGCTACCTCGCCCGCCGCCTCCACGACGTCGAAGCAGCGGACCATGGCCGCCCGGGCGAGTCCCCGTTTGCGATGGGCCGGGTGCACGGACGCTTCGATGATGAACGGGCAGTCGGGGGCGTCCTCCCGGGGGGCCGGGTCACCGTCATGATCACCGCCACCAATTCGCCGGCGGTCACGGCGACCGGTGAGGCCTCTGGCCACAATTCGCCGTAATCGCCCCGAAATGATGCCTCGATGTCGGTGATCGCTTCATCGAGGTTGTCGCCGGCCACGCCCGGTGGGTACGAGTCGTAGTACAGGTGACCGAGGACGTTCAGATCCGCCTCTGTGACGGAACGAAGGGCGTAGCCCGAGGGCACTGCGGCGGGCGGCCGCCCCGTCGGACTGGTGGAGAGCGTGAGGTTCTGTCCCATCGGCTCAATGTGGTCGGCTGTGTCAGGGATCTAACCTGATTTCCCCATGCCCACCATCTTCACCCGGATCATCAATGGCGAGATCCCCGGCGCCTTCGTATGGCGCGACGATCGGTGTGTCGCCTTCATGTCGATCAACCCGCTCCGCCGGGGCCACGTGCTCGTCGTGCCGATCGAGGAGGTCGACCACTGGATCGATTGCCCCGATGACCTCCGTGATCATCTGTTCGCCGTGTCCCAGCGGATCGCCCGTGTCCTGCAGAGCGAGTTCCGGCCGGAACGGGTGGGTCTCATGATCGCCGGACTCGAGGTGCCGCACCTCCACATCCACGTGGTGCCGATCGACGGCGTCCATGATCTCGACTTTTCGAACGCCGCCGCCCACGTCGACCGCGATGACCTGGAGTCGGCCGCCGAAGCCATTCGCAACGGCCTGGACAGGACGACCTGAGATCGCCGTCTTCTTAGCGGCCTTGGCCGCATTGGGCTTCGGCTTTGGCGACTTCCTGGGGGGTACTGCCACCCGTTCGCTGTCGGTGTGGCGCGCCTTGCTGTGGGCTCACGGCATCGGGCTGGCGCTGGTGGCGGGATGGGCGGTGACCGCCTCGGCGGGCCCGACAGGACGCGATCTGGTCGCCGGATCTGTCGCCGGTCTCTTCGGGATGGTCGGACTGGCTTTCCTTTACAACGGACTGGCCCGAGGCCGGGCGGCGGTCGTTGCCCCCACGGCGGCCGTGGTGGGAGCGTTGATTCCGGTCGTGGCCGGGGTGCTGGGCGGCGAGCGGCCCGGTCTGGTGACCTGGCTCGGAGTGGCGATCGCCTTCCCGGCCATCGTCATCGCCTCGTCTGTGGACGGCCTGGCCCGTCGGACGGCCGGCCTGAAGTACGGCTTGGGGGCCGGGGTGTTCTTCGGCGGCTACTTCGTGGCCCTGGCGGCAACCTCGCCGGACTCAGAACTATGGCCACTCATTGCGTCGCGCGGGACTTCGGTGCTGGTTCTCACGATGACGGCGCTGCTGGTGAGTCGGCAGTGGTTTCGGGTGCCGAACGGTGGGGCCGGGTGGGCCGTTCTCGGCGTGGGCGTCCTCGACCTCGTCGGCAACGTGACCTATCTACTGGCCACGAAGGTCGGTGCCCTGGTGGTCGTAGCGGTGGTCGCCTCGCTGTACCCGGCGGTCACCGTGGTCATCTCCCGCTTCGTCTACGAGGAGCACCTGTCCTCGCGTCAGATCGCCGGATTGGTCTTGGCCCTGGCGGCGGTGGCGTTGTTGGCCGGAGCGTGACCCGGGGGCTTGGATCGGACCGTTCTCCGGGCGCCAGACCTCGCTCAGCGACGGTACGATCCCTGCGTCACGGAGGCGGTCCGGTGCACCGGGCAGCGGGGGAGCGGTCTAGACGAATTCGGCGAAGCCGCCACCTTGGCTCGGGTCTGACCGTTCTCGGGGCGCCAGACCTCGCTCAGCGACGTCAGCAGCCCCGAGTTCCCGACATGGCCGCCACCGCCGGACGAGGCGGTAGCCTTCGCCGAAGTCCGCCGAACCGCAACCCGAGCTGCCCGTTCTCAGCGCCAGACACCTCGTTATCCGCCGTGGGGCGCCCCGGGTTCGCCACGGTTGGCCTACCGCCGACGAGGCGGCAGCATTCGGCGAAGCCGCCACCTTGACTTGGGTCGGACCGTTCTCCGGGCGCTAGACCTCGCTCAGCGAGGTCCCCAGCCCTGAGTTCGAGCCTGGTGTCGTCCGGTGTGTTCTCGGGGCGCGACACATCGCTCAGCGAGGTCGCCGGCCCTGAGTGCACCATTGCGCTCGACGAGGCGGCAGCGTTTGCCGATTCCGCCGGAACCGCAACCCGACCGAGCGTCCTCAAATCCAGGACCTCGCCCTGTGCACCCTGAACCCCCAGTCAGTTCCTGACCACCATCCACGTCCCGACGAGCACAAGGGCGAGACCGGCGACGCGAGGGAGATCGATTGTCCGGGTGGTGGCTCCCAGCCATCCGAAATGATCGACCACCGCCCCGATGCCGAGCAGGGCGGCAGTGAAGAGGACCATGGAACGGGCCAGACCCAACTCGGCGGCCGAGATTCCGATGGCGGCCACGACGACGAGGCCGAGCAGGCCGGCGGTGTAAACCCACCCTGGCGCCCCCCGCAACTCGCTCAGGTCCCCGCCCCGCACGGCGAGCATGGCGAGGGCGATGGCGAACCCCCCGCTGCCGTAGGCTACGAATACCGCTTCCAGCGAGCCGGCCCGGGTGGTCATTACGCTCATGGCCTGAGTCTGGAGGCCGGCGGCGATCCCTCCCATCAGGGCAACGATGATCACGATCAGTGTCGCCATAGGATCGCCAGCGTATCCCTGTCAGTGCCCGGCGACTGCATAGCTCGCCACCATGTCTTCGAGGGTTCGCATGGCCCGGGTATGACCTCCGAGAGCGTCGGTGGTGGAATACGCCAGCACCCGGGCCACCCAAAGCCGGAACAAGACGCCACGCCAGCCTGTCTCCGGGCGATATTTCGCCAGGAGCGACTCCAGGGTCTGACGCCAGGCCTCGGCGGTCATGAAGGCGAACGTGGGACGGGCCAGGTTGGCGAGCAGAGACTCGCTGATGGAGTCAGGCAACTCGGCGGTGGCGGCGACCTCATCGGGCGCCCAGGGCGCCGTGAGGAGAGCCAACGTCGACTCGACGTCGTATCCCACCTTGGTAGCCACGGCCTCGGTGGCGGGAGTCTCGGGTTCGACGATGTGCTCGCCTGGGGCCGGGGACGGCAGGCGGGCGAGATCAGCCAGGGCTTCGAAGCACTCGACAACCATCTGGCGGATCTCGTCGAGCGATCCGTAGAGGGCGTGCTGCTTGCCATCGGCCACGTAATGCTCGTAGATCGGATGCCCGGAGGCCGCAGTGGCGTAGGTGAGGACCGTGTCGATACCCCAGTCGGAGCGGGCGGTGACCAGGGGATCGTCCGCCATACCCTCGGCCACCCGTCGGGCGATGAGCAACTCGCCGCCCAACGGCTGGCGGATCTTCCACAGCAGTGAGTCGGGATGGGTCAGGGCGAAACCCGGCCGGGTGATCATCCAGGTGATCATGGCGTCGGTGGATGCCCGGGGGAAGTAGTGGCGCACGATGGGGTATCCTCGGTCGGCGGCGTGCTCGGCTCCGTCGATCCATGAGGCGTCGAAGTTCGTGATGTCGGCGTCGTAGAAGTGGAGCCGGTCTTCGTCAGTCTCGAGGAAGCGGCGCAGGCCGGTGTTCATCCCGTCCCCCTTGCCTGGACGTCGGTCGCCGATCCGGTCCTGGACGACGACTTCCACCGGCGTTTCCAGTTCCACCGTCAGGCGGACGGCCGATGTCGTCAACGATTCGAAAGTCGCGTCGGGGGTGGCGCCTACCGCGAGTACCCGAGTCACGGACCGGTGCCCGGCGGCGGTAGCCAGGTTGGCGGCGGCCACGTCGGGGTCTTCGGTCTTGAAGGGAAACACCACCATGCTCACGGACCGCAGATTGGCAGATGACTCCACCATGGGTGTCATAGCTGCCCACTACCCTCGCCCGTCATGACGAGATTGGTAGGCCGGGTCATCGGGACCGAGGACGCGACGCCGCTCGAGTTCTGGGTCGCCGTCGCCGAGGGCGAGTATCTGCAGCTCGACGACGTAGTGGCGCTCGAGCGCGTCCTGCCGACGGGCGAATCGGTCAAGGTATACGGCATGGTCGGCCAGGTCAGGGCGCGTCATGAGGGGGCGCGATTCGACTCGGACGTGTTCCTGATAGAGGATGGTGTCCTGCCCGCCGAAGTGTCCGAGTCGGCCAGGGTCACGGCCACCCGCTTCGAACCCGAGATCTTCGTGCCACCCCGTCCGGGTCAGGCCGTCGCCCGGGCGGAGGGCGACGAGCGTGACAAGGCTCTGTTCTTCGATCGCATGGACCGGCGCCTCCTGGTGGGTCTCACCCGCGCCAATGAACCGCTCTACGTCAATTTCGAATTCGTCAACGGCGAGCGGGGGGCCCACGTCAACATCTCAGGCGTCTCCGGGGTGGCCACTAAGACCACTTACGCCACTTTCCTGCTCCATTCGCTTTTCAACGGACAGCTGTTGGGGGCCGGGGCGGTAAACACCAAGGCACTCATCTTCAACGTCAAGGGAGAGGACCTCCTTCACCTCGATCGCGCCAACGCAGCCCTCGACGACGACCAGCTGGCACGCTACCGGGCTCTCGGGTTGCCGCCCGAGCCGTTCCGCTCGGTGGGCCTCTTTGCCCCACCTCGTCTCGATTCCGAGACCCTGCGGGCCGATGTCTACTCCCGCTCGGACGTCACGAGTTTCTGCTGGAGCCTGGCCGAATTCTGTCGCGACGATCTGCTCCCGTTCCTGTTCGCCGATGCTGAGGACGACCGCGCCCAGTACACGATGGTGGTCTACTCGGTGATGGCCCAGCTCAAGCGGGCGACGCCGACCGACGACGGCTCGGTGGTGGTCGAGGGTGAGACGGTCCGCACCTTCCGCCAACTGGCCGATCTCATCACTGCCAAGGTGAGTAGCGACGACGATGGTCCGGTGTGGGCCGGAACCGCCATCGGACGAGGCACGATAAACGCCTTCGTGAGGCGACTGAATTCGGCCGTCCGCCATGTCGATCGGTTGATTCGGGGGAATCTGTCGGACCCCGAGAAACATCGTGTCACCGTGGACAAGAGCCAGGTGACCGTAGTGGATCTGCACAATCTCAACGACAGGGCCAAGCGCTTCGTGGTCGGGGTGACCGTCAAGCGAGCGTTCGAGCAGAAAGAGCGTCAGGGACGCCAGGGCGACGACGACCTTCTCTTCGTGGTGCTCGACGAGCTCAACAAGTACGCCCCCCGCGACGGGTCGAGCCCGATCAAGGAGATCCTGTTGGATGTCGCCGAGCGTGGGCGCAGTCTGGGTGTGATACTCATCGGTGCCCAGCAGACCGCTTCTGAGGTCGAGCGGCGGATCATCGCCAACTCCTCGATCCGGGTAGTGGGCCGTCTCGACTCGGCGGAGGCGTCCCGCGAGGAGTACGGCTTTTTGCCCGCCGTCCACCGCACCCGGGCAACGATCATCAAACCCGGCACCATGCTCGTCGCCCAGCCCGAGTTGCCGGTGCCGTTGATGGTCGAGTTCCCCTTCCCTGCCTGGGCGACCCGTCCCTCCGAGGTCGGCGCCGGTGCCGACCGCCAGGACGTCCCCGACGATCCGTTCGACGGGCTGACCTGACCGGACCTACCTAGCCCGCCGCCTGTCGCAGGCGGCTGAACCCTGACAACCGATAACTGACAACTGACAACACCCCCCAAATGCACCCAGCCCCCGGCGAGTGCCGGGGGCTGAGGGTTCGGAGGATCGTGACTCAGGGAGCCGCGGTGGTGGGGGTCGTGTCGGCCGGCGGCACCGTCAGGTCGGGAGCCACCGTGTCACCGGGCAGGGTGTCGCCCGGCAGGGTGTCTCCGTCGATGCCGGGATCGTCGACCGTGTCGCACGCCGCCATCGAGAGGGAGAGAACAGCCGCAATGCCAGCGGCTATCAGCTTGCGTTTCATGAGTAGGCCTCCTTGTCTGGGATGGGTCTTGTGGACCCGGACACGGCCTCCTACCCCCAACGTTCAGATCCCAAACACCCAAACACGTCACACCCATCTCCTACTCTCGGACCCGTGAAGCTCATCCACACGGCCGATTGGCACGTCGGGCGGACGATCCGGGGTCAAAGCCGCCATGACGAGCAGGCCGAGGTGCTGTCCGAGATGGCGAAGATGGCCGAGTCAGAGAACGTCGACCTGGTCCTGGTGGCGGGTGACTTGTTCGACACGGCCAGCCCCACTCCGGCCTCCGAGGAACTGGTCTATCGCACACTGCTGCAACTGGCGCAGGTGGCGCCGGTGACGATCGTGGCCGGCAATCACGACCACCCGCGCCGGCTAGAGGCGGTTGCCCCTCTTCTCCAATTGGGGCGGGTCACGGTGGGCTCCGTCCTGGCCCGGGCCGACGAGGGTGGCGTGGTACGTCCGGTGCCAGACGTCCGGATCGCCCTGATCCCCTTCCTCTCCCAGCGGGCGATCGTCACGGCCGACGACCTGATGGCGTTGGACGGCGATGAGCACGGCGGCAAGTATGCCCGGCGGATGGCCGCCGTCGTCGATGCGCTCTCTGTCGACCTGGCACCCGACACGGTGAACATCGTGATGGGCCACGTCATGGTCCACGGTGGCGACCCGGGCGGTGGAGAGCGCTCGGCTCATACCGTCTTCGACTACTCGATTCCCGCCCAGACGTTCCCTCCCGACCTTTCCTATGTCGCACTCGGGCATCTCCACCGGCATCAGCGAATGCCGGCGGCGGCACCGGTGTGGTACTCCGGTTCCCCCCTGCAACTCGATTTCGGTGAGACCGACGACGCCAAAGGCGTCCTCCTGATCGAGGTCGAGCCGGGGTTGCCGGCCGCAGTGGAGTTTCGAGCCCTGTCGAGTGGACGGCGACTGCGCATCGTGCGGGGCACCCTCGCCCAGATCGAAGCAGTCGCCGGCGAGATCGATCCGGCCGACTACGTCAAGGTGGTACTCGACGAGTCGGCCCGCGCCGGTCTGGCGGACACCGTGCGCCAGATGCTGCCGAACGCGGTCGACGTGACCCTGGATCCGCGGCGCCGCCCAGAACCCGAGCTTCGCCCCGATCGGTCGGGGCGCACCCACGAAGAGCTCTTTGCGGAGTATCTGGGCGAGCAAGATGCCCTCGACCCTCGCCTCGTGAAGCTCTTCGCAGGACTGGTGGAGGAGGCGCATGAGGCCTGAACGCCTGGAGATGATCGGGTTCGCCCCATTTCGCACCTCGACCCGGGTGGACTTTTCCGACCTCGAGCTCTTTGCCCTGACCGGTCCCACCGGGGCGGGGAAGAGCTCCGTCATCGATGCCATCACGTTCGCCCTGTATGGGAGTGTGGCCCGCCACGGTAAGGGGAGCGTCGAGCCGGTGATCTCGCTCGGAACCGCCGAATCCCGCATTCGTTTCGACTTCACAGTCGAAGGGCGCCCCTACACGGCTGTGCGGGTGGTCCGTCGCATCTCGAAAGGAGGGGCCACGACCGCTGAGGCCCGCCTCGAGAGTGAGGGCGAAGTCCTGGCGTCGGGCGCCGCCGAGGTCACCAGCGCTGTAGAGCGCCTGCTCGGGCTCACGATCGCCCACTTCACCCGGTCGGTAGTGCTGCCTCAGGGGGAGTTTGCCGCCTTCCTCCACGACACACCCGCCGGCCAGCAGGACCTGGTCAAGGCCTTGCTCGACCTGGGCGTCCTCGACCAGGTCCGCATGCTCGCCAATGAGCGGGGGCGGACAGCCGCGGCCCTGGCCGAATCAGCCCGGGCTCGGCTCGACGGACTGGCCGATGCCACCGAGGAGGCCGAGAAGGCGGCTGCCACCCGACTGGACATGCTGGAGGGACTCGTCGGATCCATCGCCGCGGCCGAAGCGGCCATCTCCGAGGCCGGGCAGGCGGCCAGGATCAAGACCGAGGAGGCAGCCCGCCGGCGGGCAGACCTCGAGGTGGTGGCCGAGGTCAAGGCCCCGCCCGGAATCGAGGCATTGGCTGGTGCGCTGGCCGAGGCCAAGACGGGCGCCGAGGAGGCGGTAAAGAGGCTGGGCGAGGCGAGCGCCGAATTCGAGAAGGCTCGGGCTGAGTCCGAACGGCTCCCCTCCCGGGATCGCCTGCAGGCGGCCGTCGATCTCGACACGAGTCTCGAGGCCACCAGAAGTCGCCTGGCCGCCGTCGATCTAGCCGCCCTGAAGGCGGGGGTGGAGGACGCCCGTAAGCTTGTCGAAGCCTCTTCGGCGGCCCGGGTCGAAGCCGTGGCCCGTCTCGAGGCAGCCCGTTCCGAGCACGCCGCCCACGCTCTGGCGGCCGGGCTTGGCGTGGGCGACGCATGCCCGGTCTGCCACCGTCCCCTCGAAACAGAGCCCGACGACGGGCCTGCCGACCTCCACGCAGCCGCGGGCGGCGTCGACGAGTCCGAGATCGACGTGGCGGAGTCGAACCGTCTTCTCACGGAAGCCCAGGGTGTCCTCACCCGCGCTCAGGCCACCAGGGAGGCCGAACAGCGCAACCTCAGTACGCTCGAAGAGCAACGTGGCGAGATGCCCGCGGCCGAAGAGCTCCGGACGTTGTTGGCGGCCCGGCTCACGATCGACGAGGTGCTGGCTGCCGCCCGACAGACCGAAGATTTGGCCAAGGCGGCGGCCGCGGTTTCTACGACCGAAGTCGCCCGACTGGAGGGCGATGAGCAGTCGGCGTGGGAGACATTCCAGGCCCGCCGTGACCAGGCGGCTCGACTGGCTCCCCCTCCTGCCAGTGGTTCAGATCTGTTGGCGGCATGGAGCCGACTGGTCGATTGGGCCGCCGACGAGGCCGGGCGCCAACGAGAGGCGCTCGAAGCGCTGGTCGCCGAAGCCGACGAGGCGATGGCCGCCCAATCTGCCGCCGAAGACCAGGTGAGTGAGACGCTGGCAGCCGCCGGTGTGGTGGGCGAGGGGAGTCCCACGGCCCGTCTGGCGGGGGCAGTGGCCACGGCTCGGGCCGACCATGCCAAGGCTCAGGAGCGCCGGGTCGAACGCGAAGCAGTGGAGTCCGACCTGGTGGAGTTCGAAGACGCTGCCGGGTTGGCCCGGGGGCTGGCGGTCCACATGCGGGCGAACAACTTCGAGGGCTGGCTGCTGGCGGAGGCGCTGGCGTCACTCGTCAGCGGGGCCAACGGACTGCTGGCCGATCTGTCCCGCGGTGCCTACTCCCTCATCCTCCAGAACGGCAAGATCGAGGTCGTCGACCACCGCAATGCCGATGAACACCGCTCGGTGCGCAGCCTGTCGGGCGGGGAAACGTTCCTCGTTTCCCTGGCGCTCGCCTTGTCGCTCGGGGAGCAACTCGTCAACCTGTCCGAGCGGGGAGGAGCCCGCCTCGATGCGATCTTTCTCGACGAGGGGTTCGGGTCACTCGATGCCGAGACGCTCGATACCGTGACGGCCGTGGTCACCGAACTCGCCTCCCAGGGCCGGGTAGTGGGGCTCGTCACCCACGTCAGGGAGTTGGGCGATCAGGTCCCGGTTCGCTTCGTCGTCCGTCCCGGGCCGGGGGGCAGCACCATCGAACGGGTGGACGGGGCGCCATGAGATTCTCCGTGGCGCAATGGTCGCCGGAGTATGGGATGCCGGCCGATCCGGAGTTGGAGGATGCCAGTACCGAGGTGGACGCCGCCGTGGAGATGCCGCTGGGGGAGTGGCGGGGGATCTTGCCCGATGTCGAACCGGTAGACGATGTGCTGTTCGTCGACGGCGTGCGACGGGTCGACGCCACACTCTGGATCGACCAGCCCGAGGGACGCCCCGCCCTGGGTCTGGCCGCCACCTATGCGGCCGGGGCGGTGCGCTCGAACGGCCACGCCGAGGTAGTGGCCGCCTCCGTGGACCGTGGCCTGTTCACATCGGTGAACGGCGCGGCCGATGTCGTCACCCGGTGCGGGACGTATGGGGTGCGGGCGACGACCGGCCAGTCTCCGGAGGAGCTGTGGTTGGGTATCCAGCAGCGGATGGGTGAGCTGGAAGGGTCGGTGGCCGCCGCCAACGTCGGAGCGTCGTTGGTAGTGGTGGACGGTCCTCTCTCCCACCGCCGCCACGTCGAGGGGGCCGTGGGCTATATCAAGCGTGAGCACGTGGAGTATCTGCCTGCCGAGTTGTGGGATGTCAAGTACGGGCTGGCGGTGGCACGCCGCTCGCCGCTCTTCCTCACCTCGAATGTGTGGTCACGCTACTCCTGGTACCTCCGCCTGGCCCGGGGGTCGTCGGCCGCCGAGGGCCTGGTCCGATGCGAGGTGGCGGCCGATATGGATCTGGCAACAGCCGTACGCCTCGCCGATCGGATCTCTGCCACCCTGCCCCGTTTTGCCTCGGCTCCCCACAAGGATCCGCGGGCGCCGGAGAACCTCTACCCGATCGCCGGCCTCGAACGCGAACTGCGGCGCCGCCTAGGCGACCAGCATCTGATGTACCGCGCCCTCCGGCGGGCGGCGTCGCCCGTCCAGGCATCGCATGAAGTTCTTCGCTGAGGGGGCTTCGGCGCCGGCGCCTGGCGAGGCGTCAGCGGACCCTGGGGCGGAGGGTGGCCGTCGCCTCCCCTCCGCCGTCGGGTGTGGGGACCGCAGGAGCATTGCTCCGCGGCGCACCCGTTAATCCATCTTGGCGCCTGGTTATGTCGGCTGCCGCCAGCATGCGGGCATCCTCGA
>Ga0299914_10000543_pt1 | contig 22821 bp, 25 predicted proteins | sample RVTome_10_FD_201361 | JGI IMG/M metagenome (GOLD analysis project Ga0299914, IMG submission 201361) | Soil microbial communities from uranium-contaminated site in the Upper Colorado River Basin, Wyoming, United States - RVT153D57 (version 2) ...
GCTCGGGCGTCGAGACGCCGAAGTCGTCGCGCAGGCTCGCGTGACTCTCGAGCATCAATGTCGCGAGCCGAGCGAGGTCGTTCGAACGCAGCGCGTCCGCCGCCGCCAGCACACGCGCGTTCTCGCTGACGACGTGGCGGGCGAGGGGGTCGCCGGCCACCTGGTCGAGGGACGCGGCGCGCAGCGTTCGCAGCCCGTGCCGACGGGCCGCCTCCTCGCATGCGGCTCGGCGTTGGGCGTACGCCGTCGCCGCGACCGTCCGCGAGATGCCGGAGTGCACAACCACGATGCCGAGCCGCGCGGGCAGCTCGATCGGGCTGACGCTCGCGTCCGCGCAGTCGATGAGCAACACGTGTCCGGCGACACCGCACGCGCTGGCGAGCTGGTCCATGAGACCGCTCGCGACCCCCGTCGCGAGCTCCTCGGCGTCGCGGGCCCAGCGCGCGAGCATGATCGGATCGACATGTCGGCCGTTGCCGAGCACCACGTCGGCGCTGAGCGCACGCATCAGAGAGACGCTCAGCGCGGCGCTCGAGGAGAGGCCGGCGCCAATCGGCACGTCGGAGGAGACCTCGATCGCACCCTCCGGGACAGGCGCCCCGTGACGGGTGATCGTCGTCACCGTGGCGTCGACGAACCGGCGCAGCGCCTCGCTCTCGCCGTCGAGCGAGGTCGCGATGAGCGGCCCCGAGGTGCTCCGACGAGTGACGAGGCAGTCTCGGTCGACCGCCATCGGGAGGACGAGGCCGTCGTTGTAGTCGGTGTGATCGCCGATGAGGTTCACCCGGCCGGGAGCTCGGAATCGACGGACGCGGTCGCCCATGGCGTGGGAAGCCTACGGGCAGCGATGGCGCTACTCTCCGTGGTGGGCACGACTCGCGAAGGAAGGTCCGAAATGGACGAGATCAATCGGGAAGCTCGCGAGGTGCTCGTGGTAGCCATCGCGATGCGAGTGAACCAGCAGACGCCTCCCGAGGGATTGCGCGACCTGGCAGAGGCGTGCCGCGCGATCGGCGTGTTCGCGGGGCACGATGTGGCGGACAAGATCCTCGTGGAGGTCCAGTACCGGGTCACGAGGGGAACGTCGCAGGGCCTCAGGACGCTCGCGGAGACCTGGGGGATCCTCCAGCCGCCCGGACGCGTGTTGGACCTCGTCAGCAACGAGCACTCAAGTCATCCTCCGGTGGCGCCGATTTCGTAGGCTCGAACCTATGACGAGACTCTCCAACTCCTGGAAGCTGTTCAAGATCTCCTGGGGCGTGCTGCGCAACGACACGTCGCTCGCGATGTTCCCCGTCCTCGGAGGGATCGCGGTCGTTGCGGTCGCGGCTGCGTTCGGTGGGCTGTTCGTCGTGACCGGAGTCGAGGAGACGACCAGCGCGACCGGCACCACGTCCACGGGCCTCGCTCCGATCGGGTACGTGTTCATCGCGTTGGCATATGTCGCCATCGCGTTCGTCACCGTTTACTTCCAGGCGGGACTGACCGTCGCTGCCGACCGGAGCCTTCGTGGCGAAGACAGCACGGTCGGTGGGGGACTCCGCGAGGCGAACGCACGCCTTCCCATCCTGTTCGCATGGGCGCTCGTCGTCGCGACCATCAGCCTGATCATCCGGGCTATCGAGGAGCGATTCGGGTTCCTCGGACGCATCGTCGCCGGACTGTTCGGCGCCGCCTGGAACATCGTCACGTTCCTCGCGATCCCCGTGGTCGTGATCGAACGAGTGGGGCCGGGTCGGGCTTTGAAGCGGTCGGGATCGCTTCTCAAGCAGACCTGGGGCGAGAACATCGTCGGCCAGTTCGGCTTCGGCCTCTTCGCTCTCGTCGCGATGCTCCCGGCGTTCGCCCTTTTCGCCGGCGCCGCAGGCCTGATGAGCGTCGTCTCGATCCCGCTCGTCGCGATCGGGGTCGTGTGGGTGCTCGGTGTCGTCGTCGTGGTCTCGGCCCTCACCGGCATCTACCGGGTCGCGCTCTACCGCTTCGCGGTCGACGAGGTGCCCCCGCTGGCGTTCGCCGGGGCGGACTTCGACCAGGCCTTCAGGCAGCGCGGCGGCCGGGCCGGTTTCTGACCCGGCACCACGTCCCACCCACGCCCGCTCGGACCGCCTTCGCCGGTTTCCGGCCGACCTGCCCACGCCGGCAAGGGGGTCCCGAGCCGCGCGGCCCATTCTCCTGAGATTTATTCAAGTCCGGGGTCCCGACGGTCGATGCCTCCACCACTAGCAACGGGGCGTTCCTGACATCGGGAGGATCTTCGAGATGAGGACACAGGCGGAACTGTCACGCCGGTCGCTTCGGCGCCCGGTGCTGTTGACCGTCGGGTTGGTGTGCTTGACGGCGGCGATGATCGGGTTCGGAGCGTTTGCGACGTTCACCGACAGCCAGAGCGTGGAGCAGACCGTCTCGACCGGGACGGTGGAGCTCGATCCGCTCGAGCCGCCGAGCTCGACGAACCGGCTGAGTGTCGGCGCGAGCAACATCGCCGCGGGCGACACGATCCAGCGCAGCGTCCTGCTTCGCCAGGGTGGCACGATCGAGCTCTCGGAGATCACGCTCACGACCACCGCCGATCCGAGCTCCCTGCTCGACACGGACACCGACGACGGCCTGCAGATGGTCATCGAGCGGTGCTCGGAGTCTTGGGCGGAGAGCGGCCCCCCCTACACGTACACGTGCGGCGGTGACGTCGACGTCGTCCTCGCGAGCCAGCCGGTGATCGGGTCCTCGATGGCGCTCGCCAACCTCGTCCTCGACGCCGAGGCCGACAACTTCCTGCGGGTGACGCTGACGCTGCCGTCCTCGGCGCCGAACGCGCTCCAGGACCAGTCGTCGACCATCGACTACGTCTTCAGTGCAGTCCAGCGCACCGGCACCGCGCAGTAGTCGGGCGGGGACTCGGCATGCGGCGGGTCTTCGCCGTCCTCGCCGCGGCGGTGGCCACCGCTGCGCTCGCGGTGCTCGTGATCACGACGATCGGTGTCGCGACGGATTCGTGGCGCATCGTGCCCGTGCGATCGGGCTCGATGGAATCGTCGGTCCCGACCGGTTCGGTTGCGATCACCCGACCGGTTGCTGCAGCCGACCTGACGGTCGGCGACATCGTCGTGTTCCACCCGCCGTCGGACCCCGAGCAGTTGGTGATCCATCGGGTCGTCGAGATGGAATCGGTCGACGGTGCACCGGCGTTTCGGACCCGAGGCGACGCGAATGCCGGCCCGGACCCGTGGACCCTGCGCTTCGAGGACGACGAGGTCTGGCGAGTCGCCCGCGTCGTGCCGGGCGTCGGACGCGTCGAGCTGCTCCTCACCAACCGGGAAGTCCGCGCCGGCGCGCTCGCGATCGGCGCCGGGCTCGTCCTCGCCGTCGGCCTCACCTGGATCTGGCGTCGCAAGGACCACGACGACGGCACCTCCGACGAGATCGACCTCTCGGGCCGCGACGACGACGGACCCGAGATGTCCGAACGCGTCGAGGACTCGCGCGTGCGCGTCCGAACCCGCGCAGCGTTCCGCGGCACCGCAGCCCTCGGGCTGTTCCTCGCGGTCGCGCTCGTCGTCGGCCAGAGCGCCCACGGCACCTTCACCGCGACCGCCACGGTCGATGCTCCCTATGCGTCGGGAACGTTGGATCCGCCGAACCCGGCCAGCTGCGTCTGGACGCCGCTGTTCGGGACGACGCCGGTGCTCTGGCTGGTCTGGATCACCGCGGGCCAGGACTTCGCCACCGGCTACCACGCGTCGCGCTCGGACACGAGCGGCGGTCCGTACTCGCTCCGGGGGACGCTCACACCCAACACGAATGGGTTCTACATCGAGAACCCCGAACCGCACACGCAGGTGCGGTACTACGTCGTCGACTCGTTCCGCGGGAACTGGACGAGCGCGTTCACGAACCAGGTGGCCAGCAACGAATGCCGCAACGCCATCAACGCGTATGCCGGCGACGGCACCGCAGGGTTCTCGGGCGACGGCGGGCCCGCGACCTCGGCGCAGCTCAACGCACCCGAAGCCGTGGCGGTCGACGGTTCGGGCAACACGTACATCGCCGACACGCTCAACAATCGCATCCGCAAAGTTGACCCTTCCGGGACCATCACCACCTTCGCCGGCGGGTCGGGCGCTGCCAGCGCGTGCGGTTACACCGGACCGGTCGCCGACCTGCGCATCAGCGGCCCGTACGGGGTGGCAGTGGACTCCGCGGACAACGTCTACATCTCCGACAGCGGCAGCGACTGCATCCGCAAGGTCGACGCCGACGGGCAGGTGAGCCTCGTGGCGGGAGGCGGCGCAACCGCGACCTGCAACGCGACGGGCGCGGCCACGGCCCTTCAGCTCGACCTCCCGGCCGGACTCCTCGTCGACGACGACGATGATCTGTACGTGGCAGACGCCGGCCAGGGGTGCATCCGCAAGATCTCCGGTGGCACCTACAGCCACGTCGCCGGTGGAGGGGCAACTGGCAGCTGTACGACCACGGTCGCCGCGGCCGATGCGCAGCTGCTCGTGCCGGTCGCCCTCGCGATGGATTCCTCCGGCGCGATCTACTGGGTCGAGAACTACGTCGGCTTCGGTGGTTGTGCCCGCAAGGCGTCCGGCGGGACGGTGAGCAACGTCGCGGGCGGCGGCGGAACCACAGGATGCGCCACCTCGGGAGCGGCGAGCTCCGTCTCGCTGCTCAGCCCCTCGGGGATAGCGATCGACGCGTTCGATCGCGTGTTCATCTCCGACCGGTTGCGCAACTGCGTGCGTCTCGTCGAGGGCGCGAGCTACCGCCGGTACGCGTTCACAGGCACGGCAGGACTCACCGGGAACAACGGGCCCGCGATCGAGGCGCTCGGCACGCAGCCGAGCGGTCTGGCGTTCGACGCGAGCGGCGACCTCTCGATCGTCGGCAGCGGCAACAACGTTGTCCGAAGAGTGATCCACCCGCAGTAGAACCCTCCCCTAGGGTGGGCGAGTGATCGAGATCGAACGCCTACCGCAGCTGCGCGAGCCCGTCCTCGTCGGCGCGATGAGCGGTTGGGTCGACGCCGGCTTCGCGGGCGCCGGATCTGCCGCCTTGCTCGTCGAGCAGCTCGCCTCGGGGTCGCCGTTCGCGCACCTCGATCTCTCCGACCTCGTCGATCTCGCCGCCTCACGCCCATCCGTTCATCTCGTCGACGGTGCGACTCGCGAGATCGCATGGCCGAGGCTCGAGTTCGTCGCAGGGCACCTCGGTGCCGACGTCGTGGTCGTCGCCGGGCCCGAGCCCTCGCTTCGGTGGTCGACCGTGAGCGACGAGATCGTCGAGCTGGCACAGCGCCTTGCCGTTCGCCGCGCGTTCCTCCTCGGTGGCATGCCCGCGGCGACGTCGCACCGCTGGCCGGTCGAGGTCGCGGCGACGGCGACGCGCCGCTCCCTCGCGCAGGAGCTCGAGCCCGTGCGGGAGGACTACGAGGGTCCGACGGGCTTCCAGACCGCATTGCAGCTCGCGCTGGCCGAGGCCGGGATCGACGCGGTGGGTCTCTGGGCACAGGTGCCGGGGTACCTCGCCGGGTCGGCCTCTCCACCGGCGATCGCCGCGACGATGCGGCGCCTCGGCGAGCTTGCCTCGATCGACGTCCGGCTCCGGACGCTCGACGCCCAGGTCGACGACTACCTCGAACGGGTCGAGGCGGGCCTCACCGAACGCCCCGACGTCGCCGAAGCGGTCCAGGCGATCGAGTCCGGCGGTGGGGACCGCATTCCCAGCGGTGACGAGCTGGCTCGCGAGATCGAGCGATTCCTGCGCGATCAGTGACCCGCGGCTAGAAACGTCCCAGGCGACCAGGAGCCGACAACCATGAGCGTCGTCAAGATCAATGCCATCACCGTGGCGCCGGAGCGGGCCGACGAGCTGATCGAGCGGTTCTCGGCCAGGGCGGGCCAGGTCGGCACCGCGCCGGGTTTCGAGGCCTTCGAGCTGCTCCGACCGACCGACGATCGCGACGTGTTCCTCGTCTACACGCGATGGCGGTCGGAGGAGGACTTCCTGGCTTGGGTGCAGAGTCCCGCGTTCGCCGAAGGGCATCGGGGGCACGCGAAGGGCGGGCCTGTCGGCACCGACAGCGAGCTCTGGTCGTTCGACGTCGTGCAGCACGAGTCGGCCGGGTGACGAGCCGATCAGGACCGTCCTCGACGTCCACGACAGGTTCGGCGACGTCGTCATCGTGGCGAACGCGCTCGCGGGCCTGGTGGCGCTCTCGGCGTGGCAGTGGCCGCGGCTTCGAGGGCGCTGGGTGTGGGGCCTCACGATCGCTGCCGAGGCCGCGCTCCTGGCCCAGGTGGTGCTCGGCGTCGTTCTCGTGGCGAGCGAGCGTCACGCGACCACGAACATCCACATGTTCTACGGGTTCATCGGCTTCCTCACGGTGGGGCTCGCGTACCAGTACCGCGACATGCTGCGACAGAGCACGCTCGGGTCACGCTGGCGGAGCGTCGAGCTCTTCTACGGCGTCGTTGGTCTCTTCCTCATGGGCATCGGGATCCGTGCCCTGATGGAGACGACGTGACGAGGCGCCGCGTGCTCCTCCTCTTCGGTGGGCGCTCGGCCGAGCACGACGTCTCGCGGGTCACCGCCGTGGCGGTTGCCCGCGCACTCGACCCGGCGAAGTACGAGGTCGTGCCGGTCGCGATCACGACCGAGGGGCGATGGCTCCTCGCGGCCGACGCCGCACGCCAACTCGCGGCCGGACCGGGCGCGCTCCCGGCCGCGTTCGCGGCCGAGGGTGAGGCCACAGCCGAGCTCGGCGCGCTCGTCACGACCGGAGCGTCGCCCCTCGCGGTCGACGTGGTCATCCCGCTGCTCCACGGCCCCTACGGGGAGGACGGGACGATCCAGGGTTTGCTCGAGCTCGCCGACCTGGCCTACGTCGGCTCGGGCGTCGTCGGATCGGCCGTGGCCATGGACAAGGTCATGATGCGCCGAGCGTTCGCGGCGGCAGGGCTCGCCCAGCCCCGATGGCTCGAGTTCCGCGCAGGCCACGACCGCGACCGACTCCGATCGGACGTCGCCGATCTCGGCACCCCGTGCTTCGTCAAGCCGGCGAACATGGGGTCGTCGGTCGGCGTCTCGAAGGTGCACGAGCCCGGCGAGCTCGATCCCGCGGTCGACGCCGCGCTCGAGTTCGACGAGTGGATCCTGGTCGAGGAAGGCATCGACGGCCGCGAGATCGAGGTCGGGGTCCTCGGCGACGATCCTCCCCAGACGTCGGTCCCGGGCGAGATCGTCCCGGGCGACGAGTTCTACACCTATGCGGACAAGTACGAGGACGGGACCGCCGAGCTGTTGGCGCCGGCACCGCTCGGCGACGAAGACGCCGCGATCGTGCGTGCGCTCGCGACGCGTGCGTTCGACGCGTGCCGCTGTGAGGCGATGGCGAGGGTCGACTTCTTCTTCGAGGAGGGCCGGCGAGGGTTCCTCGTCAACGAGGTGAACACGATCCCGGGCTTCACCCCGATCTCGATGTTCCCACGGCTCTGGGAGTGCAGCGGCGTGAGCTATCCGGCGTTGCTCGACCGCCTGATCGACCTCGCGATGGCGCGCCACGTCCGCCGATCGACACGCGCCGGCCGTCAGCGCGAACCCTGACGACTCCACGGTCGTCGTGCGCGCGGCGAAGCAGCGCGCCGCGCGCCGAGAACCTGTGTTAGGGGTTACAGGTTGACGACCGGGCAGGTGTACGTGCGGGTGATGCCGTCGACCGCCTGGATCGCGGACACGACGAGCTGGCCGAGCTCGTCGAGGTTCGCGGCTTCGCACTGCACGATGACGTCGTAGGGACCTGTCGCCGCGTCGGCCGCCGCGACGCCAGCGATCTTGCGGACCGTTTCCGCCACAGCGACGGCTTTGCCGACCTCTGCCTGGATGAGCACGTACGCCCTGACCGCCATGAAGGCCTCCCTTGTCGACGTGGCGCGAAGCTACGCGTCCTCGAGGCGACCTTCCAGGGCGGCCAGCTCTGCGGCGAGGACGTCAGGGAGTCGCTCACCGAACTGGTCGAAGTGCTTGCGCACCGCGACGACCTCGGCGCGCCAGTCGTCGGGGTCGACGGCGAGCACCTCGGCGAGTGCCGCTTCCGAGAGCTCGAGACCCCGGTGGTCGAGGTCGCTCGGCGTCGGTACGTTGCCGATGGGCGTCTGGATCGCCCCCGTCGTGCCCTCGACGCGACCGACGACCCATTCGAGGACGCGGCTGTTCTCGCCGAAGCCCGGCCACAGGTATGTGCCGTCGGCGTCTTTTCGGAACCAGTTCACTCCGTAGATGCGCGGAAGCTTCGACTCGTCGGTGCGCTCGGTCATCGACAGCCAGTGGCCGAAGTAGTCGGCCATGTTGTAGCCGCAGAACGGCAGCATCGCGAACGGATCGTGGCGGAGCTCGCCGAGCCCACCCACGGCGGCGGCGGTCTTCTCGGATCCCATCGTCGCACCGACGAAGACTCCGTGACGCCAGTCGCGCGATTCGTAGACGAGCGGCACCGTGGTCGCACGCCGCCCCCCGAAGAGGATCGCAGAGATCGGAACGCCCTCCGGGTCCTCCCACTCCGGCGCAATCGACGGGCTCTGGCTCGCGGGCGTGCAGAAGCGCGAGTTCGGATGAGCGGCCGGCGTGTCGGACGCCGGTGTCCAGTCGTTGTTCCGCCAGTCGGTGAGGTGCGCGGGAGGTTCGTCGGTCATGTCTTCCCACCACACGTCACCGTCGTCGGTGAGCGCGGTGTTCGTGAAGATCGTGTTGCGCTCGAGGGTGCGCATCGCGTTCGGGTTGGTTTCCATGTTCGTGCCGGGAGCGACGCCGAAGAAGCCGAACTCGGGGTTGATCGCGTGCAGCCGTCCGTCGTCGCCGAACTTCATCCACGCGATGTCGTCACCGACCGTTTCGACGGCCCAGCCGGGGACGGTCGGGATGAGCATCGCGAGGTTCGTCTTTCCGCACGCGGAGGGGAATGCGGCAGCGACGTAGTGGATCGCACCGTGCGGGTTCGTGAGCTTCAGGATGAGCATGTGCTCGGCGAGCCATCCCTCGTCGCGGGCGATCACCGACGCGATCCGCAGCGCGAAGCACTTCTTGCCCAACAGGGCGTTGCCGCCATAGCCGGAGCCGTACGACCAGATCTCGCGAGTTTCGGGGAAGTGCACGATGTACTTCGACTCGTTGCACGGCCACGGGACGTCGGGGTCGCCGTCGGCGAGTGGCGCCCCGACGGAGTGCATGCACGGGACGAACTCGCCGTCCTCGCCGAGCACGTCGAGCGCGCCGCTCCCCATGCGCGTCATGGTGCGCATGCTCACCACCACGTACGGGGAATCGGTGAGCTGCACGCCGATGTAGGAGAGATGTGACCCGAGCGGGCCCATGCTGAACGGGACCACGTACATCGTGCGACCCGCCATCGCCCCGTCGAAGAGGCCGTTGAGCGTCGCCCGCATCTCAGCGGGGTCCAACCAATGGTTCGTGGGCCCGGCGTCGACCTGGAGCTCCGAGCAGATGAACGTCCGATCCTCGACTCTTGCCACGTCGCTCGGATCGGAGTGCGCCCAGAACGAACCCGGGCGCTTCGCTGGGTCGAGCGGGGTGAGGGTGCCCGCCTCGACGAGCCGCGCCGTGAGGCGCTCGTGCTCGTCCTCGGACCCGTCGCACCACACGACCTCGGTCGGCTTCGTGAGCGCTGCCATCTCGTCCACCCACGCGAGCAACCGCTGGTTCGTGGTGGGCGGTTTCGGCACGGCGGACTCCTCGTGGGCGGGGGCCGGAGTGGTGTGCAAGTGTACCGACGGCCGTTCTGGGGGCTCGAAGCGAGGACCGATCAGGAGATCGGCCAGATCGAGAGATGGGGGAGGCACTCGTGGGTTGGCTCGGATGGATCGTCGTGGGGTTCGTCGCCGGGATGCTCGCCAAGACGGTGACCGGCGTCCGCGACCTCGGCTGCATCGCGACGACGATCGTGGGCATCCTCGGTGGGATCCTCGGAGGGCTGCTGTTCGTGGCTGTCGGGGGCAGCGGCATCGAGGAGTTCAGCCTCTACTCGCTCCTGGTGGCGTTCGTCGGCGCGTGCATCCTGTTGTTCGTGTTCGGCGTCGCCATGGGCCGCCGCAGGGAATAGCGCCGGCGGACGCCGTTCCTGCGGTGCAGGCGTCGCACATGTCGCGCGCACGTGCGCCGAAAACCTTCTCGGGTCGTCAGACGTCCGCGCCGGACGTGCCCATGTCGACCTCGGACCCCAGGCGTACCCCGACGGCCCGCCCCGCCTCGTCGAGCTCGAAGACGATCCGCTGCCCTTGGCGCAAGAGCTGGAGGACGGACCCGTCCAGCGCGCCGAGCGCGAGCACGATCCTCGCACGGTCGGTGTCGCGGATGACGATGCCCTCGCGCGTCTGCGGGTCGTAGGTGAGGACGACGCCTTGCACTAGGGCTTCGCGACCTTGCCCGCTTTGAGGCACGAGGTGCAGACGTGGATCCGCTTCGTCGTCCCGTCCACGACTGCACGGACTCGCTGCACGTTGGGGTTCCAACGGCGCTTCGTGCGACGGTGCGAGTGGCTGACCCGCATGCCGAACCGTGGGTGCTTGCCGCACACCTCGCAGACTGATGCCATGAGCGGAAAAGCCTAGCATCGGCCCTGATGGCAGCCCCCCTCGTTCGTCTCGGCGCGTCCGACCTTCGAGACGTCGTCTTCACCTTCCGCGACGCGTTGCGCGACCACGCCGACGAGCTCAACGCGCTCAACGTCTATCCGGTGCCCGACGGCGACACGGGCACGAACATGGCCTTGACGCTCGAGTCGGTGTGCGCCGAGCTCGACGAGGCCGAGACGATGGCAGAGGTCTGCGAGGGCATGGCGCACGGATCCCTGATGGGTGCTCGGGGCAACTCCGGGGTCATCCTCTCCCAGATCCTGCGGGGCATCGCACAGACCTGTTCGCCTGTCGACGCTGCGGATTCGAAGGTGATCGTCGCGTCGTTGCGACGCGGCGCGGAAGCGGCGTACGAGGCGGTGCTCCGACCGGTCGAGGGCACGATCCTCACCGTTGCGCGCGAAACAGCGGAAGCCGCCGAGCGCGCGAACTCAGACGGCCTCGTCGAGATGCTCGACGCCGCCGCGGCCGCGGCGCGCCGTGCGGTCGAGCGGACGCCCGAGATGTTGCCGGTGCTCGCGCAGGCCGGCGTCGTGGACGCCGGTGGACGTGGGTTCGCGCTCCTCGTCGACGCCATGCTCGCCGTGGTCGACGGGCGCGCCATCCCCGAACCCGCGATCGTCATCACGCCGGCAGCGGTCGCCGCGCATCAGGAGCACGAGGAGGGTTCGGATCTTCGCTACGAGGTCATGTTCCTGCTCGAGGCGCCCGACGATGCGATCCCGGCCTTCAAGCAGACGTGGGCCGCGCTCGGCGACTCGATCGTCGTCGTCGGTGGCGAAGGGTTGTGGAACTGCCACGTGCACACCAACGAGATCGGCGCCGCGGTGGAGGCGGGGATCGACGCCGGACGGCCGAACAAGATCCGGGTCACCGACCTCGTCGAGCAGGTCGAGGGGCTCGAGGAGGCGGAATGGGTGCGGGAGCGCACCGTCGCGAGCGCGACGCCGAGCGAGCACGTCACGACCGCGGCCATCGCCGTCGCGGTCGGCGAGGGCCTCGGTCGCTTGTTGTCCGGCATGGGAGTGCAACATGTCGTTGCCGGTGGACAGTCGATGAACCCCTCGACCGCGCAGATTCTCGAAGCGGTAGAGCGGTGCGACGCTGACGGGGTGATCGTCTTGCCGAACAACAAGAACATCATCCCGGTCGCCGAGCAGGTCGACGACCTCACCGACGTGCCCGTCGAGATCGTGCCGACGACCTCGGTGGTGGAGGCGCTCGCCGCGCTCATCGCCTTCGATCCGAACGCGACCATCGAGAGCAACCTCGGCACGATGACCGAGGCCGCGGTCCGCGTCCGCACCGGCGAGGTGACCCAGGCCGTGCGCGATGCCGAGAGCGAGCTGTGCGGGACGATCGCGTTGGGCGACTGGATCGCACTCACGCGCGAGGGCATCTGCGCCAAGGCCGCGAGTGCGACCGAGGCAGCGCTCGCCCTTCTCGACGATCTCGTCGACGAGGACAGCGAGCTCGTCACGGTCTTGATGGGCGCCGACGCGAACCAGTCCGACGTCGGCAGGCTCGAGGAGTACCTCGCGCTCGCGCATCCACACGTGGAAGTCGAGGTGCACGAGGGTGGCCAACCCCTCTACCCGTACCTCATCGGCGTCGAATAGCCCCCTGACCCTGCGCGAGCTCGCGGCGCGCTCGGTCTCGGAGTTGCGGTCGGTCAGCCCGAAGCTCGAAGAGCGGCTCGCGATGTTGGGCATCACGACGGCCGCCGATCTGCTCCAGCACTACCCGCGCCGGTATCACGACCGGACTCGACGAGCCGAGATCGCCGAGCTCACCGAGGGCGAGGAGGCGACCGTGTTCGCCGAGATCAAGCGCATCAAGGGTCGTCGGACACGGCAGCGTCGCTCGATCGTCGAGGCGGAGGTGTTCGATGGCTCGTCGTACCTGCGACTCGTGTTCTTCAACCAGCCCTGGCGGGAGCGTCAACTTGGCGAAGGGACCGAGGCGGCCTTCTTCGGCAAGGTCGAGCAGTATCGCGGTCGTGCACAGATGACGAATCCGATCGTCGATGTGTTCCATCAGGCAGGGGAGGCGTCCGAGAGCACCGGCGCGATCGTCCCGGTCTACCCGGCCTCGGGGAAGGCCGAGATCTTCAGCTGGCAGATCCGCAAGCTCGTGCGGTCGTGTCTCGAGAAGACGCAAGCCCGCGGCATCGCGGACCCGCTCGAGCCGGAGCTCCTCGCAGAGTTCGACCTGGTCGACCGCGAGGCAGCGTACTGGGGCATCCATCGCCCCCGCGAGCACGGGGATCACGTCGGGGCGGCAGACCGCCTGAAGTTCGACGAGTTCCTCCGGATGCAGCTCCACCTCGTCGCGCGCAAGCGCGCGCTCGAGGCTGAACGCCGCGGGATCGTCCACATCACCGATGGGGCGCTGGTCCGGGATTTCCACGACCGACTGGCGTTCGAGCTCACCGGCGATCAACGACGGTCGATCGCCGAGATCGACGCCGACCTCGCGTCGCCGGTGCCGATGCACCGGCTGCTCCAGGGTGACGTCGGCGCCGGCAAGACCGTCGTCGCGCTGCACGCGCTGCTCGTCGCTGTTCAGGGCGGGTACCAGGGCGCGCTCATGGCGCCGACCGAAGTGCTCGCCGAGCAGCACCTGCTCTCGCTGCGAACCTTCACCGCGGAGCTCTCGCGAGCGAGCGACGAGACCCTCACCGGCGATCGGCCGGTGCGTACCGAGCTGCTCACGAATCGAGTGAGGGCGAGCGAGCGGGCGCGCATCGCGGCCGGGCTCGCCGCCGGCGATGTCGACCTCGTCGTCGGAACCCACGCGTTGATCTACGAGCAGGTGGAGTTCGCTCGCCTCGGAGTCGCTGTCGTCGACGAGCAGCATCGCTTCGGTGTCGAGCAGCGGTCGCTGCTCCGACTCAAGGGGAACGATCCGGACGTCCTCGTGATGACCGCGACGCCGATCCCGCGAACCGCGGCGATGCTCATCTACGGCGATCTCGATCTGTCCGAGCTTCATGAGCTCCCGCCCGGCCGGACGCCGATCGTCACCGAGGTCGTGTCAGGTCCCATGGGGGCGGCCGTCGCCTACGAGCGTCTGCGTGCCGAGGTGGAGGAAGGACACCAGGCGTACGTCGTGTGCCCGCTCGTCGAGGGATCCGAGAACATCGAGGCCAAGGCGGCGACCGAGGAGTACGCGCGGCTCGAGTCAGGAGAGCTCGCGGGGCTCCGGCTCGGACTGCTCCACGGGCAGCTCCCGAGCATCGAGAAGGAGTCCGTGATGCGCGAATTCCGACAGGGGACGCTCGACGTGCTCGTTGCGACGACGGTCATCGAAGTCGGCGTCGACGTCGCGAACGCGACCGTGATGGTGGTCGAGGACGCGGACCGGTTCGGACTCTCCCAGCTCCACCAGCTCCGGGGTCGCGTCGGACGCGGTGTCGACCAGGCGTACTGCTTCCTCGTCGCGTCACCGACGACGACCGAGGGCACCGCACGTATGGAGGCGATGGCGGCGTCGACCGACGGCTTCGTCCTCGCGGAACGCGATCTCGAGATCCGGGGGGCCGGAGAGGTGTTCGGTGAGCGCCAGGCCGGGTTCACCGACCTCAAGCTCGGGCGCATCCCGCGTGACGAGGCGATCGTTCGCACCGCACGCCGCGCGGCCGAGCGGCTCCTCGACGCGGATCACCGGCTGCGCGACCACGAGGAGCTCCGCGACGAGGTCGAGGATCTCGTCGGCGAGTCCGGCGAGTTCCTCTTCAAGAGCTGATGGCACCCCGATCGGGATTGCGCGTGATCTCCGGGGAGCTCCGTGGTCGACGTCTCGTCGTCCCGCCCCGCGCGCGGCCGATGACCGACCGGGTGCGAGAAGCGTTGTTCTCGGCGCTCGGCGAGCGAGTCGCCGACGTCAACGTTCTCGATCTCTTCGCCGGTTCCGGGGCGCTCGCGATCGAGGCCCTCTCTCGTGGCGCGGCACACGCGGTGCTCGTCGACCGGGAACCGTCGGCGATGGCAGCGATCCGCAAGAACCTCGTCTCCACGAAGCTCTTGGGGCGAGCCCGTTCGGTCCGCCGTCCGGTGTCCACGGCCTTGCGGACCCACGCCCCACGAGAGGCGCCGTTCGGCCTCGTGTTCGTGGATCCCCCCTACGCGCTGGCCACGGCCGAGGTTGCGGCGGTCCTCGAGCTGCTCGGTGCACCCGGCTGGCTGGCGCCCGCAGCGACCGTGGTGATCGAGCGCCCCGCCGCCGAACGGCCCCCCGAGCTCCCCGTGGGCTGGGTGTCGACGTGGCAGCGCAGCTACGGGGATACGCTCGTCGTGATCGCATCGGCACCCTGAGGAGCTTGCGTGGCTACCGCGCTGTGTCCGGGCTCGTTCGACCCCGTGACCCTCGGACATCTCGACATCATTGAGCGGACCGCTCGTCACTTCGATCAGGTGATCGTCGCGGTCATCCGGAACCCCCAGAAGTCGGGGTCGCTCTTCAGCCTCGAGGAGCGACAGGACATGCTGCACGAGGTCACGGCGCACCTGCCGAACCTCCAGATCGAGTTCTTCAAGGGCTTGCTGGTCGACTTCGCGAAGGACCACGGTGCTGAGGCGATCATCAAGGGGCTGCGCGCGGTCTCCGACTTCGACTACGAGCTCCAGATGGCACAGATGAACCAGAAGCTCTCGGGCATCGACACCTTCTTCATCTCCACGAGCCCCCGCTACTCCTTCCTGTCGTCCAGTCTCGTGCGCGAGGTCGCGCGCTACGGCGGGGACGTGTCGAGCATGGTCCCACCGATCGTCGCCAAGCGCCTCGAAGAGCGGTTCCACGGAGACGACGCGTGATCGACGAGACGACCGACGATCTCGAGGGCCTGCTCCTGCGAGTCCGCGAAGTCATCGAGACGAGCCGCGCGATGCCGATGTCGGCATCGGTCCTGGTCAATCGGGAGGAGGTCGTGGAGCTGCTCGACGACGCGATCGACGCGCTGCCCGAGGAGCTGCGCCGCGCCCGGTGGCTGCTCAAGGAACGCGAGGAGTTCCTCGCCCAGGCCCGTCGAGACGCGGACGACATCATCGAGGCGGCACGGGTCCAAGCCGAGCGGATGGTCGAACGCACCGAGGTCGTGCGTGAAGCGCGCCGCCACGCGCAGGTCGTCGTGGACGACGCCGATGCGCAGTCGCGCCAGCTCCGCAACGAGGCCGAGGACTACATCGACCAGAAGCTCGCGAGCTTCGAGGTGGTGCTCGAAAGGACGATGCAGGCCGTCCAGAAGGGCAGGGAACGTCTCCAGGTCGTCGTGGACCCCCGCGAGTTCGAGGTCGGAGGCACCGACATCGACGAGGACGTCTCCGAGGAGGACGGAGGGGCGTTCTTCGATCAGGACGCCACGACCTAGGGCGCGCCGGCACGGACTGGAAAATCCTGGGTTCTGCTATCCTGGTGCGCGCCCCGCACCACGAACTCGCAACCGGTCGGCGCGGGGACCCGCGACCGGTGCTGCCATGACCGGACTGCGAATCGACGTTGCCGACCTGCTCACCCATCCGGGCTCTCGCCGCGCGATCGAGCTCGAGGTGGTCCTCCCCGGCCTGGCCGGGACGTCCGCGCGCGTCGACGGGCCGGTGAGGCTTGATCTGGTGCTCGAGCGAATTCCCGACGGCATCGTGGCTCGTGGCGCCGCTGCAGGGCGCTGGACAGCACAGTGCAGCGAAGGTCTCGAGGCGCTCGAGCAGCCCTTCGAGCTCGCGGTCGACGAGCTCTTCGAAGGTGAGCCCGTCGAGGGCGAGACCTACCCCATCGAGGGCCGAGAGATCGATCTGGACCAGCTCGTGCGCGACACGGTCGTGCTCGAGCTCCCGCTGGCGCCCGTGTGCGGTGCAGGCCATCCCGAGGTCTCCCTCCACAGTGCGGGGTCGTCCGGCGACGACGGCGACCCGCGGTGGGCGGCGCTGTCGGCGCTCGAGTTCCCTGAGGCCGTGGACCCTCAGCCCGTGGAGAAGGAGTAGACGCGATGGCGGTTCCCAAGCGCAAGACGCCGCGGGCGAAGACCCGGAGCCGACGCGCGTCCAGCTGGCGTCTGCGCGCACCCGCACGCTCGCTCTGCCCCAACTGCGGTGCCGTGAAGCTCCCGCACACAGTCTGCAGCAACTGTGGTTGGTATCGGGGACGCCAGGTCATGGAGGTCGACTGATCGGCACCTGTGTCGTGGCCGTCGACGCGATGGGGGGCGACAACGCTCCCGGAGAGATCGTCGCCGGCGCGCTCGCTGCGGTCGAGCAGCTCGACGTGGACGTGCTCCTCGTCGGGAGCGAGGCCGAGATCACGCCGTTGCTCCCCAATGGTGTCCCGCCCGATCGCGTGGAGATCCTGGCGACGACCGAAGTGATCGCCATGGACGCCGAGCCGGCGTCGTCCGTCCGGACGATGAAGGACTCGTCCATCGTGCAGTGCGCCAAGGCAGTGCGCGACGGGCGCGCGCAGGCAATGGTGGGAGCCGGGAACACAGGTGCGACGATGGCCGCCGCGCTGTTGCGCATGGGTCGGCTCGCGGGTGTGAGCCGTCCGGCGATCGGCGTCCCGATCCCGACGCCGGGGCGTGACCCGCAGCTCCTCGTCGACGGCGGTGCGGCGGTCGACTGCTCGCCCGAGTGGCTCGTCCAGTTCGCGCGTCTCGGGCGCACCTACGCGAGCGTCCGTTGGGGCATCCCCGAGCCGCGTGTCGGCTTGCTCTCGAACGGAGAGGAGCCGGGCAAGGGCGATCAGCTCCGCAAGGACGTCTTTGGCCTGCTCGAGAAGGAGGCCGGATTCGTCGGCAACGTCGAGGGTCGAGACTTCTTCACGAACGACGTCGACGTGATCGTGACCGACGGGTTCACCGGGAACGTCGCGCTGAAGACGATCGAGGGCGCGCTCCGCTCGTTCGCAGCGACGGTCTTCGCTGCGTTCGAGACATCCGACGAGACCCGCGAAGCCGCACAGGTGTTGATGGGGCCGTTGCTCGACGCTGCTTCGCCCTACATACCGGACAACACCGGCGGGGCGGTGCTCCTCGGCGTGAAGGGTGTCTGTGTCGTCTCCCACGGGGCATCGTCGGCGACCGCCATCGTCAACGCGGTGGGCGTCGGCGCCGAAGCGGTCGAGCGTCGAACCGTGGAGAAGCTCGCGGAGGCGGTCTCCGGTGCCCGCTGAGACTCATGTCGGTGGCGACTCGATCGGTCGCGAGGAGATCTTCTCGCTGATCCGGGAGCGCCTCGCCGAGATTCTCGAGATCGACGAGGCGACGATCCTCATGGACTCGGTGTTCGCGGACGATCTCGATGCCGACTCGCTCGCCCTCATCGAGCTCGTGGAGGCCCTCGAGGAGGAGCTCGGTGAACGGTCTGTTGGGTTCTCGATCGACGACGAGGACCTCATCGAGATCCGTACGGTGCGCGAGGCGGTCGACTATGTCACCGCGCGCCTGGAGGTCGGTGCTTCGGGATGACCGCGTCGCCGGTGGACCCGGTCACCGACGCACAGACGGCTCTCGAGGACGTCATCGGTCATCACTTCGACGATCGCAGCTTGTTGATGCGGGCGCTCGCTCATCGCTCCTACTGCGCGGAGCATCCGGGCGTGACTTCGAACGAACGACTCGAGTTCCTCGGCGACTCGGTGCTCGGACTCGTCGTGACGCGATTCATCTACGTGCGCTACGCCGAGCTCCCCGAGGGCGAGTTGGCGAAGGTTCGCGCCGCAGTCGTGAACGCCGTGACGCTTGCCGAGGTCGCGGGTGAGATCGATCTCGGCGCGGCGCTGCTGCTCGGACGGGGTGAGGACACCTCCGGCGGACGGTCGAAGGAGTCGATCCTCGCCGACGCGATGGAGGCCGTGATCGCCGCCGTCTACTTGGACGCCGGTTGGATGGCCGCTGAGGCGCTCGTCGTGCGGCTGCTCAGCGATCGGATCGTCGAGGAGGCGATCGGTCCTGGTGGGGGCGACTACAAGACGCGACTCCAAGAGCTGACGGCCCGGCGCTTCGACCATGTGCCGCGCTACAGGGTCCGCGACGAGGGACCCGACCATGCGAAGTGGTTCGAGGCCGTCGTTTCGATCGATGGCACCGAATGGGGAACAGGCGAGGGACGTTCGAAGAAACAGGCCGAGCAGTCCGCGGCGCGCGCTGCATGGCGCGCGCTTGCCGACGAGGCCGACCGCTTGGGGGACACACATGCCGGAACTTCCTGAGGTCGAGGTCATCCGCCGCGACCTCGAACGTGATGTCGTGGGGCGCAAGGTGAAGAACGTCGAGGTCGAGACGATGCGCTCCGTGCGTCGCCACCGCATGCGCAAGCAGTTCACCGGCCGGCTCCAAGGGGTCAAGATCACGAGCGTCGATCGCCGGGGCAAGTATCTCGTCATGAAGCTCGACAGCGGCGATGTGCTCGTGATCCATCTCGGCATGTCTGGCCAGCTCGTGCGAGCGAAGTCGAGCAAGGAGCGTCAAGCCAAGCACACCCACGTTGTCATCACCTTCACCCAGGGGGGTCAACTTCGGTTCGTCGACCCACGGACGTTCGGCGAGATGTTCGTGACTGCGCCCGAGGAGCTCGAGGAGGAGGTCGACGAGCTGAAGCACCTCGGTGTCGACCCGCTCGAGACGACGATGTCGTGGGAGTACTTCGGCCAGCTCGTCGCGCAGCGCCACGCGAAGTTGAAGCCGATGCTGATGGACCAGAAGGTGCTCGCCGGGATCGGCAACATCTACAGCGACGAGATCCTCTTCAGTGCGGGCCTGCGATGGGATCGCATGAGTGACTCGCTCTCCGCGCAGGAGATCCGTCGTCTCTACCGGGCGCTGATCGAGACGCTGCAGGACGCAGTGAAGCACCGTGGGTCGACGCTCGACGACGACGGCTACGTCGACCTGTTCGGCAAGCCCGGCGGGTACAGCGAGTTCCACAATGTCTACGCGCGCGCCGGCGAGGCGTGCCCTCGATGTCGCAACCCCATCGTCAAGCAGCGTGTCGGTGGCCGATCGGCGTACTTCTGTGACGCGTGCCAGGTCTGATCGGTTCGCCGGGTGAGCGATGAAGCGTGTGCGGGTCCTTGTCTCCGGTCGCGTGCAAGGGGTCTGGTTCCGGGATGCCTGCCGGCACCAGGCGCGGGCGGCAGGCGTCGGCGGCGGTGCCCGCAACCTCGTTGACGGGCGGGTCGAGGTCGTGCTCGAGGGACCGCCCGAGGCCGTCGACCGAGTCGTGGAGTGGTGTCGGCGTGGGCCGCCGCGCGCCGACGTGGCCGGTGTCGCCGTGACCGAGGAGACGCCGGTGGGTGAGCGAGCGTTCCACGTCCGCTGAGCGGCCGCGTAGCGCCACTACGCTCCGAAGCGAGAGAAGGGGCCGCGACGGTGTTCCTGAAATCGCTGACCATCAAGGGCTTCAAGTCGTTCGCCGACAAGACCGTGCTCGACTTCGAGCCCGGTGTCACGGTCGTCGTCGGTCCCAACGGATCCGGGAAGTCGAACCTCGTCGACGCGGTCGCGTGGGTGCTCGGCGCGCAGGGTCCCCGCACGCTTCGTGGCGGGAAGATGGACGACGTGATCTTCGCCGGGACGCCCCAGCGCCCGGCACTCGGTCGTTCCGAGGTGTCACTCACGATCGACAACACCGCCGCCCTGCTGCCGATCGAGTTCGACGAGGTGACGGTCACCCGGACGCTCTTCCGGAACGGCGACTCGGAGTACCAGCTCAACGGTGTGCCGTGTCGGCTGCTCGACATCACCGAACTGCTCTCGGACACCGGGATCGGACGCCAGCAGCACGTCATCGTGGGGCAGGGCCAGCTCGACAGCGTGCTCAACTCGCGCCCCGAGGATCGCCGAGCGGTCGTCGAGGAAGCCGCCGGCGTGTTGAAGTTTCGGAAGCGACGCGAGAAGGCGGAGCGTCGGCTCGAAGCGACCGAGGGGAACCTGCTTCGACTCAACGATCTCCTGCGTGAGGTACGTCGCCAGCTCCGACCGCTGGAACGGCAAGCCGACGCGGCGCGCCGCCACGACGACGTCGAAGCCGAGCGACGCGCGATCCGTGTCCATCTCGCCGGTCGTGAGAGTGCCGCACTCGAGCAGCGAATCGAGCGAATCCGTGCGCGCCGTCTCGAGCTCACGTCGGGTGAAGACACGCTCCGAGCTCGCCTTCGTACTCTCGACGACGCGATCGCGGATGCCGAACAGTCCCTCGTCTCGGCCGGCGATGACGAGCTCGCCGATGCGTTGCTGCGTGTGGAAGCGTTGCGCGAGCGAGGCCGGGGCTTGCGCGCACTCGCGGTGGAACGCGAGCGCGGCTACGAGCGACAGCTCGCCGCGGCGGCGGACTCGGGTGTCGTGGAGACCTTGGTCGCCGACGCGGACGCGATGCGCCGCGAGCTCGAAGCGCTCGGTGCCGAGCGCGACGCACTGGAAGGCGGAATGGCCCCGGACTTCCGAGCCGAGCTCACGGCCGCAGAGGCGGCAGTGCGCGACGCGGAACGGATCGCGGCGCGCACGCGCGCGCGAGCTGACGCGCTCGCCGCTCGGCTCAGCGCATCGGCCGTCGGCGCACGACTCTCGGGGATTGCCGGTGTGGTCGGTGCGCTCGTCGACGAGCTCGAGATCGAACCCGGAGCCGAGGCCGCCGTGTCGGCAGCGCTCGGCGATGCGCTGCACGCGATCGTTGTCGACGGCAACACCGCCGCGCGCCAGGCAATGGAACGGCTCGTCGCCGGTGATGTCTCCTCCTTTCTCCTCGTGCTGAGCTCGATGCCCGCTGCGGCCGACGGGGTCGGTGCTCGCGAGGTCGTCGGGACGCGCCCCGTCGTGGCGCTCGTGCGGAGCCGGCGGCCCGAGCTGGGTGCGATCGTTGCGCGCCTCCTGGCCGACGTCGTGCTCTACGAGGGTGACTGGCGCGACGCATTCGGCCTCGCGGCCGAACATCCCGATCTCGTGATCGTCACACGCGACGGTGCTCGCATCGGTGGAGCACGGCCGTGGCGCGTCGGGCGCCCGATCGAAGCGACGCGCGGCGCAGTCGAAGCCGCAGCCACAGACGCGGCGGCCGCCGAGTCCGAGCTCGCCCGAGCCGAGCAGCGGCATCGTGAGATCCGAGCCCTCGAGGAGGAACGGCGGTCCCTCGAGCTCAAAGCTGTCGGACTCGACGCGCGCCGCGCGTCGCTGGAACGGCGACTCGGTGAGGTGGATGTCCGACTCGCGGCGCGTGACGAGTCGGCACATGCCGAGGCACGCCGCCAGCGAACGGCGCTCGTCCATCGACTCGAGGCATGTCGTGGCGTCGGCGCCCGCCTCGCCGCGCACGCCGAGCTGGTGGACCACCTGCACGCGCGCCTCTCGGAGCACCGGCGACGACAGTCGGAGGTCGCGAGGGCGTCCGCGGCAGCGCTCGATGCCCGGCGGGTCGAGCGCCGGTCGCGCGAAGCCGAGCTCACCGAGACGCGCGAGCTGGCGGGCAGGGCAGAGATCGAGGAGACCGAGGCGAAGCTGCGTCTCGAAGCTGCGCACGAGCGGCTCCGCGTCGAGTTCGACTGCGAGCCCGTCACCGCACTCGAGGCGCCGGCGCCCGAGGTCCCCGAAGGCGTGACCCTCGCGGGGCGCGCCCGCGAGCTCGAACGAGAGCTCAAGCTGATGGGCCCCATCAACCCGCTCGCGCTCGCCGAGCACGAGGCTCTCCAGGAACGGCACACGTTCCTTCAGGCCCAGCTCGACGACGTCAAGGAATCACGCCGCGAGCTCCAACGGGTGGTCCGCGCGATCGATCGGGAGATCGTCTCGGTCTTCGAAGGGGCGTTCTCGGACGTGCAGCAGCACTTCTCGGCGTTGTTCACCACACTTTTCCCGGGTGGGTCGGGCCGGATCACGCTCAGCGATCCGGACGACCCGTTGCACACGGGTATCGAGCTCGAGGCTCGACCGTCTGGGAAGAACGTTCGGCGGCTCTCACTCCTGTCGGGAGGCGAACGTTCGCTCACCGCGCTCGCGTTTCTCTTCGCCGTCTTTCGTGCCCGGCCCTCGCCCTTCTACCTGCTCGACGAGGTCGAGGCGGCACTTGACGACGTCAACCTTCACCGCTTCCTCGACCTCGTCCACGAGTTCCGTGACGAGGCGCAACTCCTCATCGTCTCGCACCAGAAGCGAACGATGGAGGCGGCCGACCTCCTGTACGGCGTTTCGATG
>Ga0299914_10000544_pt1 | contig 22810 bp, 9 predicted proteins | sample RVTome_10_FD_201361 | JGI IMG/M metagenome (GOLD analysis project Ga0299914, IMG submission 201361) | Soil microbial communities from uranium-contaminated site in the Upper Colorado River Basin, Wyoming, United States - RVT153D57 (version 2) ...
GCGGCAAAGACCACCCCCACGCCACCCGCATCCTGGCCCGCGCGTGGCTCTACGTGATCTGGCGCTGCTGGCACACCCACACCCCCTACGACCCCACCAGACACAGCGCCCTCCAACAGCTCCTCAAACAAGATCAACCGGCGGCGGCTTGACACAGGGCTACTCATCAGTTCTGCTCCTCGTCCTTACGCGCTTTCGAGGGCGTGGATACACTCGAGGACGGTTGGTCGGGTTCCACGTGCACCGTCAGCCCGGACCCAGAGACTGCGGAGGCGCCTGCTCACCCCCGCTTCAAAAGGAGCAAACTGCTCAGGAATCCGGGTGGGATCGATGCGGCTATCCAGTGTTTTGGAAACCAGCAGTCGATATGCCAAAAGAGCGAAACGGTAGCGGTCAGTGTCGAAAGAAGCCGGCACGCCGTCCGGAGCTTTTGGATCGTCCCAATCGATCGTGTGAGCCGCAGGCGCTCTGCTCATCGCCCTGCGACCCACAATCCGCGTGGAGTCGAAGTCGTGTACTGACACCCGGACCTGAGGATGAATCTGGAAGCTGAAGTTTGTCCAAGAGATGTCCCCGTAGGCCCAAGGTTTTCTGAATGCATCGCATCGAGGAATCGGGCCATCAGCAATGCCATTGGGCTCGGTGGACATCATCTACGATGAAAGGCAGGATCATCGCCGAGCGCTCCGTAACCGCCCAGGCAAGTGACCTCACAACCTTCTCGTGGCGCCGAGTGGTCGTGAAGTAGTAATCAGCCGCGATCCGTGGCATGACATAACCAATTAGTGTTCCGCCGATCACCTGTGGTTCCCTCGGCTAGCAAAGATCGATACAGGTGCCCGCCAATCGCTCCTCCACGACGCTTCCCAACTCAGCGAGCTTCTCGAAGTCAGGAAGAGCGTCGTGAATCGGCGTCTCGAATACCTTAAGGACCATGTCAGGATGCCCTGGCACGGCGTGAACGCGACCTTGTCCACCGCCACCCAGCTCGTCGCCTCGGGCGAATCGGGCGGCGAGCCTGCCCCGGCGTTTGTGCCACTCAGGATGAGATGCGGCCGGAGCCGGAACCGGACTGTCCGATGGCGATGGAATCAATCCCGTCGTCGGCCGTTCAACATCAGCTGGGACCTTCCGGCCAGCGAGGAAGCCTGCTGGCACACTGAGAATTCGCCGGATCCACTCCATGCTTGCGCACCAGGTGGACTTATCGGCCGGTATTGCCTCGGTTTCCTGGAGGCCAGCAAGTCTGGCTTCGCAGGCGGCCCGTCGAGCCGGCGACGGGTTCCTGGAGGCAACGTTGCTTGGAACACTCGGCCGGAAAGCGCGCCGTACCACTCAGCTGCAGTTGGTCGCGCACCAGCAGCGCCTGCGGCTCTCGCCAGCAGCTCTTCACATCGCCCTCGGATAGCCGGATCGATGTCGGTGAGCGGATTGTCATCGCCTGGCTTCGCGTCGAGTCGTGCCGTCAGCACACGCAACACAGCAAGGGCCAGTTTGTATCCATCGCGGTCAAAGTCGGGCTGAGTGCCAGGCGCCGCGTGCGGATCCAGCCAGTCGATCGTGTCGGGTTGAGGGAGCACAGGGCGTTCGCCCTCATGGCACATCCCGTCGCAATCGAGCAGCATGATTCGTGGTTGTGGGGTGCATGCCCACAACACGTTCGCAAATGAAACATCGCCCAAGACGATCCGACGGTTGTGAAGGGCATCCATCGCTCCTGCGAGGTGTCGAACAATCTGCAAGCGTCCAGTGTCAGGGCGATAGCCGGGCCTGTCAAAGTAGACGTGCGACAGTATGCGCCACTCAGCAGACCTGCGCTTCGTGGTCTTGGAGAGGCGCGCCGCGTCGTGGATCTCGACATGGGTCACCCGCTCGCCATCCGGCGGGCCGGCGCCCTGGCCCTCCATCGCGCATGGGTCGTGGCTCGCCGGCCACGCCGGCCGAACTGGAAGACCACAGCCTCATAACGAGGGACTATCGACCCATACGTTCGGTCCGGGGTCATCTGTATGGTCGGCTACACAGTCAACCAGGGGTAGATCGCACAGGTGGGGGCATGCAGACGACGATACAAGAGCTGACAACCGGTTCGCTGGTCTCGGTACGGGGCCAGAAGTGGATTGTCAGCGACATCGACGCTGCCGACAGCAGCACGCTCATCACTCTGCAGAGCGTCGAAGAAGGACGCTACGGCGACACACTCCAGGTGATCTGGGAGATCGAGCCCGGCCGCAGAGTTCTACCGAGCGGATCGTTGCCCGAGGTCAGCCCACACCGATTCGACCCCCCCGACCGCCTCGCTGCGTTTCTCGACGCGGTGCGTTGGTCTGCAGTTACGTCGGCGGACGTCAAGACCCTGCAGGCGCCGTTCCGGTCCGGCGTCGCCATCGAGGATTACCAGCTCGAACCAGTCGCGCGAGCAGTCGGGGCTCCACGCGTCAATCTGCTGCTGGCCGACGATGTAGGTCTGGGCAAGACCATCGAGGCCGGCCTAGTGGCGCAGGAGCTCCTACTCCGCCACCGCAGCCAGCGCATTATGATTGTCTGCCCGGCTGGCCTGGTGCTGAAGTGGAAGGACGAGATGGCCGAGAAGTTCGGCCTCGGTTTCACTATCATCAATACTGAGCGCTGCGCGCTGGTCCGCAGGGAGTACGGAAGCGCCGCCAACCCATTCAACATCTACCCGCTCGCCATCGTGAGCCTGCCCTGGCTCCGTGGTGCCAAGGCTCAGCGTCTACTGGACGAGGTGCTCCCGGCGACCGGCCCGACCTACCCGCGCACCTTCGACCTGCTTATCCTCGACGAGGCTCATCACGTCGCGCCTGCGGCGCCGCGCCAGGTGTATGCGGTCGACTCCCAGCAGACCAAGCTGATCCGCAAGCTCGCTCCACACTTCACAAACCGACTGTTCCTCTCCGCGACTCCACACAACGGCTACCAGGCGTCGTTCACCGCGTTACTCGAGATCCTGGACGACCAGCGCTTTGCCCGTGGCGTCGAGCCCGACCCAAAGGCGGTGAAGGACGTCGTCGTGCGCCGGCTAAAGCGGGACATCGTCGACGAGAACGGCGAGCCTCGCTTCAAGCCCCGAGAGGTCCGGCCAATCCCGGTCGAGTACCCCCAGACCGAGCGGGACGTCCACGCGCTGCTCACCCAATTCGCCAGCCTCCGGCGCAAGAAGCTGATCTCCCAGCGGGGTCGCAGGGCCACCGACCTAGTGACCATCCTGCTGAAGAAGCGGCTCTTCTCCAGCCCGGCCGCCTTCGCCCACACGGTTCAGGTGTACCTGGAAACCTTCGACCTCAAGACCTCACTCGCAGTCTCCGAAGAGGACGAGATCCCTGACTGGATGGAAGAGTTCTTCGAGGAGACGGCGACACTCGACGACGAGGGTGTGTCCGAGGCTGAGGACGACGTGCTCGGCCGGGTCCGGCCGATGCAGCCGGACGCCGACACGGACGAGCGGACCCTGCTAGTTCAAATGCGGGACTGGGCACTCGCGCACGAGGCAAGAGCAGATACGAAGGCCCGCGAGCTGATCCGGTACCTCGTCGCCCAGTGCCGGCCGGATGGCAAGAACTGGACGAACGAGCGGGTCGTCGTATTCACCGAGTATCGCGACACCCAGGACTGGCTGCTCAACCTGCTGCGCCAGCACGGCCTCGGTGGCGACCGGGTCGGACGGCTGCACGGCGGCATGAGCACCGAGGAGCGCGAACAGCTCCGGTTGGCGTTCCAGAAGGATCCCACCGAGCACCCGCTCCGAATCCTCATCGCGACAGACGCGGCCAGCGAGGGCATCGATCTGCAGCGGCACTGCCACAAGCTGGTCAACTACGACATCCCGTTCAACCCCAACAAGCTCGAGCAGCGCATCGGTCGCATCGACCGTTACGGCCAGACCCAGACGCCGGAGGTGTACCACTTCGTCGGCACCGGCTGGGAGGGCGCAGTCGACTCTTACGAGGCCGACCTGGAGTTCCTCTCCCGGATCGCCCTCAAAGTCACGAAAATGGAGGAGGACCTTGGCTCGGTCAACGCGGTGCTCTCCAAGGAGGTCCAGCGCCGGATGCTCGGCGAGCCGGTCACCATCGACGTCGAGACGGCCGGCAAAGCTGGCGCAGGAGCTGCGACGAGCGACATGCCCATCGAGACCGACGTCAGGGCCCAGGTGCGCCGACTGCGCGAGAACCTCGACGAAACGGTCAAAGAGCTCGGCATCGTCCCGCAGCGGGTCAAGCGTGTCGTCGACACCGCGCTGAGCCTCGCTCGCCAGCAATCCCTAACCGAGCACCTTGATGAAAAGGAGCTCGCCGAGGGCCTGTTCCAGGTACCCACACTCACTGGCTCGTGGGCGCGGGCCAGCGAGGGCCTGCTCGAGAAGCTGCGTACGGAGAACGGTCATCGATCGGACGAGCCGCCGCGACAGCTCCCCGTGACCTTCAATCCGGATGTCGTCCGGGGACGCGACGACGTCGTGCTCGCGCACCTCAACCACCCGCTCGTCGCCATGTCCACCAGGCTGTTGCGTGCAGCGGTCTCCAACGACGACATCGGGTTACGCCGGGTCACCGCGGTGATCAGTGACGAGCCCGGGCTGGAGGACGTGCTGGTGGGCGCGTATTCGCGGTTCGTGCTCGTCGGGTCCGACGGCATACGCCTGCACGAGGAGGTCCTGCACGCCGGCGGCTGGGCCCCGGAGAGCGGGCGGTTCCGGCGGCTGGAGAACCTCACCATCCTCGGCGAGCACCTCGACCGAGCCCTGGCCAACGGCAAGCCGCTGCCGGAGCCGGTCTGGGCCCGCATCGCGGAGCGCTGGCCGAGGGTGAAGGACGGCCTGCTCGCCGCGATCGACTGGCGCACCAACCAACGCCGGGAGTCGCTGAGCAGGAAGCTGGCGCAGCGCGAGGAGGAGGAGCGCAAGCGCATCGTCGCGAACATCGAGCAGTTCGCCGCCACGCTTCGCTCCAAGCTCGCTGAGGACGAGGAGGACGCGATGGACGCCCTGTTCAGCATGGCGGACGTCGCGAAGACACGGGAGGAGCGGGCCCAGTACCGGCGCGACCGGCGGAGCTGGCGGGAGCGGCTCGAGTCGCTGGAGTCCGAGCGCGACCGCGAGCTTGAGGTCATCGCTCGCCGCTACCGGAACCCGGAACCACACAAGTTCCCGGTCGCCGTGGTCGTCGTCGTGCCCACCGAGGAGGCGACCCGATGAGTACGTACCGACGGCACGGACGCGGGTCCGACAGCACCCAGCAGCACCGCGACTGGCTAGGGCTGGTCGAGACGAGCGGCCCGTTCCTGTCCCTCCCGGTGCTCAAGGCGACATGGCCGACGCTCGACGCGCTCGACAAGCCCACGCGGGAGCGGCTCCGGCTGGAGCACAGCCTCTGGCTGGACGACACCCACGGCCGCCAGCGCGCCTGGATAAGGTACGTGCTTGCCGAGCTGCTCGGCTGGGGCGACGCGCTGCACTGGAACGACGCCGGCTCGCTGGACGTGATGTCACTCGACGTCACCGAGCACGAGACCCGCATCTCTCCCACGTTTGCGTTGATCGAGCCTGGCGAGGACCCGAAGCCCAAGACGACCCGGGTGCTTGGCATGGTCTGCCCGCCGGGCACGCATCCGACGGCGCGGATCTCCGGTGAAACGTGGTCGGCCACACCCGTCGACCGGCTGGCCCGGCTCTGCCGCTACCACGAGGTCGAGCTCGGGCTGGTGACCGACGGTAGGTGGTGGACGCTCGTCCGCGCGCCCCGCGACAAGGTCACCACGGCCGCGACGTTCGACGCGGTCGCGTGGTCGGAGTTCGCCGAACTCACCGTGGTGCGCGCCTTCGTGTCGCTGCTGTCCCGGACACGATTCTTCGGTGTTCCCGCTGACGAGACCCTCCAACGGCTCCTAGAGCGCAGCGAGGAGTCGCAGGAGGAGATCACCGAAGCGCTGGGCGTCCAGGTCCGGCAGGCCGTGGAGCTGCTCGTCGCCGCGATCGGCCGGGCCGACACGGCCGCTCGCGAGCGTGGCGAGCACGGCCTCCAGGACGTCGAGGCGCACACCATCTACCGGGGCGCGGTCTCGGTGATGATGCGCATCGTCTTCCTGCTGTTCGCGGAGGAGCGCAAGCTGCTGCCGTCGGACAACGATCTCTATTTGTCCGCGTACTCGGTCGGCGACCTGTCCCGAATCCTCGAGGACGAGGCGCGGATGGGCAGCGAGGACGACCTTGAGCACAGCTTCCCCCGGTGGCAGCGCCTGCTCGCGCTATTTCGCGCCGTGTACCAGGGCGTCGAGCACCCTCGGCTGCAGATGCACGCGCACGACGGGTCACTCTTCGACCCCGAGGAGTTTCCGTGGCTGCCGCTCAACATTGACGACCGCACGGTGCTGCAAATGCTCCGCGCGGTGCAGTACGTCCAGACGGGAACCGGTAAGAACCGGGAGCTGCGCCGGCTGTCGTTCCGCGAGCTCGACGTCGAGCAGATCGGCTACGTGTACGAGGGCCTGCTCTCGTACGACAGCCTCCGGGCCGACGACGTCGTGGTCGGGCTCGTCGGCAAGGAGGGGCTGGAGGACGAGGTTCACCTGTCCGAGCTCGAGGACCTCGCCGCGCGGAGCGACACTCTGTCCGACCTGGCGGCCGCGCTCGCCGACCGACACAAGGACTCAAGGATCGGCTCCGCCCGAGCGATCGAGAAGCGGCTGGTGCTCGATCACGCCGAGCAGGAAGAGGCGAAGCGGAAGCTGCTCGCCGTCACCCGCGGCAACGCGACACTAGCCGAACGGCTGCTGCCGTTGGACGGCATCATCCGGCAGGACCTGCGCGGCCTGCCGTTCGTCGTCATGCCCGGCGAGCTGTACGTCACCGAGTCGCCGCTGCGCAAACTCACGGGCACCCACTACACGCCGCGTTACCTCGCCGAGCGAATCGTCGAGGGTGCGCTGGAACCGCTCGTCTACTCCCCCGGCCCGCTCGACACCGCCGACCGCGACGAGTGGAAGCTCAAGTCCAGCGACGAGATCCTCTTGCTCAAGGTTGCCGACATTGCCGTGGGATCCGCGGCGTTCCTGGTGGCGGCGGCCCGCTACCTCGCCGCCAAGCTGATCGAGGCCTGGTCCCGCGAGGCCGACGAGCGGGTCCGGGAGTACCGACCTTCGGACGCGGTGCACGGCGAGGACGAGGACCCGGTCGTGATCGAGGCCCGTCGCCAGGTCATCGAGCACTGCCTGTACGGGGTCGACATCAACCCGATGGCCGTCGAGATGGCCAAGCTGTCGCTGTGGCTGGTGTCGATGGATCCTGAGCGCCCGTTCACCTTCCTCGACGACCGCATCGTCGAGGGCGACTCGCTGCTCGGCATCACCTCGCTCGATCAGCTCAGGTACCTGCACATGAACCCGAAGCGAGGTCGCGAACTTCATGAGGACTCGCTGGACGACGCCACGACCGGCGTCCGCGACCTGCTCGCAGAGGTCGCCCAGGACCGGCGCCAGCTTGCCGAGGTGGACGGCTCTACGCTTGAGGGCCTGGCCCGCAAGCGAGCCCTACTGGCGGACGTCAGGCTGAAGCTGGGCAAGGCTCGGCTCCTAGCTGACCTCACCGTCGCCGGTACGCTGCGACACGCCCGCGCCGGCCAGCGTGGGCTCGACCAGGGCTCGATCCACGCGGCGGACCTAGCGCGAAACCTGGACAACGAAGAAGCGGCTGCTCGGCATCAGGTGCGGGCATGGCTCGAAACGGACCGACCGGCCGGTGGAATGCATCGCCATCCCCTCCACTGGCCGCTTACCTTCCCTGAGGTCTTCGAGGACGGTGGCTTCGACGCGATCATCGGTAACCCGCCCTTCCTAGGTGGCAAGAAGGTCAGTGGTGCGCTTGGCTCAGCTTACCGTGAATACCTAGTGCTTACGATTGCTAATGGCACAAAGGGGAATGCAGACCTCATCGCCTATTTCGCACTACGTGCTCACGCTGTTCTAAATGGCTCAGGACAGACTGGACTTATCGCAACTAACACCCTGAGCCAAGGAGATACGCGCGAAGTCGGCCTCGACCAGCTTATCGGGCGGAGCATCACTATTCGACAATCTATCAAGAGTCAGCCTTGGCCATCAATCAACGTGGCCCTGGAGTACAGCGCAGTGTGGACTAGTAAGCGAAGTCTCGGTGAATTGGCTATGCGTATCGCTGATGGCGTATCGGTCAAGGGAATCACTACCTCACTCGACGCCGAATCCCGAGTGGCCGGGCGCCCAAAGCGTCTCCGTGACAGCTCGGGACTCGCCTTCGTTGGTAACTATGTCAATGGCATAGGTTTTGCTATGCAACCGGAAGCGGCGGACAGCCTGATCGCTGAAGAGCCGCGATCGAGAGATGTACTCTTCCCATACTTGAATGGCCAAGACCTCAATAACTCTCCAGACTTGTCTGCCCAACGGTACGTTATCGACTTTCGAGATTGGCCCCTTGATCGAGCAGCCAGGTATCGTGGTGCGCTGAAGCGCGTCGAAAGTCTTGTGAAGCCAGCACGTGATAATTTGCCCGACTCCAAGCGCTCGACACGTGAGCGATGGTGGCAATATGAGAAGCTAGCACCGAGTTTGCGACATGCCATAGCCAATTTAGACCGAGTCATCGTGATCACGCAAACAAGCCGCACTATGATGCCCGCTATTGTGCCTACGGGTCAAGTATTCTCCCACACGTTAATTGTATTCTCTTCTAATGACTTCGCAATGTTGTCTTTGCTATCAAGTAGCTGTCATCAGTGGTGGGTAGTCACCTGGGGAGCGACCCTGGAGACTCGACTTAGGTATACGCCTTCCGACGTCTTCGAAACCTATCCCCTGCCTGGGCTTAATGACGAGATGCGAGTGCTTGGGAATCGGCTGGACACATTCCGGCGCGATGTGATGTTGTCGCGCGACTCAGGGCTGACGAAGACGTACAACTTGGTGTTCGATCCGGACTGCACGGACGAGGACATCGAGGAGTTGCGGCGCATCCACCGGGCAATCGACGAGGCCACGATACGTGCGTACGGCTGGGAGGACCGGATCGAGGCCGTTGGCGGGCTCGATCACGGCTTCCATAAGGTCGGCCGCGAGATCCGGTACACGATCGGCCCCGCCGCGCAACGTGAGGTGCTGGACAGCCTGCTGGAACTGAACCACGAGCGCTACGCCGAGGAGGTCGCGCAGGGCCTTCACGGCGACAAGGCCGCTAAGAAACTTTCCAAGCAGTCCAGCGACGAGGCGCTCTTCTGAGGATTGACCACCATGACCGATGTCGAGACCACCGCCGCCGTCCTGGACCAGCCGCAGCAGTTCAGCGGCGCCACCTCCTTCCAGGTGCGTGACGAGCTGCAGGACCTGGTCGAGCGCGACCTGTTAGGTCCGTGGGGCGGCGAGGAGGAGACCTTCCCGAAGGGCGCCATGGGGCCGCGGGAGCGCTACCTGGTCGGCATGCTCGGGCCAAAGCACCAGCCCCGGTCGACGCTGGAGGACGCCGACGTCGCCTCTGAGGCGGAGTTCGGGGTCCGCGGCGAATCGGCAAGCGAGGGAAGTGCGGACCTGCCCGAGGTCCTGAGCCCGCAGAGCCTCGGGAGGCTGTGGGCGTCGTCCATGGGCCTGTCGTTCTGCGTCGGGCCGGACACCGATGCCGTCCTCGTCACGGCGGCGTGGGGCCTCTACGCGAAGCGCGAGGTCGAGATCGACGGGACCACGGAGACGGTGTGGGCCCGCGAGCCGGCGCGGTTCGAGCTGGAGGTCCGCCTGGACGGCGACCGGGACGCCAAGCTGCCGCTGACCGCGTCCGACCCCAGCGTGCCGTGCGTGTACCTCTCGGTCATGGTCCGCCCGTACGGCAAGACCCGCACGGTCGAGCTGACCCTGGTCAATGGCCAGGAGGAACAGCGCATCAACGGCGACGAGCGCTGGGCGTTCCAGGCCCGGCTCACCGTCACAGCGACCGACGGCACGTCACCCGTCTTCCACCCGGTCGACGATCCGCTCGACACTGACGACGTCCTCGCCGACCCGGAGGACATGCACCTGCGGCTGCTGTACCGCAACCAGCTCAAGTACGCCAATGGGCACAACGTCGCCGTCCATGCTGACGCAGATCCCTCCAGCCGTCGCGCCCAGAAGCTGGAGACAACGTGGATCCCCGCGTACAACGTGCCGGCCACCGAGGCGCCCAGCGGCGAAGGCGGCGCGTTTGAGAACACCGAGCTGTCCATGGACGTCCTGGCAACCGTCGACGTCGATGTTCTGCGCACCTGCCTGTCCCCGCTCGCCGACGGGTACACCTCCTGGCTGGACGAGCGCGAGGCTGAGATCGGCTCGCTCCCCACCTCGCTCCAGGAGACCGCGCGTGCCGCGGTGTTCCGGGCCCGCCAGGCGGCCGACCGCATCCGGGCGGGCATCACCCTGCTCACCGATCCGTCCATGCCCGGTCGCGAGTACGCGCTGCGCGCGTTCCGGTTCGCCAATGAGGCGATGGCCCTGCAGCGGCGGCACACTGAGATCGGCCGGCTCCGCGAGGACACGTCCCTCAGCTATGCCGACGCCGAGGCGGCCGTCGCGGCCAGGGGAGCGAAGGCCGCATCATGGCGACCGTTCCAGCTCGCGTTCGTGCTGCTTAACCTGCCATCGCTGGCCGACCCGTCCCACCCCGAGCGGGCGGCTGACCCCAGCGCCACCGTGGACCTGCTGTTCTTCCCCACCGGCGGCGGAAAGACCGAGGCCTACCTCGGGCTGACGGCGTTCACCTTCGCCATCCGCCGGTTGCAGGGCACCCTCGGCAGCGCCGAACAGGCCCGCAGCGGCGCCGCGGGCGTCGCTGTCCTCATGCGGTACACGCTCCGCCTGCTGACGGCGCAGCAGTTCCAGCGGGCATCCGCACTCGTCTGTGCGGCCGAGGTGCTCCGACAGCGGGACGAGAAGCTCTGGGGAACGGAGCCGTTCCGGATAGGGCTGTGGGTCGGCAGCGCCGTCTCGCCCAACTGGTTCGCCGACGCCGCCGAGCAGATCGCCGAGGCGCGGGACGCCGGCGCCGGCACGAAGGCCAACGTGCTGCAGACCCTCGCCTGCCCGTGGTGCGGGTCGCGGCTAGAAGCGCACCGCGACGTCACTATCAGGGAGGACCTCCGGCGGGTCCTGCTGTTCTGCCCCAACGCGGAGGGAGCGCGGGCCTGCCCGTTTTCCCGCACCCAGTCCGGAGACGGGCTGCCGATCCTCACCGTGGACGAGGAAATCTACCGCTACGCGCCAAGTCTCGTCATCGCCACGGTCGACAAGCTGGCCCAGCTCCCGTGGCGGGGCTTCGCCGGCATCCTGTTCGGCCGGACGCGCCAGCGGTGCCCCCGGCACGGGTTCCGCCACCTCGACCTGGACGAGCGCACCGGATGCGGACCACGCCACCACCGTAAGGGCGCGCTCCCCGCTGTCACCAGCCAGCCAGTGCCGCTGATGCGGCCACCCGACCTGATCATCCAGGACGAGCTTCACCTGATCTCCGGTGCGCTCGGCACGACGGTCGGGCTGTTCGAGGTGGCGGTGGATGAGCTCTGCACCTGGACGGCACCGGACGGCACCGCGACCGGCCCGAAGATCGTCGCGTCCACGGCCACCACCAAGCGCGCGGCGAGCCAGGTGCGCGGCGTGTTCGGCCGCGACCTCCAGGTCTTCCCACCGCAGGTGGTAGACGTCGGCGACACGTTCTTCTCCCGGCAGGTGCCGGTCACGGAGAACTTACCCGGACGGCGCTACATCGGGCTCTGCGCCCACGGGATGCGGCTCAAAGCCGCGGAGATCAGACTTGCTGAGATCTTGCTAAACGCCGGGCAGACGCTGTTCGACCAGCACGGGCCGGCCGCCGATCCCTATATGACGCTGGTGGGCTACTTCAACGCCACGCGGGAGCTGGCTGGGATGCGCCGCTACCTTGACGACGACGTCGCCACCCGGGTACGGCGCAACGGTAAGCCCAAGGGGCTGTCCGACCGGCTCATCGGCCTCACCGAGATGCTGGCTGTCCAGGAGCTGACCTCGCGCATCTCGTCCGGAGATATCAGCGATGTCCTCACTCGCCTCGAAATCGCCTCCGACCCTGACCTGGACACCGCGACCCGGCGCCGGGCCATCACCGCTCACTTGCGGGAGGTTGCGAAGGCCAACAGAGGCAAGCCAGCCCGCAGCAAGGACCGCGTCGAAGCTCACCCGCTGGCCGAGCAGATGCTGGAGCGCCGGAGGAGCGGCCGGACACCCGTGGACGTGGTGCTGGCGACATCCATGCTGCAAGTGGGTGTCGACGTCTCCCGCTTCGGCCTCATGGTGGTCACCGGGCAACCGAAGAACACGGCGGAGTACATCCAAGCGTCGTCACGGGTCGGCCGCGACCAGGCCCGGCCTGGCCTGGTGGTCGCGCTCTACAACTGGACCAGACCCCGCGACCTGGCCCACTACGAGGACTTCGAGCACTACCACGCCACCTTCTACCAGCAGGTCGAGGCGCTGTCGGTGACGCCGTTCACCCGGCGCGCGCTCGACCGGGGCACCGCCGGCGCCTTCGTCGCCGCGGTCCGCCACGTGAGCGAGCAGCACTCGCACAATGGCGCCGCCCACGACGTCGACCTCGATGCGTCGCTGGTGGACGAAGTCGTCGAGCGCATGCTCACCCGGGCCGAGACTGTCGACGGCGAGCGCGGCCGCGCGTACCTCGCCGAACGCATCAGCAACCTCAAGGACGCGTGGAACCGGGCAAAGGCGGGATCGGCCCGACTGGGCTACGAGCGGCAGACCGTCAAGCAAGTCCAGCTCGCTGGGCTGCTCAAGAAGCCCGGCGAGGGGCCGTGGCAGGACACCACGGTGGGCCTGTCCATGCGCGAGACCGAGAACGAGATCAACCTGCTCGTCCCGGGCCAGGGCCAGGTCTTCGAGCCGGTCTACAACGCGCCGCCCTGGATATTCGGCGAGCCCGGCGCCGGGGAGGACGAGGACGGCTCCGAGGGCGACGACATCTCAGTGTCGGAGCTCGGCCCGGAGGCCGAGGGTGGGAACGCGTCATGACGATGCAGTACAGGCGGCGGGTCGGCTCGGTGCGGCCAAGCCACCTGATGTTCACGAGCGGCGTCGGCGCCCTCGTCGACCTTCCGAGCTTCTCCGTCCTCGTCCGCGGCCTGGACGACTGGAACTACGAGCGCCTTCCCGACTGGGAGCCGATCGCGGAGCCGCGCCTGCTCGAAGCCGTGCGTGCGTTCCTCAAGAACAGACAGCTCTCCCAGCTCCGGCCGGCGCCGTGGCTCGACGGCATCGACGCCGATCCCCGCGGCCCGGCATCCGTCGTCGGCGTTCCTGTCTCGCCGTTCCCCGCGTGGCTGCGCTGCACTGCCTGCAACGAGCTCGCGGCGCTCGACTCCCAGGTCTTCGGCTTCGAGAACGACCGGCCGCGGCGGCCCCATGACGCCCGGTTCTTCCACCCCAACTGCCCCAAGAAGAAGTCCGGGCGTCCGCCGTTGGCCGTCGCCGCACGGTTCGTCCTGGCCTGCACCGCGGGGCATCTCGACGACTTCCCGTACCCGCTGTTCGCCCACCGCGGCGGCGAGTGCCCGGAGGCGAGCCACCCTCGGATGCAGATGGTCGACTTCGGCGGCAATCTCGGCGCCAACGTCCGCATCAAGTGCGTGAGCTGCGGCCAGTCCCGCAACATGCGCGAGGCGATGGGCGTCCGCGGCGAGATGAACCTGCCGCTGTGCCGAGGGCGTCACCCGCATCTGGGCACGTTCGAGCCCGATGGCTGCCCGACGAAGGCGCCGCCGAAGACTCTGGTTGTCGGCGCGTCCAACCAGTGGTTCCCGCAGACTTTGAGCGCGCTCGCCGTGCCCCGGACCGGGGCGAGCGAACTCGACGACAAGGTCGACAAGTACTGGGAGAAGGTCTCCGGCCTGCCGAAGGCGATGTACGCCTACGGACGGGAGAACGTCCCCGCATTTCGTGAGCTGGCCAAGTGGGACGACGACGAGATCGAGGCGGCCGTCGAGCGAGTGCGCGCACGGCGGGAAGGCGAGACGGACGAGCCGGAGGGGTACCCGGACCTGCGTGCGCCGGAGTGGGCGGTCTTCTCCGCCGAGCAAGCACCCGAGGTTACCGACGACTTCGCGCTGCGACGCGCCCCCGAGGGCGTGCCCACGCCGGTGAAGGGCTTCTTCTCCGACGTCGTCCAGGTGGAGCGGCTCCGCGAGGTCCGCGCACTGGTCGGATTCACCAGGCTTGACGCGCCGGACCCCGACGACCCCGACCTGGTGGTCCGCGCGCCACTGGCGCGTTCGGGACCGGACTGGGTTCCGGCGAGCGAGGTCCGCGGCGAAGGCATCTTTCTCCGGGTCCCGGAGGAACTGCTGGAAGCGTGGGAGGAGCGCGCGGAGGGATCCGAGGAGATGGAGCGCCACAGGGAGGCCTACGCCGAGTTCCGGAAGAACCGCTACTCCGACCGGATCACCGGCCCATTCGACCCGATGAAGAACTGGCCGGGGACGCGTTACTACGCCCTGCACACGCTCTCGCACCTGCTCATCCGCACCATCGCGCTCGAGTGCGGCTACAACGCGGCGAGCCTGTCGGAGCGGGTGTACGCGGGGACCCCGGACGACCCGCGCAGCGGGATCCTCATCTACACGGCAGTTCCCGACGCCGAGGGAACGCTGGGAGGCCTGGTCTCGCAGGCCGAGCCGTCTCGGCTGGTTCGGCTCACCCGGCAAGCGCTGCGCGCGGCGCGGCACTGCTCGTCCGACCCGCTGTGCGCCGAGCGGTTGCCGCAGCCGCCGGCCGACTTCCTGCACGGGGCGGCGTGCCACGTCTGCCTGTTCGTATCCGAGACCACGTGCGAGCGGGGCAACCGGTTCCTCGACCGTCGCTTCGTCGTCCCGATCGATGACCCAGAGCTGGCGCTCTACCCCGATACACCATGAGCAGTCTCGAGGACCTGGCGATCAAGGCCGTCACCGAGCTCGGCTCGGCCGGGCTGCGCACACTTGCGGACCGGCTCGCCGCCGGCTGGCCCGAGCAGGCCATCCTGGGAGGAACGACCGCTCGGCAGGCCGATGCGGTGCGGTCGATTGTCGCTGCATCAACGCGCGACTCCACGTCGGTCAGTGAGGTGGCCGCGATGCTGCGAGGCGTGGCCGCTGCGTATGCACACCGTGCGGGTCAGGTTCAGACTGAAATGGTCTGGAGCGGACCGGCCAGTCACGCCGTTCCAGTCCGGTCAACGGCGCAGGCTCTGATTGAGGTCGCTGGCGAAGCGTCCCGCGAGCTTGTGCTGATGACTTACTCGGCGCGCCGGCACGAGCCGATCAATAATGCCCTCAGCGGGGCGGTGTCACGAGGCGTGGCCGTCACCGTGGTAGTCGAGACTCTCCAGGGCGGAGGGAGCGCCCTGGCCGGGGCCGAGCCCGCCGCGGCATTCGCAGGTGTGTCCGGCGTGGACTTATGGCACTGGCCGGTCGTTGAGCGGGCCGGGTCCGGTGCCCGGATGCACGCAAAGCTGGCCGTAGCCGATAACAGAGTGCTGCTGGTATCGAGCGCCAACCTCACGATGGCCGGCGTCACCCACAACATCGAGGCCGGTGTGCTGGTTCGTGGCGGCGCCGCCCCCACTCGGGCCGCAGAACACATCGCGGAGCTCAGGTCGAAGGGAGTCCTTCAGCCGTTGCGAGTGGGGAGTAACTAGGGGATGGGTAGATGGCGCAGTTAGGAATCGACAAGGGCTTCCTCCGCGAGTTCGCCAACTTGGAGAAGCCTGTCCAGGATCGAGTGACCGAGGTCTTCGGCAAATTCGAGCAGGTTACCCACTCCGGGCTGCATCTGGAGAAGATCAACAACGCCCGCGACAGCCGCTTCCGCAGCATCCGGATCGACCAGTTCTGGCGCGGCATCGTGCTCGCGCCCGAGTCCGGCGACACCTACACGCTCCTGAAGGTCCTCCCGCACGACGACGCGTACAACTGGGCACAGCGGCGGTCAGCTTCAGTGAATGCAGCGACCGGCCGCATCGAGATCCGCGATTCCGTGTCCATCGACACCACCCTGCCCGCTTTGTCGGCCATTGCAGATGCCGCGCCGACACTGCTGTTCGCCCATGTCAAGGACTCCACGCTGAGCCAGCTCGGTATCGACGATCAAACCCTCGCCTTCGCCCGCGTCCTCACCAATGAGACCCAGCTGGAAGCTGCGAAAGCATTCCTGCCCGATCTCCAGTGGCAGGTCCTGTACGGGCTGGCCAGTGGCATGACACCGGAAGAAGTGTGGGCAGAGCTCGGAGCCGAGGCGACCGCCCAGCAGTACGACCCGGACGACATTGATGCCGCCGTGGCCCGTAGTGCTGATCGGGTCGTGCTGGTCGACGGTCCAGACGAGCTCATGGCAGTCTTCGAGCACCCGTTCGCGCTGTGGCGGATTTATCTGCATCCAGTCCAGCGGGCCGCCGTCGACGCGTCGTACCGGGGACCTGCCCGCGTGAGCGGTGGGCCCGGTACCGGGAAGACGGTCGTGGCTCTCCACCGTGCCCACCGGTTGGCGACGCGCGGTGAAGGGCCGGTACTCCTCACCACGTTCACGTCCACGCTGGCCGATTCGCTGAGCGCCGGCGCCAAGCTCCTGGTGGACTCCCCCGACGTTGCTGGGCGCATCGACGTGCAGCACATCGACCGGCTCGCGCACCGCGTCTTTCGTCAGAAGTTCGGAGCGCCGGCGATGCTGTCCAGCAGCGAGGAGCGTGAGCTCTGGGCCCAGATCATCCGTCGGCTTGGTCTCGACTTCACCGAGGCCTTCCTCGCCGACGAGTGGCGGCAGGTCGTCCTAGCCCAGGACGTCAAGACCGCTGAGCAGTACCTGGCGTCGAAGCGCAGTGGACGCGGCCGGCCGCTGCAGAGCCGGCAGCGCGCCCAGACGTGGCAGACGATGTCCGAATTCACCGCCGAGCTACAGGCCCGCAAGCGGTGGACGCACGAGACCGTATGCGCTGCGGCCACCGACATCCTGCGACTCGAATCGACGAAACCGTACCGTCACGTGGTCGTGGACGAGGCCCAGGACCTCAGCCCATGGCAGTGGCGACTGATCCGGGCCGCCGTCTCGTCTGCAAACGATGACATCTTCATCGCTGCCGACCCGCACCAGCGCATCTACAACCACCGGGTCAGCCTGCGCGACGTCGGCATTTCGGTGGTCGGCCGCTCGACCAAGCTGAACCTGAACTACCGAACGACGGCCGAGATCCTCTCCTGGAGCCTCGGCCTCTTGCGGGGCGAGCCGATCGATGACATGGACGGCAACCTCGACTCCATCGCCGGGTGCCGCTCCGAGGTTCACGGAGACGCACCGTCGCTCCGCGGCTACGCCACTCGGGACGCCGAGCTGTCGGCACTGGCCGGCACCATCAAGCACTGGCTCAAGTCCGGGGTGGAGCCATCCGAGATAGGCGTCGCGGTGCGCGCCAACTGGCTTGTGCAGCAAGCCGTCAACGCTCTCCAGGGTGAGTCCGTGCCAGCCGTGCCGCTGGCGGGCAACGCGAGCCCGGACGACGCGGTTGCTGTCGGCACCATGCATCGCATGAAGGGCCTGGAGTTCCGGTGTCTGGCGGTCGTCGGTGTCAGTGAGGGGATGGTTCCGCCTGCCAACGCGATCACCCCACTTGCCGAGGATGGGCCGACGCATCGTCAGGACATGCAGCGAGAGCGTTGCCTTCTCTTCGTGGCCTGCACCCGTGCCCGGGAACAGCTGTATGTCACCTGGCACGGATCTTCCAGCCCGCTACTGACTCCACTAACCTGATCGCTCGCAACCTGCACTGACAGGGGGGACTTACGCATGGCCAAGCTGTCGATGATCCTTGATCAGATCGACACTGGAACCATTCTGCTTCCGGAATTCCAGCGAGGATACGTCTGGAACCGAGATCAGGTACGGGGGCTGATGCGATCGCTCTACTTCGGCCATCCGGTCGGCGGCCTACTCTTCTGGGAAACCGCCGCCGCCGATCTCTCCGTTCGAGGTGGCCTGGCTGGGAGCGGGACTCATCTCCTGCTTCTCGACGGGCAGCAGCGGGTGACGTCCCTCTATGGCGTCACACAGGGCAAGGAACCGGCCTTCTTCGAAGGCGACGCCTCGGCCTTCACCGGACTCCGATTCAACGTCGAGGACCAGGTCTTCCAGTTCTACAAGCCAACCGTGATGGCGGATGACTTCCGCTGGATCGACGTCTCCGAGTTGTTCATTGAAGGCCTCGGCCCTCACATCAGCCGCATCAATGAGCACGCACCCGAGCAACTGCCGACCTACATCAGCCGGCTCAACCAGCTCTACAGCATTCTCGAGCGCGAGTTCCACGCTGAGACCATCACTGGCGCCGACCGGTCCGTGGATGATGTCGTCGACATCTTCAACCGGGTCAACTCCGGAGGCACCAAGCTGTCCAAGGGCGACCTCGCCTTGGCGAAGCTGTGCGCTCAGTGGCCCGATGCCCGCTCGGTTATGCGGCGCCGTCTTGGTGAATGGCATGATGCGGGGTTCGACTTCTCGCTCGAGTGGCTGCTGCGCAATGCGACCGCGGTCGCAACCGGTCGGGCGCTGTTCAGTTCCCTCGATGCCATATCGGCCGCGCAATTCCGAGACTCCCTGGAGCGGTCCAGCGCGCACATCGGGACCTTCCTCAACGCCGTGTCCGGCCGGCTGGGCCTCGACCACGACCGCGTGCTGATGGGCCGCTACGCCATCCCCGTCGTGTCGCGGCTGCTGGGGCTGAACGGTGGGAAGTTCGACGATCACGCGCATCGCGACAAAGTGCTCTTCTGGTATGTCCACAGCGCCCTCTGGGGCAGGTTCGCCGGGTCTACCGAGACGTACCTGCAGCAGGACTACGACACCGTGCGCGACCACGGTGTCGACGGACTGCTTGCCGCACTAGAACGCTGGCGGGGCGGCAACCTTGAAGTGCAGACCCACGACTTCGAAGGCTCAACCAGAGGCTCGCGGTTCTACCCGTTGCTCTACATGCTCACCCGCGTCAAGGGCGCCCGCGACTTGGGCAGCGGTCTTGAACTCAAGGCCGAGTTGCTCGGCAAGCTCAACTCGCTACAGGTACATCACATCTTTCCGAAGGCGCTGCTGTACGAGCGCGGCTACGAGCGAAACCTGGTGAACGCAGTCGCCAACTTCTGCTTCCTCACGCAGGACACCAACCTCGTCATCGGAAGGCGGGAGCCCGCCGACTACTTCGCCGAAGCCGAGGCCAAGCACCCTGGGGTGCTTGCTTCGCAATGGATTCCCACCGATCCGGAACTCTGGCGGGTAGAGAACTACTGGAACTTCCTTGCCGAGCGCCGCCGGCTCCTGGCCGACGCGGCCCATCAGTTCCTGGCGGAGCTGCGGACCGGCACAGAACCGGCTGGCGCCGTCGCCCTCCAACCGGTGGGCGTCATGTCCGAAGAGGCCGACGATCCCCGAACGGTCCAGGTTCAGGAACTCGTCGATGAGCTCGTCCGCATGGGCTGTGCTCACCCGTTGACTGATACTGAGATTGCGGATCCCGTCAGCGGGCAGACCCTTGCGTTAGCCGAAGCCTTCTGGCCAGACGGGCTACAGACCGGACAGGGCAACCCTGTGGTGCTCGACTTGGACGACAACGAGGCCAACTTCCCACGTCTCAGCGAACTCGGCTATGACGTCTTCAACTCGGTTGACTCTCTGCTCGGCTACGCGAACCGCCGTAACGAGGAAGCCGCTGGCGAAGCCGAGGACGAACCCATCCCGGCCGCTGCTCAACCTGCTCAAGCAACCAACATTGAGGCCGAGTTCGCCCAGCGAATGCGTGACATCTACGACCGGGCACGTAACGAGGCGAACTACACGGCCAGCTACTTCTTGAGCATGCTTGCGGATCTCGGTCCACTCGCTACGGCCCGTCGCCTGCTCAACGCCCCCGCTGTCTCGGACGGGTTCGCCGCACTCTGGGAACGCGGTCGTCTCGACCTCACAGTCGAGGCCCTCGTGCTGCGGCCTGAGTTCAGTGAGTTGTTCGAGGAGCACGAACTCGAAGCCGCCGCACATCGGTTACGGCAGTTCGGCCACACGGATGCATAAGGCAGCTTTCTCTGACGTCTGGCTTCCGCGCACAACCGTGCCACTCCATGCCGTCTTTCACCGCGTAACGAATGCCGACATCGGACGCGACCCGAAGGCTAGCCCCTTGTCGCTCCAGCTGGCGAGCCAGCACGAGCAAACGGCTCCGCGCCTTGGACACCGGCCCCATGGGAAATGTGATCGCGACCTTCGAGTGTGTGGCAACACAGTTGTCGTCCGTGACCATGGACGACCTCTGCAAGGTAGGCCTGCGCAGATGCAGTAGCGAACCGTTCGACGCGGCTCAATAGCTGGAATCGCACCAACCAACGTGAAGTGTAACCCAGTAGCCAAGCCCGTCGTCAAACTCAATCCTCGTCCTCTACACCCTCCGAGTCTCCTCCAGTTCCCTTTTCCATTGCAGCATTCCGCGCAAACGGCTGCTCGCTGAGGCTACGCCGCAGGGCCGGAAAGGACTCTGCAAACCTCGGCGCCGAGATCAAGGAGACTACGCCGGGCGTACTCCTCCACGAGCCATCCGTTGGCCAAGTGCTAGACATCACCATCCACGACCCCTCGTCAGTGGCAACGTCTTCCTGCTGCATAGAGGAATCCCGCTCCTCGCGCTCTAACCTGAGCGCTCGGAACACATCGGCAGCAGCCTCGCCCAAAAGAAATCGCTGAACCTTGTAGCGCAAGTCGGCTACCAACTCCGGTGAGCGCCTTCCATCACCCTCGTCGCCGTTTGCCTCGTGGAGCATGGTCACTATCACAGCCCTCCTAGCTTCCATGGCGCGGACAGCGGATTCAACGTTACCTAGTAAATAAACGCGAAACTCGATTCAGTAGTTGATCTGGTTGCAACAGTTCTGTAGTACTTCGCCCGCTCCCACAGTAATCCCATCAACATAGCCGCATTCGCCGCCGCCACTGCTACCAGCACTAGCCACAGCAAATGTGGTCGTACAATCTCACCTGGTGACACCTGAGCGATAACTTCCGCCTTCTGAAAAAGAAGCAGGATACTCGCACTAACAGAAAGCACAAACGTCAACACTAGCGACACCTTCGCAGCAAACGCACCGCCAAAAAGTCGACTTTCGCCTCCTTCGAAGCCCAACCACACAGCTGCGATTCCTGGCAGTGCGAGCAAGAAGACAGCCACGTTTGAATCGACCGCACTGATCAGGCGTCCGTCGACATTGGAACTTGGCAGCGCCGAAATATACGCCACCGCCGCACACGTGATAAAGCATGCCAACGCCGACACTGCTGCGCGACCGATCGAGCCAGGAGGCACCTCCGCGAATCGGAGATCCATCCGAAGCCCAGATGGTTTGGCGTCGCCGCCCAAACGGGAATAAAGGTGGAAGTAGTGTTGGCCGCGACGTCCCCTCACTCGGTAGTAGCTTACGCGGCTATCTGTCTGCACTTGGTCAGGTCGGCGGCTGATAAATGGAGCATCGAGGTCCGCGAGATACTGGTCCTCCGGAGTGGAAGCAATGAGATGGTAGCTTTGGCAAGTCATAGCGTTGGCAGCACTAACACGAAGCGAGGACGGCTTGGCGCCAAGCATCGTTCGAAGACTTGCACCTACCGTCTTGAACGTCTTCTTCGGGTATTGCAGACCAGGTATCTCAGTCGACTCGTAAATCAAAAAGAAGCGAGCAGGCACGTCGCTGGGAACCACTGCTACCACAGCGTAGTTGACGGCAACCGTCTGAACAAGACGCATCAACAGCTCGAAGTACTGCTTGCCTTCCTCAGGTACGACGCGCTCCAACGTCTTGAATTTCTGAAGAACCTCAGTTATGCGCGTCGTCGTCGGCCTAGCTCCATCCTTGATGACGCCGTACTGAAGAAGCAGCTCCAGATAATCTGACTCGAAGTTCCAAACTTCATCGGGAACTTGCTCGTATTTGCCGAATGCAGAGATGAGAAGGCGTCGGAGAGTCAGGCCCATTAGGACGCGGTACTCCTTGTACGCCAGCGCTGAGATCAAGCGTCCCCCGCCATCAGTAATGCGTGAGTTGTCGTGAAGATGCCCTTTCCGTGGCATTAGGATTGCCAATAGCCTCGGGCCATCTCCCAAACGTTTAAAGAAGGTAGTGGCTTCAGGCTTGTCGTCCTCATCCCTTGCACTATTTGAGCCCGTCGAATCTGATATAAGTGGAGCGTTTAGATCGAACTCGATTATCATCTTACTATCGAGTGTCCGTGAACGAGTCGAGAAGACGTCGGTGACTCGCCTCCGTAGTACGGCCGGGTCGGCGATTGACACGGCAAAGAGATTCAGCTGAGCCTCTGAGAACCGAGGAGATGCAATCTCAGCATTGATCTGATCTTGAAAAGTCTTAAGTTCATTCGGCGAAATATCACGGCTGAGTTCGCGTGGCGCTTTGGATATGACGCTGCTAAGTTTGCGTTCGCTGTATTTACCTAGTTGCCGAGAAGCTACAAAGAGGAGGAATAGCTCAATAGCGATAATCATTAGGCCATTGGCAATCGCTGACGAGAAGTGGCTGTACAGGTACCAGGGCGCTGTTACGATCCCGATGGGCAGCAGGATTGCAGTGACAAGATCCCTGCCTCTAAGGCCTGACTGAGTACGAAACGCGCCGACGGTCTCGATTCCGGCATGTGGCTCGTTGGTACCTGCACCGGGCCGACCATTAGGAGCATCCGGGGTTGT
>Ga0299914_10000545_pt1 | contig 22799 bp, 26 predicted proteins | sample RVTome_10_FD_201361 | JGI IMG/M metagenome (GOLD analysis project Ga0299914, IMG submission 201361) | Soil microbial communities from uranium-contaminated site in the Upper Colorado River Basin, Wyoming, United States - RVT153D57 (version 2) ...
ATCCCACCGTGGAAGTAGTAAGGGTTGTAGAGCTGACCGAGCGGGCTCTTGTCCCATCCGTCGCGGTACTCGTAGAACTCGTAGCGGCCCGAGGGCGTGTTGGCGGCCTCGCAGATCCGTACCGTCGGGTTCACCCGGGGTGAGTTGTAGCAATAGCGCTCACCCGATCCGGTCGACGTGACGGTGATGAGGCGCACCTGCCAGTTCTCGTAGAGCGTGATGATCTGGCGAGTGATGTCGAGCTCGGTACGGTTCGGACCGCCATTGGGCTCAAGCGCGGGCGTGTAGTTGTAGACCGAGATCGCGAACCCGGTGTCGCCGCCGATCCGGCCGGTGAGCTCGCCACCGAGGCTCTTCTGCACCGCTTCGACCGCGTATTCGGTCGCTCGGTCGTAGACGCCGTCGACCGCGCCCGGATCGAACTTCAGGTCCGCGAGCCGCTGCTCGTAGGCCTGCACGACCGGCCCCGTGTCACCCGGTCCGATTCCTTCGCCCACCGGCGGGAGCGTTGCCGCCGGTGGTTGGACCAGCGGCGGCGGTGCGAACACCTCGGGGCCGAGCTCGACTGCGACCAGGAAGCTCGGCCTCACCAGCTCGTCGGGAGACGTCGTCGCGTCGTCGGAGTCGCGCAGCACGATGCCGATCCCCACGACCGCACCCACCGCCACTGCTGCGGCCGCGATGCTCAGGAACACTCGAGAATGGAACAGCGTACGCACGGGCCCTCCGCAGGCGGATCCCAGATCCTATCGGCGCGCCGCACCCCCTCCGCGCCGCCCGAGGTAACGTCCGCGAACGAGAGGAGTGGCGGTGAGGTTCTTCGCGTTTCACCTGATGCCGTACACGGAGCTCGACCCGTCCTACGAGGGTCCGGCGTGGGTCACCTGCCCCAACGAGCTCTACGATCCGCACCTCGGTACCCGCCTCTACAACCGCTATCTCGACGAGTTGATCGCTGCCGAGGCGCTCGGCTTCGACGGCGTCTGCGTCAACGAGCACCACCAGAACGCATACGGCAACATGCCGTCACCCAATCTCATGGGCGCGGTGCTCGCCCGGCAGACGAGCCGGATGAAGATCGCGATCGTCGGCAACGCGCTCCCGCTGTACGACCCTCCGACCCGGGTGGCGGAGGAGTTCGCCATGATCGATGTGATCAGCGGGGGACGACTCATCGCGGGGATGGTCGTCGGCGGCGGACCGGAGTACTACTCCTTCTCGGTGAACCCCACCCACGCCAGGGAGCGGTTCCGTGAAGCTCACGATCTGATCGTGAAGGCATGGACGGAGCCCGGGCCGTTCGAGTGGGTGAGCAAGCACTACCGGATCCGCTACGTGAACCCGTGGCCGCGGCCGATCCAGCAGCCGCATCCCGAGATCTGGATCCCGGGTGCGGGTTCGCTCGAGACCTTCGAGTTCGTCGCCCGGAACCGCTACGGGTACATGGGTATCCCCTACTTCAGCATCGACGTCTTCGAGCGCTACTTCTCGATGTTCCGTGAGGCGTGTGAAGCCGAGGGGTATCAGGCCGACCCGCTCCAATACGGCTGGCTGCTGCCCATCTACGTCGCCGAGACCGACGAGCAGGCCCGTCGTGAGTACGAGGAGCACCTCTGGTACTTCGTGAAGCGGCTGCTCCCGGGGATCACGATCCAACCGCCGGGGTACACGTCGGTGCGCTCCCTCGGCAGCATCCTCAAAGCGGCCGGCAAGTTCATGCTCAACGTCGACACCTGGGACCAGATCGTCGACGGTCGCTACGCGATCGTGGGGTCGCCCGACACGGTGGCCGACACGCTCGTCGACAGTCTCGGCCGACTCGGCTGCGGCAACCTCCTGGGCTTGTTCCAGCTCGGCAGCCTCCCGCACGATCTCACGATACGGAACATGACCTTGTTCGCCGACGAGGTGATCCCGAGGCTGCGGGCCGCGTTCCCCGACGGTCAACCAGTGCTGCGCACGCCGAAGGCCGTGGCGTGAGCGAGCGACGGCGAGCGAGCACGGAGTCCCGAGCGTTCGCGAGCCGGGTATCCCGGCGAGCAATCTGGGGTCCCCGCCGGAAGCTCTGCTTCCGGTGGGGCAAAGCGAGGGCGACGATGGGTGTGGCGTGAGCGAGCTCACCGAGGAGCTCGTCGACGCGCCGATCGGAAAGCTGCAGGTCTTCCGCGGTGGGTCCGGTCCCCAGCTCGTCTACCTCCACTCAGCGGGCGGCGAGGCCGTGCTGCCGGTGCTCGAGGCCCTGGCCAGCGACCACGAGGTGGTCGTTCCCGTGTTCCCCGGCTTCGGCGAATCCGAAGGCATCGAGGCGATCGACGGAATGGAGGACGCCGTCTTCCACCTCCTCGATGTCTGGGAACTGCTCGACCTCGATCGGCCGGCAGTGCTCGGCCTGTCGCTCGGCGGGTGGATGGCGCTCGAGCTCTGCACCCGGCACCCGGACCGAGTGAGCCGCCTGGTGCTCGTCAACCCGGTGGGGCTCCATCTCGACGACGCGCCGATCGCGGAGATGTTCGGCCGCCCACCCGGCGAGCTCGCCGAGATGCTCTTCTTCGACCAGGAGCACCCGGTCGCGGTCGCGATGCATGCCATGGGTGAGTTCGCCGGCGACGTCGGTCGGGACACCGAGATCCCGCTCGAGCTCGTGCTCCCGATGTGGAAGTCCATCAGCGCCACCGCCAGGCTCGGGTGGGACCCCTACCTCCACAACCCCAAGTTGCGGGGACGGCTCCACCGTGTTCGCGTCCCTTCGCTCGTCATCGCCGGCGCCGACGACGGACTCGTCCCCACCGCCGTGCCGGAGACGATCGCCGCCGAGCTCCCCGATGCTCGTTTCGTCCTCGTCGAGCGGGCCGGACACATGCTCCCGTTGGAGCAGCCTGCTGAGCTCGCCAGGCTGGTGCGCGAGTTCCTCGCCGGCTCGGAAACCGCCGAGGCGATCACCGGATCGTGACCGGCGTACCCAGGGGGAGCATGCTCGCGAGCTGCGTGATCACCTCGTTGTCGACGCGCACGCATCCGTGGGACACAGCCTGGCCGATGCTCGACGGGTCGTCGGTGCCGTGCAGACCGATCTGGCCGTCACCACCGGCGAACTCCGTCAGCACGTCGCTGTGCCCCGAGAGCCCGAGCGCGAACGGTCCGTAGGCGTCGCCGTCCGGCGTGTCGAGCACGTCGGTGACGAAGAACCGGCCGGCCGGCGTGGGCGCGTCGGGCGCTCCGATCGCGACTGGCGTCTCCAACACGGTCACGCCCTCGTCCGAGACGGTCAGCGTCCTTCCGGCGAGATCGACGTCGATCTCGAAGTCGGTGTGGCGCAGCTCCACGTCGGCGGCGCGCACCCACCCCGACGAGCCGTTCGGCCGGGTCGGCAAGAGCACCTGCAGCCACTCGCCGTCACGGACCTCGACGAGGAGGGTGGTGGCCGATCCGAAGGTCGTGGTCGCCGGCAGCACCGCGGCCGGGTTCGCATCGGTGGGATGGGCAAAGACCGCGAGGTCGGCGCGGGCTCGCGCCACCAGGGCCGGCCCGGCTTCCTGCTCGCTCGCGGCGGGCGCCACGCCCGCCGACTCTGGACTGGACTCGGCGCAAGCGCCGGTCCCGAGCGTGGCGGCGATGAGCAGGGCTACGGCGAGCGAACGCACGCTCATGACGGTTCCTTTCGATCGGACGAGGAGGGCCGGCCCGAGGGCCGGCCCTCCCGGCGGCGCGTCAGCCGGTGAAGTTGGCGTCGGCCGTGACCGGCGCCTCGACGGGCGCCTCCTCGAGCTCGTCTTCGACCTCGACCTCCGGGTCCGGATCCGGGTCGGGATCGGGATCGGGGTCGGGGTCGGGGTCGCCCGGCGGGCAGCCGACCACGGTCTGCCAGCACGGGATCTCCACCTGGAGCTGATCGTCGGCGGGCCCGGGTGATGCTGCGTGCGCGTGGACGGCACCGAGCGTGAGCACGCTCGTGGCGGCGAGCACGGTGCTTGCCAGGCGGGTGCGGATCTTCGGCATGGGTGCGCTCCTCTTCCATTTCTCGGGCCGGACACTCCGGCGCCGTCGAGGTCCTGACCCCTGGCGGCGCCCGCGCTTACAGGCGCCTGACCAGGGCATTCGCCGGGGACGGTGGGGAGTGGCGACCCGTGGCGGACCGCGCGCCGTAAGCGTGTGCCGCCGGGAGGGGTCAGGACGTGCGAACCGAGGCGACCCGAGGCCGGTGATGGAGAACAATGAGGTCCCGATGGACTCCGACTCGCGCGTGGATGCCGCGCGCGCCGACGACGCGGCCCGGGTCGAGCGCCTCCGCGGAGGCGATGAGACTGCGTTCGGCGAGCTCTACGACGCCTGGTTCGACCGCGTGCACGACCTCGCGTTTCGCATCGTCGGCGATGCCGGCGCCGACGTTGCGCAAGACACGTTCCTGGCGGCGTGGCGCAGCATCGATTCCCTCGAGAACCCGAACGCGTTCGGCGGGTGGCTGCTTCGGATCGCCCGCAATCGGTCCCTCAACCGACTCGACCGGGAGCAGCGTGCCCACCCGGTCGACGACGTGGGCTTGGAGATGATCGAGTCGAGCGGGCCGTCGGCAGCGAACGCGCCCGCCGGCTTCCGCGTGGAGGACAGGCTCGGCGCGGTCGAGGACCCTGCACGGGCGATCGAAGATGCCGAGACCGTCGACCTCGTGTGGGAGGCGGCCGATGCTCTGGGCGAGCGCGACGCCACCGTGCTCGGACTCACGCTTCGTCACGGCCTCACGCCCGCCGAGATCGGCGAGGTCGTCGGGGTCAACCGAAATGCCGCCAACCAGCTGGTGCACCGCGTCCGGAACCGGCTCGGCGACGCCGTCCGGGCTCGCGTCCTCTGGCGGGGCGGAGCGCCGGTCTGTGACGAGCTCGCGGCCGCCCTCGACGCTGCCGGTGTCGAACGGTTCGGCCCCGATGCCGTGCGCGTCACGGGCATACATGCCGAGGGCTGCGAGGTGTGCGAGGAGCGCCGGCGGCTGGCGCTGGCTCCGAGCGCGCTCTTCGCTGCGATTCCGTTGATGGGTGCGCCCGCGCTCCTCAAGACGGAGATCGCGGCCGCGCTCACCCGAGACGGCGTTCCGATGCAGGGGTCAGCGGTCGGCGAGGCTGCTCGCGCTCCGGAAGGTGACGAGGGCGAGCTGCCCCCCGCCAGCGACGCCGACGCGTTCGATGGCGGCGGCGGGGCCGGTGGTTGGCGGTCCTGGCAGAAGGTCGCGGCCGTGGCGGCGGCCGCCGCGCTGATGATCGTGGGGAGCGCGGCGTGGCTCCTTGCGCGTGACGGCGGCGGCGGGTCCGCGGTGACGACGGGCGACGCAGTCACGACGACCACCGGCGCGGTGAGCACGACGACCACTTCGACGTCGGTGACGTCGACGACGTCAACGACCACACCGAGCGGCGTCGCGCCCCCCGCAGAGGAACCGCCCGACGCGCCACCGGTCACCGACGATCCCCCGCCCGCGCCACCACCGCCACCCGACCCACCCGGGGCGCTCGGCCCGACGATCGAGGTGACGATCACGCCGGAGGAGATCGGCAGGGGGGAACCGTGGCCCGTTCTCAGCTGGGACGTGTCGATCGCCGGTGGCGCGACCGTCAAGGTCACGGGACCGGGAATGCCGCCGTCGTACGCCGCCTCCGGACAACGGGCGGTGTGCCCGAGCCTCGCCTCCGGCTCGACGTGCGACGCGGACGCCGGGCGCCACCCTTATACGGTCGTCGTGTTCGACGCGATCGGGACCACGCTCACCGAGCAGTCGGTCGTCCTCACGGTCTCCGATACCGGCCCGGGACCGCCGTGACGGGTCAGCCGACGGGTTGCTCCTCGAGGAGCTCGTCCATGGGAGCCACCAGCGCAAGCCGCAGGTCGAGGAGGAAGTCGACGACCTCCGAACCCTGCACCAGGTCGCGCGCCGCGAAGCGCTCGAGCGCCTCGTCGATCAAGAGTGTGACCGGAGCATCCTGATCCATCTCGATCCCTTCTGGCACGGACCCTTCGCACACGGGCCCCATCGGTTCGGAACTCCAACCCAACGTATCGCGCTGGAGGCGCATTCCCGAGTCACGTGACCGGAGCCACTTCGTCGAGTCCCTGCTGGAGGGTGTTCCACGCCAGTGTCGCGCACTTGATCCTGACCGGAAACTTGACGACTCCTCGCAGCGCCTCGAGGTCGCCGAGCTGCACTCCTTCGAGATCGGCGGCGAGATCGTCACCGGTTCCACCGTCGCCGTCGAGGGTGGACTCGTGGATCGACATGAGTGCCTTGAACGCCCGGATCAGGCGGCGTGCATCGTCGACCGACTTGCCCTTGACGGCCGAGCTCATCATCGACGACGACGCCTGGCTGATCGAGCAGCCCTGGCCGTCGATCCTGATGTCCTCGACGGTGCCGTCGTCACCGACGACGAGATACACCAGCACCTCGTCACCGCACAGCGGGTTGAACCCTTCGCTCTTGCGTGCGGGCGGGATCGGGAGCTCACCCCGGTTTCGCGGCGCGCGGTAGTGATCGAGGATGATCTCTCGGTACAGGTCTTCGAGTCCGGGCATCAGCTCAGATCCTAGGGAGCGAAGAACTTCTCTGCGGTCGCGAGCGACTGGACGAGCGAATCGACGTCGCGGCGGTCGTTGTACAGGTAGAACGACGCTCGGGTCGTGGCGGGCACGCCGAGCACCCGCATGAGGGGCTTGGCGCAGTGGTGACCGGCGCGGACACACACGGCGTCCTCGTCGAGCACCTGGGAGACGTCGTGGGCATGGATCCCGGCGAAGAGGAACGAGATGATCCCTCCGCGGGCTTCGGTCGTGGCCGGACCATAGATGTGGAGCCGCCCCTCGAAGTGCTCGTCGAGCGCCACCAGGGCGTAGTCGGTGAGCTCACGCTCGTGCTGCTGGATGGCGTCGAGCCCGACGTGCTCCAAGTAGTCGATGGACGCATGCCAGCCGATGGCCTCGGCGATCGGTTGGGTACCCGCCTCGAACTTCCACGGCACGTCGTTGGGCACGAACCCGTCGACTCGCACGTCGCGAATCATCTCGCCGCCACCGAGAAACGGCGGCATCGCGTCGAGCAGCTCCGAGCGCGCCCAGAGTGCGCCGATGCCCGTCGGACCGACCATCTTGTGCGCGGTCACACCGACGAAGTCGGCGTCCCACGCCTGGACGTCGACGCCGAAGTGCGGCGCCGCCTGTGCCGCGTCGACGAGCGTGAGCGCGCCCGCTGCACGGGCCGCGTCGACGAGGGGACGGACGTCGTTGCGGGTCCCGAGCACGTTCGACATGGCGGTGACCGCGAGGAGCTTGGCCCCGTCGAGCAGCGAGTCCAGGTCGGTGAGGTCGAGGCGGAACTCCTCGGTGAGGGGTATCCAGCGGAGCTCGATGCCGCGTTCTTCCGCAAGCATGAGCCAGGGGACGACGTTGGCGTGGTGCTCCATGTGGGTGAGCACGACCACGTCACCCGCAACCAGGTTGGTGCGACCCCACGAATGGGCGACCAAGTTGATGGCCTCGGTGACGTTCTTGGTGAACACGACCTCAGCGGCGCTGCGGGCATTCAAGAAGCCGGCCACCCTGCCCCGCGCCGCCTCGAACGCGGCGGTGGTGTCCTCGGCGAGGCGATACACGCCGCGGTGCACGTTGGCGTACTGCTCCCGGTAGACACGCGAGAGCGCGTCGATGACTGCGTTCGGCTTCTGGGCCGACGCCGCGGAGTCCAGATAGACGAGACGCTTGCCGCCGATCTCGCGGGAGAGGATCGGGAAGTCCGCCTTGATGCGATCGACGTCGAGGGTGCTCATGTCTTCGGCTCGCTCATGGAGTGATCTCGGCAGCTCTGAAGGCGTCGAAGCCCTCGCGATCGAGGCGGGTAGCGAGCTCCGCGCCGCCGGACTCGACGATTCGACCGTCGACGAGGATGTGCACCGCATCGGGGACGAGGTGCTCGAGGATCCTCTGGTAATGCGTGATGAGCAGGATGCCGAGGCCCGGGCGGACCCGGCGCACCTCCTCGACCCCGTCGGCGACCAGCCGCAACGCGTCGATGTCGAGCCCCGAGTCGGTCTCATCGAGCACCGCGGTGACCGGTTCGAGCATGGCCATCTGGAGGAGCTCGTTTCGCTTGCGCTCGCCGCCCGAGAAGCCCTCGTTGAGATAGCGCTCCTGGAAGCGGTCGTCGACGCCCAGCCGCTTGGTCCAGTCGATGAGCGCCATGCGGACCTCGAGCACCGACAGGTCCTCGATTCCCTTCCGGGTGGCCATGGCCTGGCGCAAAAAGTTCAGGACGCTGACGCCGGGGATCTCCTCGGGATGCTGAAAAGCCAGGAAGAGACCGCGGGCGGCCCGCTGGGCGGTGTCGAGCGTGGTGATGTCCTCACCCGCGAGGCGGATTCGCCCGCTCGTGACCTCGAAGACCGGGTTGGCGAGGAGCGCGTTGGCGAGCGTCGTCTTGCCCGAGCCGTTCGGGCCCATCAGGGCGTGGATCTCACCGGGGGCGACCGCCACGGAGATGCCGTGCAGGATCTCGCGACCTTCGACCGCGACGTGGAGGTCGTCGACTTCGAGCGCAGGTGCGGGAGCGGGAGTGCTCACGGGCACCAGTGTAATAACACTACGTACATAGTGTAAATTGCCGGGGCTGCCCGCGGTCGCCCCACCCTCACGGGCGACGGGCGAGCGAGACCGCGAACTGTGCGGCCGGGTCGGTCCACCAACCGGTGAGCTCGAGGCCGGCGGCGGCCAGCTCCGAAGCCACGCCCTCGCGGCGGAACTTGGCCGAGATCTCGGTGCGCAGCTCCTCCCCGGCTTCGAACTCCGCGACCAGGTCGATGGCGGGGAGCTTCACGGTCTGCGCGGCGCTCGCGCACAGGCGCATCTCGATCCACTCGGCCTCGGGATCCCAGCGTGCGACGTGGGCGAACTGGTCGGGCGCGAAGTCCGCCCCCAACTCGCGGTTGATCACGTGCAGAACGTTGCGGTTGAACTCGGCGGTGACGCCGTCGGCGTCGTCGTACGCTGCCACCAGCTGCTCTGCCGGCTTCACGAGGTCGGTGCCGAGCAAGAGGGTGTCTCCCGAGTTCATGATGCCGGCGAGCGCGTCGAAGAACTCCGCTCGTTCGCCGGGTGCGAGGTTCCCGACGGTGCCGCCGAGGAAGGCGATCATCCGGGTCCCACCTTCGGGGAGACACCCGAGGTGATGCTCGAAGTCACCGACCACGGCGTGGATCGACAGGGTTGGGTAGTCGGTCGCGATCGCGGACGCGGCGTGCCGGAGCGTCGTCTCGCTCACGTCGAACGGTGCGAATCGTCGCAGCGAGCCGGCGCGGAGTCCGGCGTCGATGAGCAGGCGCGTCTTCGCCGACGTGCCGGACCCCAGCTCGACGATCGTGTCGGCACGCGTCGTGGTAGCGATCTGGTCGGCGTGGGCGACGAGGATCGAACGCTCGGCTCGCGTCGGGTAGTACTCGACGAGCCTGGTGATCTCGTCGAACAGGCGGCAGCCGCGGTCGTCGTAGAAGTACTTCGGCGGCAGGTCCTTCGGCGACGACGTGAGCCCGACCAGCGCGTCGTGCTCCAGCGCCGCGCGGAGGTCGTCGGTGTTCAGATGGACGTCGACCCGTGTGGTCACAGTCGGTCGACCTCGACGCTCCCGGCCTGGGCGACCACCAGCGACCGGTCGGGAAGCGGTGCCCACTCAGGTCCGTCGTCGAGCGGCTCGGAGGCGATGACGAGAGGGTCACGCCGTACGAACAGCGAGTTCCCCACCACGCTCGCGACGACGACGCGCCCGTCGGCGACCAAGAAGTTGAAGCGGCCGGTCGTCTCCGTCTCGAGCTCCTTGACCAGCCCCCGGATCGCGTCCGCGGGCTGCGTCCCGTCCTCGAGCCGATCCCGGAACCATGCGAAGCAGACCTCCGTATCGGAGTCGGTGACGAGCGTTGCTCTGCGCGCCGAAGAGCAGCGGGCACGGAGGCGCTCGCCGACACCGTCGTAGAAGCCGTCGACGATGCCGTTGAGGGAGCACATCCACCGGTCGCCGACGAGCGGTGCAGCCGCGCGCGCGTCGAGCTTCGATCCCGGCGCCGCGAAGCGGGCGGCCGCCATCCAGGCACCCGACACGGGTCGGCCGTCGAATTCGTGGTCCTGCCAGATCGGCGTCGTGGTCCGGTAGTCGCGCAGCGCGTCGTGGTCCCACCAGGCGACCGCCCATCCGTCCGGGTTGTCATCGCCGTAGATCTGCAGGCGCGGGTGCCGCGCTTGGTCCCGCAGGGAGTGGGGTGCGTCGAAGCACAGCTCGGCCAGAGGCACCGGGGGGCCGAGGTAGGCGAGGTGGCGGCACATCAGGCCCGGCCCGTCCCAGCTGCGTCGCGGGCGCAACGGAACCCGGCGAAGATCTGGCGTCGGATCGGATAGTCCCAGTTGCGGAATGTGGCGCGGGCCGCGCTCGGGTGTGTCGCCCACGACCCCCCGCGCAACACCTTGTAGTCCTCGCCGAGGAACACCGCGGAGTACTCCCGGTAGGGGAACGGCGCGAATCCCGGGTAGCCGTTGAAGCCGGAGGCGGTCCATTCCCATACCCCGCCGAGGAGATCGTGGACGCCGGACGCGCTCACGCCCGCAGGGTGCGCACCGACCGGTCCGGGACCGAACCGCTCCTCGTCGAAGGTCAGCGCGGCCGTCGCCGGGGAAGGGGGCGCGTCTCCCCACGGATAGCGGCGAGATTCGCCAGCGGTGGCGGCGCGCTCCCATTCTGCCTCCGTCGGGAGGCGCTTGCCGCGCCACCGCGCGTACGCGTCGGCCTCGTACCAGCACACGTGTTGCACAGGCTCGGAGGGCGGCAGCTCTTCGACGCGACCGAAGCGGCGACGCCACCAGCGTCCGGCGTCGTACTGCCAGAACTGGGGCTGCTCGAGTCGGGCCTCCTGCCGCCAGTCCCAGCCCGCGGCACTCCACCACCTCGGGTCGGCGTAGCCACCGGCGGCGATGAACTCGGCGTACGCCGCGTTGGTGACGGGTGTGGTGTCGATCCAGAACGGCGCCAGGTCGACCTCGTGGGCAGGCCGCTCGTTGTCGTACGCCCAGACCTCGGACCCGGTACCCATCACGCCCCGTCCACCTTCGACGAGCACTTCCTCGGGGAGCTCGGCGTCGTCGTCCGGGGTCGTGGACGCGATGTCGGGCACGGCAGGGTTCTCCATCAGCTGGAGCGTGGCGAGCATGGTCTCGATGTGCTGCTGCTCGTGCTGGACGACCATCCCGTACACGTACCCGTCGGCCAGGAGCGGCGTTGTTTCGAACGTGATCGTGTCGAGCACGTCGAGCACGCGCTTGCGGACGTCGGCGGCGAACTGACGTGCCTCGGCCGGATCGAGCAGGTCGAGCTGCGTTCGGGTGGCGCGGGGATGTCGGAACGCGTCGTAGACGTCGTCGAAGCGCGGGTTGGTGGGCGGCGTTGCGACGAGCTCGCGGAGCAGCCAGAGCTCCTCGTAGTGGGCGACGTGCGCGATGTCCCAACACAAGGGGGACATGAGCGCCGAGACCTGAGCACTCTGGTCGTGGGGCGGTATCGGGTCGAGCAACGCGAGCTGGCGGGCGCGGGCGCCTTCGAGCTCGGCCGCGATGTGCGTCTTCACGCTGCGAACCGGTCCGGGTCGGGCAGCAGGGACTGGTCGTCGGTCCAGCGGCCCAGAAGATCATCGGCCGGACACCGTCCGGGGACGACGTAGCGCTCGAGGTAGCCGTCGACGGCCGCGATCGACACCTCGTCGGCCTCGAGGCGATCCAGCGCGACCCTCGCCGCCGCGAAGCAGGCGCGGGCCGAGCTCGCGAGTCGACTGTCGTGGAGCCCGCGGCGAGCCGCAGCCTCCCAGAGATCCGTGGTCGCGGCTGTGGCCTCGAGGGCCTGTTCCGACGCCTCTGCGTCCTCGATGAGAACGGTCGTCACGGCCACCGCGGCCCGCCACCAGGGGTCGGGAACGGCATCGCACATCCGGAGCTCGAGAAACCCCCGCGGGCGCACCGGCGGGAACAGGGTCGTGAGGTGATAGTCGAGGTCGTCGGCCGTGGGATAGCCGAGCTCGTGCCCGTCGACGATCCACTCGGAGAACGACAGGGGCTGCAACACGGGAACGAACCGATCGTATGCCTCGCGTACGAGCATCACCGGCGCGTCGAGCGCGTACCGCACCCAGGACGCGCGGCAGTCACCGCTCCGCCCGTCGACCGGAGCGGTGCGGGCACGATCGACCGCGGACCAGACGGCGAGTCGCGTCGAGCGCCAACCGGTCGGTGTGCCGTCGCGGAACGGCGAGTTGGCGAACGCGGCGGCGAGCGTGGGCCCGATCGCGTGCGCGACGCGCCAGCGTCGGTCGATCTCGTCGAGCGACCCGAGATCGAGGTTCATCTGGACCGCCGCCGTCCCGCACATCATCGTCCGCCCCGCAGACCCCTCGGCGTCGAAGTAGGCCTCCATCGCGGCGTAGCGCGGATCCTCGATCAGCCGCGCCGGGATCGGTCGGCTGTCGAGGCCGAGGGCCACGATGCCGAAGCCCTCTGCGTCGAGGGCGCGGACGAGATGGCCGGCGTCGCGAGCGACCGCGTCGCACACCGCGCCGATCCCGGGGATGGGCGGCGAGCTGAGCTCGAGCTGACCTCCAGGTTCGAACGTGAGCGTGCTGCCCGCCGGGAACGGTTTCGCACCCTCGGCGAGCGCCCGGATGCGGGCGCGGTCGGGGGCACGGCGCGGATCGTCGCAGTGCACCGGCAGCCACTCGAGCTCGACACCCACCCGGCCGGTGCGCGGGCTGCCGAAGCCGCGCTCGCCGACGAGGTCGGCGGCTTCGGCTGCGGTGAGGGTGGGCTGAGCGGACGGCACGGAGTCAGCGGTGTCCGAACCGCGCGGCGACCCAGTCGAGGTTGCGGACCGGTGCGATCCAGACGTGGCGGGAGGTCATCGGCTCGACTCCTTCCGGCGGCGGGGGGCGGGGATGGGATCGACGTTAGAGCGGCGGCGCGCGTCCCGGCGACACCGGGCTCGCGGGCGTTCGCTTCGCGGCCTCGCTACCACCCACGCTCGACCCATTCCTGGAGGTGGGGACGCACCACGGCATGGCTGCGCTCGCTGCTCGCCGGGGTACCGGGCTCGCGGGCGTTCGCTTCGCGGCCTCGCTACCACCCACGCTCGACCCATTCCTGGAGGTGGGGACGCACCACGGCATGGCTGCGCTCGCTGCTCGCCGGGGTACCCGGCTCGCGGGCGTTCGCTTCGCGGCCTCGCTACCACCCACGCTCGACCCATTCCTGGAGGTGGGGACGCTCGGCGGCGATCGTGGTGTCGAGGCCGTGGCCGGGGAACACGAGGGTCTCGGCGGGGAGCGGGAAGAGTCGGCGGTCGATCGACTCGATGATCCGGCCGAAGTCACCACCCGCCAGCGCCGTGGTCCCGGGTCCTCCGGGGAACAGGGTGTCCCCGCTGAACAGGACCGGGTGCCCTTCGAGCAAGAACGACGTGGACCCCGGAGTGTGGCCGGGCGTGTGGATGGCGCGGAGTCTCAGCTCGCCGACGGTGAGCACGTCGTCGTCGGGAATCGTGAAGTCGTAGCCCGGGAGCATCGCGGCGTCGTCGTTGGCCACGCCCACGTCGATGCCGGCGTCACGGACCGCTTCTACCGCCTGGATGTGATCCCAGTGACCGTGTGTGGTGAGCACACGTCGCACGCCGACCCCGCGCGCCAGCGGTACGAGCAGCTCGTGCTCGTTCGCGGCGTCGACGATCGCCGCCTCGCCGGTCCGCGTGCAGCGGACCACGAACACGTTGTTCTCGAACGGACCGACCACGAGCTTGTCGATGCGCACGCCCGCGTCCTCGTAGTGGGGAGCCACGGCGTGCGGGGTCCCCGAGGTCGCAGTCGGCATCCGCCAACGCTACCGCCACCCTGGCGACCTGACCGCGCGGTCAAGTAGCGTCGACGGACGCCATGGACTTCCGCGACACTCCCGACGAGGCGTCGTTCCGCGACGAAGTGCGCACCTGGCTCGGCGAGCACCTCGTGGGGGAGTTCGCCGAGATCGGCGGTCGCGGTGGACCGGCGGACGAGTCGGGCTGGGACGTGCGGGTCGAGTGGGAAAAGCTCCTCGGGCGCGACCGCTGGATCGGGCTGGGCTGGCCCGAGGAGTACGGGGGCCGCGAAGCTGGCTTCAACGAGCAAGTGATCTTCAACGAGGAGTACGCCAAGGCGAACGCGCCCGCACGCGTGAGCTTCTTCGGCGAGGGGCTCTTCGCACCCACGCTGATCGCGTACGGGTCCGAGGAGCAGAAGCAGCGATTCCTCCCGAAGATCCAAGCCGCCGAGGAGTTCTGGTGCCAGGGCTACTCCGAGCCCAACGCCGGTTCCGACCTCTCCAACGTGCAGACGCGGGCTGTGCTCGACGGCGACGAGTGGGTGATCAACGGTCAGAAGGTCTGGACGACGCTTGCACACAGCGCGCAATGGTGCTTCGCCATCGTGCGCACCGATCCCGACGTGCCGCCCCACAAGGGTCTGTCGTACGTCTTGGTGCCGATGGACCAGCCGGGCGTCGACATCCGGCCGCTGAAGCAGATGACCGGAACTGCGGAGTTCAACGAGGTGTTCTTCGACGACGCTCGCACTCCCGTCGACCTCGTCGTCGGCGACGTGAACGACGGGTGGAAGGTCGCCATGGCCACCTTGGGCTTCGAGCGCGGCACCGCGTTCCTCTCGCAGCAGCTCGGCTTCCAGCGTGAGCTCTCCGAGCTCATCCAGCTCGCACAGAAGAACGGGGCGGTCGACGAGGCCGCGATCCGTCAGCGTCTCGCCGACGCGTACGTCGGCGTCCAGATCATGAAGTACAACGGCATGCGAATGCTCACGAGCTTGGTGAAGAAGGGCGTGCTCGGGCCCGAGGCCAGCGTCGGGAAGCTGTTCTGGAGCTCCTGGCACCGCGCGCTCGGCGAGCTGGCGATGGACGTGCTCGGCGCGGAGTCGCAGATCGTCGTCGGCGGCCACGGCAGCGACTACGAGCTCAACGAGCTGCAGCGCACGTTCATGTTCAGCCGGTCCGAGACGATCTACGCCGGCTCCAGCGAGATCCAGAAGAACATCATCGGTGAGCGCGTGCTCGGGTTGCCGCGCGAGCCGCGTTGACGGAGGACCAGCCTTGAACTTTGCATTCTCGGAAGAGCAGGAGGAGCTCCGCCAGACGGTCCGGCGGTTCCTCGACGACAAGTCGCCGGTCTCCGAGGTGCGCCGGCTGATGGAGACCACGGAGGGCTACGACCCGGCGGTCTGGAAGCAGATGGCCCAGGAGCTCGGGCTCCAGAGCCTCCACATCCCCGAGCAGTACGGCGGGCAGGGCTTCTCGTTCGTCGAGCTCGGCATCGTGTTCGAGGAGATGGGTCGCGTCCTGCTCTGCGCGCCCTACTTCGCCACCGTCGCGCTCGCCGCCAACACCATCCTCGACGCAGGCAGTGACGAGAACCGCGCTTCGTTGCTTCCGGGCATCGCGGCCGGCGAGACGATCGCCACACTCGCGTTCACCGAGCCGAACGGCCGCTGGGATGCCGCGGGCATCGAGATGGTCGCCAAGGAGTCAGGTGACGCCTACACGCTCGACGGCACGAAGATGTTCGTTATCGACGGCCACACCGCGAACCTGATCGTGGTGGCGGCGCGGCTCGAGGGCACCGCCGACGAGGACGGCATCGGCTTCTTCGCGGTGGATGGCGACGCCGACGGACTCACGCGCACGGCGCTGTCGACCATGGACCAGACGCGCAAGCAGGCCAAGCTGGAGTTCTCCGGAGTCGCGGCGACGCCGATCGGGTCACCGGGCTCGTCGTGGCCGGCCCTGTCGAAGACCCTCGACCAGGCTGCGGTGTGCCTCTGCAACGAGATGGTGGGCGGCGCCCAGTTCGTGCTCGACATGTCGGTGGCCTACGCGAAGGAGCGCGTGCAGTTCGGACGTCCGATCGGGTCCTTCCAGGCGATCAAGCACAAGTGCGCCGACATGCTCCTCGAGGTGGAGTCGGCGAAGTCGGCCGCCTACTACGCCAGCTGGGCGGCGTCCGAGGACAACGAGGAGCTGCCCGTGGTGGCCAGTCTCGCCAAGGCCTACTGCTCCGACGCGTACTTCCACGCCGCAGCCGAGAACATCCAGATCCACGGTGGGATCGGCTTCACGTGGGAGCACGACGCCCACCTGTACTTCAAGCGGGCCAAGAGCTCCGAGATCCTCCTCGGCGACGCGACCTACCACCGTGAGCTCCTGGCCCAGCGCATCGGGATCTAGCGCCGTGGCGGTCGAAGGCTGACGGCGTGGCCCTGGTCGTCGGCATGCTCGCGGTCGGCATCGCGCTCGCGATCGCGGCGTTCGTCGTGGCCCGAGAAGCGACCCGTCTCGCCAAGGAGCCACCACCACCGCTCTTCAGCATGGACGAAGCGTACGACTGGGTCATCGAGCGCCTGCCCGACGACGTCGCGGCCACGCTCACCCCCGACGACCTTCACCGCATCCTCGGGTTCCAGATGGAGTTCTTCCGTCGCAAGGGCGTCTCCGGGAACGGGGCGAGCGGGCACGCCACCGGTCCCGTCGTGATCAGCGGGTCCGAGACCGTCGAGTACATCCTCGAGCGGGCGGCCGCGACGGGCGAGCCGTACATCCCGGAGCAGATCCACCCCGTCGTCGAGCTCCAGCTCCAGTACCTCCGCTCGATCGGCGCGCTCGGCCCTCGCGCCGAGCCCGGGGCCTGACCGCGAGCCACCGCCGCCGAGCCCCTGGAAATGCCCTCTCCCGCCCCGGGATCGCGTGCTACAACGTTGGGCACCAGGGAAGGGAGGTGGTCCACGGATGCATGATCAACGAGGGACTCTGGAGGTGCGCGGCCACTAGGTCGTGTGCGCTCGCTTCGAGCGCATCAGGCTGGACCACCTGGCGGAATCCCACCGCCGCACCGTCGTCGCCCGCGCGGGAGTTGGTCCCGCCCGCGTGCACGCGGGAGACGAATCCGATACAGCCGACTCGAGCGGGGCGCCTGCGGGCGCCCCGCTCGGCGTTTCCGGAGACGACTACGAGCGCTCGGACCGGCGTCCGGTGAGCGCGATGAGCCTCGTCTGCTCGTCGGCGTCGTCGTCGGTTGCGATGCGATCTTGAGACCCTCGGTGCCGCCGGGACTCATCGCGACAGCTCATCGCGTGGCTTCCCACGCTCTCACGAGCGGTCGCGGTGCCCGGAGCCGCCACGACTCGGTGATCAGCTCCGTTGCTTCCCCGGCGTCGACCTCGTCGAGCCGGACGAGGACGATCGCTTGGCCGTCGTAGTGAGGGGTCGTGAAGAACTTGTCCGGTTCCGACGCGACGAGCGCGTCCTTCTCGTCGGCCGACTCGACCCATACCACGAGCGCTTCCGGTTCGTCTCGGATCCACGTGAACATCCGCGCTTTGGTACGCCACGACGGGCGTCCACCGTACGAATCCTGTTCGTACGCTCCGGGGAGGCTGAGCGCGATGCGGCGAACGTCCTCGTAGGAGATCACACCGCCATCGTTCCACTAATCTCCCGGGTCCGATGACCCGGCCGCGGCAGTTCGAAGAGCACCGATATCTGGGCGACAAGCGTTCGCTCGTGGTGTACGACCTCGACCTGCTCGGCACCGTGGAGGGTCTCGACGAGCTCGTCGACGAGCTCGTCGTGTCCGAGCGGTTCGCCGCGTTCTCTCCCGACACGCTGCCGGAGGCCCGCAACCGCGGGTACCACCCGCACCGTTCGATTCGCGAGGCGGCCGACGCTCAGGCGTGACGGGCGATGGAACCGCAGGCAGAGCCGGTCGAGACCATCAGCGCGGTGACGCTCGTGACGAAGGACATGGCCGAATCGGTGCTCTTCTACGAAGCGCTCGGCTTCCAACTGCTCTCCGGCGGACCAGAGGCGCCCTTCTCGAGCTTTCGGGCCGGCGACGGCTACCTCAACCTCCAGCGAGGCACGCCGCCGAACGGCGTGGTCTGGGGTCGCGTCATCTTCTGGGTGGACGACGTCGACGCGATGTACCAGCGCGCGCTCGCGACCGGGTTGGTGCCGCTGACGTCACCGGCGAATGCCGATTGGGGCGAGCGTTACTTCCACATTCACGACCCGGATGGCCACGAGCTGAGCTTCGCGCGTCCGTTCGCAAGCTGAGAGCTGTCAGCTCGTGACGGTGGAGTCCGGCGCGATCGAGGTGGTGTTGTTCGATCTCGGAGGCGTGCTCGTCGACTTCGGTGGGGTTGCGCCGATGAAGGCGCTCGCCGGCATCGAGAGCGAAGAGGAGCTGTGGCAGCGCTGGCTCGGCTGCCGCTGGGTGCGCAGCTTCGAGCGAGGGGAGTGCTCGGCGGAGGACTTCGCGGCCGGAGTGGTCGGTGATTGGGATCTGGCGGTGGAACCGCAGGCTTTTCTCGACGCCTTCCGAAGCTGGCCCGGCGGTCCCCTCCCCGGCGCGGAGAGACTCCTGCGGCGCGTGCAACGGGCGGTGCGTGTCGGGTGCCTCAGCAACACGAACGCATTGCATTGGGAACACGAATTCTCACGGTGGCCGATCCTCGATGCGTTCGAGTACCGCTTCTTGTCCTTCGAGCTCGGGATCGTCAAGCCGGATCAGGCGCTGTTCGAGCGCATCGTTCACCTGCTTCCCGCGCCCCCCGGCCGCGTCCTGTTCCTGGACGACAACGCAATCAACGTCGAAGGGGCAGAGGCCGCCGGGTTCGTCGCGCGACACGTTCGAGGAGTGGCCGAAGCGGACACGGCGCTGGTCGCCGCGGGTGTCCTGCCGCGCGTCGAGGATCCGTCAGGCGTGACGGGCGCCGAGGGCGGGTAGGGCGTCGACCACCAGCTTGAGTCGCGCCGCGAACGACGTGTCGGTGAGCGCCGGCTCGGCGGGCAGCGTCGCAGGATCGTCGGGCAGGCCCTCGAGGTCCACCCAGGACGTGCATCCCGCGTACCGCTCGATCCACGGCAGCTCGATCGGCTCGTGGAGCCGGTACACCCGCAGAGCGAGGACCCAGAGGGGATCGCGGCGCTTCCATCGCAAGCGCGACCCGGCGTAGTCGAGCGTCCAGATGAGCTTGGCGTCGAGGGCTTCCAGGTCGGCTGGGTCGTCGATCGTCGCGGACGCGAGCACGTCGGCCCACCCACCGATCCGGATTCCACGATTCGGGGGTGCCGCCGCCACCTCTTCGTCGACCCAACGTCGGTACGCCGGCTTGATGAGCTCGTGCGCCTGGTGCTCGGCGGTGGGGTAGAGCCAGAAGCGTGGCGCCTCGACCGAGAAGTGGCGGTCGTTCTCGCGCAAGCCGCCCTTTCGCACGTCGAGGATCTGCTCGCCGGCCAAGAGAGCCCGCACGATCACGGCCCATTCCTTGAGTGCGGGGGTGGTCACGCTCCCGAGGATAATGACGCAATGGACGATGCGATCAGGTCGGACGGGCTGCGTCTGGGCGCGCACTTCGGCCGCCCGACCACGCCCGGGCGGGGACCCGGCGTCGTGCTCTGTCACGGGCTCCCTCGGGGTCCCCGGGGCGCCGCGGCCTCGGCGGTCACCTTCTCCGAGCTCGCCGACCGCATCGCCCGCCAGGTGGGTTGGACCGCGCTCGCGGTGAATTTCCGGGGGACGGGCACGTCCGAGGGCGACTTCTCGGTGCAGGGCTGGCTCGACGACATCGGTGCCGCCGTCGACGCGCTCGCGGACGACACGACGGGCGTGTGGCTCGTGGGCGTGTCCGAAGGGGGGACGTTCGCGATGGTCGCCGCGGCCGGCGACGCACGGGTTCGTGGCGTCGCGACGATTGCGGCGCCGCGTTCGCTCGGCGACCTCGGTCGCGACGCGGGCCGCTTCCGCGGGTACGCGCGGTCGGTCGGCATGATCACCAGCGATGGGTTCCCACGGGACCTCGGAGCGTGGGGACGCGAAGCCGCCGAGCTCGACGCGGTGCGAGCCGCGTCGCGGGTCGCACCGCGCCCGGTGATGGTGATCCACGGCGACGACGACGAGGCTGTCGCCCTCGACGATGCTCGTGCGATCGCCACTGCCGTCGGTCCGAGTGCGGAGCTCCACGTGATCGCCGCGGGAGGCCGCCGTCTGCGCCATGACCCTCGCGCGATCGCGACGTTGCTCGGATGGCTCGAGCAGCAACCGGTCAGCGCATGGCGGCCCGGCGATACGCCTCCAGATGCTGATCGGCCGACGCCGTCCACGTGAAGGCGGAGGCGCGCGTCGGACCGGCGGCGCGGCGAGCGTCGGCTGCCCGGGGATCGTTGAGCAGGCGAGTGAGCGCGTCCGTGAGGGCGTCGGTGTCGCCCGGCGGGACCAGGACCGCGGCCTCACCCGCGACTTCCTCCATCGCGGTACCAGCGGTGGTGACGACCGCCGCCCCACAGGCGAGCGCCTCGAGCGCAGGCAGCCCGAACCCCTCGTCGAGCGACGGATAGGCGACGACGTCCGCCTGCCGATACAGCGCGGGCAACACGGTCGCGGGCACGTATCCGGGTCGCAGGATCCGGGTCGTCACACCGCTTCGCGCGACGGCTTCGCGCACGGCGCTTGCACCCCACCCGTCGTTGCCGGCGAGCACGAGGCGCAGATCGGGGTGCCGCGGTGCGAGTCGTGCGAACGCGTCGACGAGGCGCTCGACGTCCTTTCGGGGCTCGAGCGTGCCTGCGAACGCGAGGTACGGCGGCGCGGCGCCAATGGTTCGGAGGCATGCCAGGTCGTCGGCGTCGCCCCGCAGTCCCGGTGTGAATCGGTCGTGGTCGACACCATGCGGAGCGACGACCACCTCACCTGCCGGATGCAGGCCTTCGAGCCCGCGTGCAGTGTGGTGACTCACCGCGACGAGTACGGCGGCGCGCCGTGCCGCCGCGCGAATCGCCCGCCGGAAGAACACGACCTTGCTGCGTTCGTGCCAGCGCGGATGGTCGAAGAACGTGAGGTCGTGGATCGTGACCGCGGCCGGGATCACCAGGTGACGAGATCCGAGGCCGATCGGCATCGTGTAGTGCGGTCCGTGCCACACGTCGACGCCGAGCTCGCGGGCGAGGGAGCCACCGTGGCGCTGCTCCCACAAGAGGCGAGCCGGCCGGCTGGTCGGGACGCGCGCGTGGGTGCTCGCGCCGGGCGCGATCCGCGCCCACCGAGCTCCGTCGTCGACGCGTGTGAGCAGGTGCAACTCGAGGTCGCGGCGCCTGGCGAGCTCCGCGGCAAGCTCGAGGACGTACACGCCGGCACCCGCTGGCTGGTTCGGGACGGCCGACGCGTCGAGAAGGACGCGCACGATGTCAGAGCCTAAGGCCCACAGTCGTCGTCGACCGGGGTCCCGGGCCGTTCAGGTTCGCCTCCCGGCGTCACGAGACATCGCCGCGCGATACGCGTCGACGTGAGCCACTGCGCTGCGTGCCCAGGTGAACCCCTCGGCGCGGGCGCGTCCGGCTGCGCCGAGGCGTTCGCGTTCTTCGGAGTCGCCCACGAGCGAGGCGAGGGCCTCGGCCCAGCCGTCCACGTCGCCGGGAGAGACGAGGCGCCCGGCCGGCCCGACGACCTCCGGGAGGCTCGCGGTGTCGCTGGCGACGACCGGGGTCCCGTACGCCATGGCCTCGAGGGCGGGGAGCCCGAAGCCTTCGTAGACCGATGGCACCGCGCAGGCGGATGCCCGGCGGTAGAGCGCGTCCAGCACGTCGGGCGCGACCGCTCCGAGCGCCTTCACGTCGGGCGGCACGCGCGTCTCGCCCCAGCCGGCGGGGCCGGCGACGACGAGCGTGGCGTCGCGCAGCCGGAGCTCGGCGAAGGAGGCGAACAGAGTGCGAAGGCCCTTGCGGGGCTCGAGCGTCCCGACCGCGAGCACGAACGGCGTCGGCACTTCGAGGGCATCGAGGACCGCGTCGACCTCGGCCTCTGCGCGGGGTCGAACGACCGGCGCACCATGGGGCGCGACGAAGAGGAGGTCGGGCTCGAACCCCTCGGTCACGAGCTCGGACGCGGTGTACGCCGATGGCACGATCACGGCCGACGCCCGGCGGCGCGCCAGCTTGAGACCGCGACGGTGGAAGCGCACGCCGTGTCGCGGGAACGCGTCGGGAAAGCGGAGGAACGCCACGTCGTGAACCGTCACCACCAGCGGCGTCGGGCGGGTCGGCGGTATCGCCAGGGTTGGCGCGTGCACGAGGTCGGCGTCGGTCCGTACGCGTGGCCGGCGCAGCGCGTGCCAGAGGGAGTAGCGCAGGGGCGGTCTCGGGCGTCCGAGGTCGCGGTAGTCGGGCCAGGTCGGTTCGCCGGGACCGGAAGCGAACGTCGAGAGCGTGACGCCGGTGGCCGGGAGCGAGGCGATGAGGCCGCGCACGTAGGTTCCGATCCCCCCCGGGACGGGTTGGCGGAGCTGGCCGACGTGCAGCGCGACCTTCATCGCTTGCGGCTTTCGGCGCCTTTGGCGCCGGACCACTCGGGACCCGCTCGCTGCCCGCCGGGATACCCGGCTTGCTGACGCTCGCTCATCCGGCCACCCGGCGATAGAGCGCGGAGAGCTCGTCGGCCGTCGTCGTCCAGCGAAACCGCGACGCTCGGACGTGACCCCGCTCGACGAGCTGTGCCCGGAGCCCGCTGTCACCCACGATGCGGGCGAGGCCGCCGGCGATCGCGTCGTCGTCCCGCGGATCGGCAAAGAGCGCGGCGTCGCCGAGTACCTCGGGGAGGGAGCCTGCGCCGGCCGCGAGCACGGGCACTCCGGCGTGCATGGCCTCGAGCGGTGGGTGGCCGAAGCCTT
>Ga0299914_10000546_pt1 | contig 22792 bp, 28 predicted proteins | sample RVTome_10_FD_201361 | JGI IMG/M metagenome (GOLD analysis project Ga0299914, IMG submission 201361) | Soil microbial communities from uranium-contaminated site in the Upper Colorado River Basin, Wyoming, United States - RVT153D57 (version 2) ...
GAAATACAGGGACCATAGTGAGAACCCCTCTTGAAAGGAACCACCATGGTCCGCTCTTCATCCGACACCATCATCCGTGAACTTCTGAAGACTCGCCCTGGACACTTGTTCATTCTCCCCGACGGCTCCGCACTTTACGTGCTGGTAGACGACGAATGGGAGACTGTACTCGAGTTCACCGGGCCTGACTTCAGTGTCATGAGTGATGAAGACGTGAACGACTACATCATCGAAACCTTCAACAAGTCACACTTCTCGTAAGAAGAGAGGGCCCGCGTAAAAACCGGGTCCTTTCTTTTTGTCGCGTAGGAAACAGAGCTTATAGTGAGAACCCAACGAAAGGAACAATCATGCCTCGTAAGCGCATTACGCTGACTGTCGAAGTTGAACTGGACGACGTACCTGGTGTTTTCCACGAACCGGAAAGCGCTCAACGCGTCATCCAGGACATCCTCGAGAACAGCATCCCGCACTACGAACCGACTGTCACCATCAAGGACTAAGAAAGGAGGGGTCGTAACAGACCCTTTCTTTTTGTCGCGCGTAGATTACAGAGCTTATATTGAGAACCCTCTTGAAAGGAAACCATCATGAACACCGCAGACAAGATCAACCTGATCGTTGGCGCCGCACTCATCGTGCTCGGTATCTCTGGTATGTGGTACTTCACGCGACAGCTCGAACGACTCAACAAGTCCGGTCACACGGACCTTGAGGACTTCATGCAGGACACGTGGAATGACCTCACCCAGATGCCGTTCTACCTGAACGCAGACGCCCACGAGCAGACACTCTACTACGATGCATTCTGGAAGAATCACAAGAAGTAACCCAAAAGGGAGGCATTAGTACGCAATACTACTGCTTTCTTTTTGGCATTTTCGCCCAAATCTCTGCCCACTTTCTGGCCATTTGCCCACTTATGAAAAATTTTTGTGGGCACTATTGGCCAAAAGTTCGGAGGCTCTGCCCACTTAAGTGGGCTAAATGGCCACTTTTGCCCACTTTCGTACCCAAACTTTTGGGCGTTTTCATACCCCTTCTTGCCCTTTATTTAGGCGGAAGTTGTGCCACTCGTTTGGCCAATCTGCCCACTTACCCACTTATTTCCTTATAAACTTATTCTGAGAGTATTTTTGGGGTTTCTATACAAGTTTACAAATTCGTGTTCAAAAGTGGGTAAGTGGCCACGACCCCTCCAAGTGCCCAATCATTTGGGTAGCACAGAAAACGCACGTTATGATAGAAGGAACAGGATATCACGCACTCGTGATCGTCCTTTCAATTTTTGAAACGGTGGTCACTAATGGCAAGAACGCCGGAAGGCAAATTCCAAGACCGCCTGGTTAAAGATCTTGAGGCTATTTTCCCGAAGTGCCTCATCATGAAGAACGACGCGAACTACAGACAGGGCATTCCCGATTTGCTTATTCTGTGGCGTAACCGTTGGGCTCTTCTTGAAGTGAAGAAATCTGAGAACGAGAGGCCTCGACCAAACCAGCCATGGTATGTGGCTTACGCGGATGAGAACTCTTACGGATCCTTCATTTATCCCGAGAACAAAGACCAGGTACTGAAGGAACTCTCAGAGTACTTCAAAGGTTAGTCCATGCGACTAGGAGAGAACTGATGAAATTTCAATTCCTGCCGCACTACAATCTAGTAGGCAAACACGCGTTCATGAGCGCGTCCCAATACCATTGGATCAATTACGATACCGACAAGATTCGTGAACGATTCACCACTGCGATGGCTGCCGCTCTGGGAACAGAGAAGCACGAACTCGCAGCTCAGCTGATCAAACTGGGAATTAAACTTCCCGATACTGGACAAACGCTGAATTCTTACGTCAACGATTGCATCGGACATAAGATGCAGCCTGAGCAGGTTCTATATTTCTCGGACAACTGTTTCGGTACTGCAGATGCGATCGACTTCCGTATCAACCCTCGTACTCAGAAGATGCGCCTTCGCGTATTCGATCTGAAGACAGGATCGACCAAATCGTCGGAGCGTCAGCTCTGGGTCTATATTGCTCTCTTCTGCCTTGAGTACGAAGTAGACGTCAATGAGATCGAGATCGATGCCCGTATCTACCAGAATGACATGATCTATAGATTCGAGATCGACCCTGTGGATATTCTCAACGTTATGGCGAAGATGAAAGAATTCGACGACATCATCAACAACGCTCGATTGGAGGCACTGCTGTGAGCGCGACTGACCCCCAGTTCAAAGATATTGAAGAGTTCTATCAGCATCTCGCCGAGATCGACGATAATGATGAACTTGCTCACATCGGTACTCCTCGACACTCAGGCCGATATCCTTGGGGTTCTGGTAAGGATCCGCACCAGCGACACAAAGCATTCCTCGACTATGTCAAGGATATGAAGCGTGAAGGTATGAAGGAAGGTGACATCGTCAAGGCCCTTGGCCTTAAGTCGAGCGCAGAACTTCGTGCCATGCAGACGATTGCTGTTACGGCTACTCGTCAGCAGGAGATCGATCAGATTCGCCGTATGCATGATAAAAACATGTCGAACACGGCGATCGCAAGGCAGCTCGGTATCAATGAGTCTACAGTTCGAGCTCGTCTCAACCCGGCTCTTCTCGAGCGCGCCAATCGTCTTCAGGAGACTGCTGACTTCCTCAAGCGTCGTGTTGACGAGGATGGCTATATCGATGTGGGTACTGGTATCGAGCACTACCTCGGTGTCAGCAACACGAAGAAGCAGGTCGCCATCGCGATGCTCAAGGACGAAGGCTACCAGGTCTTCTACCACAAGGTGCCGACTCACGGCGACAAGGAAACCAATGTCATGGTCCTTGCTCGTCCTGACAAGACGTACCAGGATCTGAAGGGTGACCCCTCGCAGATCAAGACGATTGCTGCTCACTACGATGCCGACTCTGGTCAGTATCGGCCGACCATGCCTCCTGTGAACTTCTCCTCAAAGAGGATTGGTATTCGTTACGCTGAAGATGGCGGAGCGGATATGGATGGTGTGATTCAGATGCGTCGTGGCGTGGAAGATCTTTCTCTGGGCGGTAAGGCTTACGCTCAGGTTCGTATTGCAGTTGATGGAACGCACTATCTCAAGGGTATGGCGATGTACGCCGATAAGATGCCTGATGGTGTAGACATCGTATTCAATACGAATAAGTCGAAAACGAGCAACAAGCTCGACGCCATGAAGAAGCTAGAACGAGACGATGAGAATCCCGACTACATTGATGAAAAGATGCCGTTCGGTTCCATGGTTTCTCAGCGCACCTATATTGACAAGAACGGAAAGCAGCAACTCTCTCCGCTGAACCGTGTCGGTACTGGTGATGCTGTGAATGAGGAAGGGCGCTGGAATCAGTGGTCGAAGACTTTCTCTTCGCAGATGCTTTCAAAGCAGACTCCTCAGTTGGCTAAGCAGCAGCTCGATCTTACGTTCAAGACGAAGCAGGACGATCTCGATGAGATTCTCGCCCTTACGAATCCGGCCGTTAAGAAGAAGCTTCTCGAAGAGTTTGCTGATGGCGCCGACTCTTCAGCCGTCCACCTCAAGGCAGCTGGCTTGCCTCGTACCAGGTCGCAGGTTATCCTGCCGATTAACTCGCTCAAGGATGGAGAGGTCTACGCGCCTAACTTCCGGAACGGTGAGAAGGTCGTTCTCGTTCGTCACCCTCACGGTGGCATATTCGAGATTCCTGAGCTCACGGTAAACAACAAGAACAAGGAAGCCCTTTCTGTCCTCAAGCAGGCACAGGACGCGGTCGGTATTAACAGTAGGGTTGCAGAACGACTCTCTGGTGCCGACTTCGATGGCGATACTGTCTTGGTCATCCCTAACAATAACAAGAAGATTCAGACGTCGCCTCCTCTGGATGGGCTGAAGAACTTCGATCCCAAAGCCGACTACAGTCTGCCTAAGGGACCAAAGGGCGAACAGACCAATGGTATGACGCCTAAGGGTAAGCAAAAAGAGATGGGTGTTGTCTCAAATCTGATCACGGATATGACGATTAAGAAGGCTAGCCATGCCGAACTTGCTCGTGCTGTCCGTCACTCTATGGTGGTGATTGATGCTGAGAAGCACAATCTCGATTACAAGAGGTCTGAGAAGGACAATAACATTGCGCAGTTGAAGAAGAAGTACCAGTACGATCCCGAAACGGGCAAGTCTGGTGCTGCTACTATCATCTCAAGGGCTAAGTCTCAGCAGCCTGTTCTGGATCGTAAGCCCCGCTCTGCTAAAGACGGTGGTCCTATCGATCCTGTTACGGGTGAGAAGATGTGGACGTACTCTGGTGAGACGTACACTAAGACGAAGGTCAACAAGCGCACTGGTCAGGTCACTGAGGTAGAAGTACCTAAGCCTGGTAAGAAGTCCACTAAGATGGCAGAAGCTAAGGATGCACATAGCCTTTCCTCGGGAACCCCCATGGAAGCGGTTTATGCTGACCACGCTAACCGTCTGAAGTCCCTTGCTAACCGGGCTCGTAAGGAAGCCCTGGTAATCAAGCCCGTCTCAGTTAACCCCCTTGCCAAGAAGACCTATGCTCATGAGGTTGCATCCTTGAAGGCTAAGCTTAATGTAGCCCAAAAGAACGCCCCCCTCGAGCGACAGGCCCGAATCGCTGCAAAAGCTACCGCCGATGCAAAGAAGAAGGCTAACCCCCAGGCTACAAACGAGCAGCTTAAGAAAGCGGCACGTCTAGGTTTGGAGGAGGCTCGCATGCGTCTTGGTGCGAAGAAGGAATCTGTTACGTTTACCGAGCGTGAATGGGAGGCCGTGCAGAACAACGCCATCAGTACTAACGTATTGAACGCCCTGCTCGCCAATGCACAGGCCGACCATGTTAAACAACTCGCCACCCCTAGAGAACGCACTGTTATGACGGACACCAAGATGGCCCGTGCTAGAGCAATGCTTGCTAGTGGTTACACCCAGTCAGAGATTGCCGATGCCCTCGGTGTCCCTGGCTCCACCCTATCCTCCGCACTTGCATAGAAGGGATTGAACATGGCAACAGAAGATGTAATGCTGACTACTATCGACAATCCCTGGAATCCATTCACTCATTGGGATGAATGGCGCGAGTATGATGAGAGCTCCGGGTACTTTACCCTAGCCCTCCTCGGCAGGGTGGTGATCACTTCAGACGAAATGTCAGAAGCTGATCAGGATGTCGCAGTTTCTGATGCGATCGATGAGATTGTAAAAGAAAATGTATCCGGCGTTCACGTAAAGGTGACCGAAAATTCTGAAAGGTTCGCAAGAACTTGACAGACCGGGGGAGGGGGGTCCGCACACTAGGCCCCCCTCCTGCATCGCGTGACTCTTTGATATTTCCCCGGGGGGATTTTTCCGGGGGACAAGCTTCAAAAGGACCCTTTGAAAGTGGGGTCAAACTCAACTCAATTGTCCTAAGACAGTTGGTAACTCACTAAGAAGGTAGGTGAACCAATGGCAAACGCGGCAGTAGTGGATTGTTACGCAACCCTAACTGATCCGTTCGGCTCTACCGTGGGTCGACCAAGTCCTCACCGAGGCGCAGACTACCGTCGAAGCGCCGGTCAGCCGGTTGTGGCTTATGAAGAGTGTATTGTTACACAGAGTGATCTCTATTCTTCATTCCTCGGATACTGCGTCACGGCAACTCGAGTTCGTGACGGTCGAGCAATCGGCTGGGCGCACCTCAAGGTTGGTACTCGACCCAACAAGGGAACGCGTCTCTACCCTGGAGACCAGGTCGGCCTTGTAGCAGGTTGGGGTGAGAACCCTGGCAGCAGCTGGAGTGGTCCTCACATCCACACGACTGAAGATGACGCCAACGACTGGGAACACATCTACTCTGGACAGAACTCCGACCCTGCTCCTGACATTCAGGCAGCGAGGAACGGTACGGCTGGCGGCGGTGGAGCAACGACTCCGGGTCTCGTCAACTACCACTGGTGGCAGCTCTCACCCGATGCCATGGGTGCTATGCAAGAGATGCTCAACGCTCTCAAGCTCTACGGTGGTGTCGAGGGTGGCACGGGTCCCGTCGACAAGGACTTCGGTGAGCGCTCCGTCAAAGGCATGCAGCTCTTCGGTAAGAAGCGCGGCTATCTGCCGGGCGACTACGACATCGATGGTATCCCACACAACCTAGACCAGAATGCTCCATCCAACTACGGATACTTCCTCCAGCAGTGGGCGAAGAAGTACGGGTACGATGGTCTGGAGGATGGTCTTCCTGGTGGATACACCAGCGGCTTCCTCATCAAGGCTGCGAAAGCCGAGATCGCGAAGGCCACCTCGACTCCGACTCCGACTCCAACGCCGACTCCGACGCCCGTCGTTATCCCCGTCTTCCCGCCGGCACCAGAAGGATACTTCTTCCTTCCAGACCTCGGCACCACGCAGGGTGGCTTCGACTTCGCGGAATATTTCTCGAAGGGTGGTCGACGCTCGGGAATCAAGTTCGGCGGTGGCAATGCCAGCGACTCTCCCTATATTGCTCCCCGGTACAAGGACCAGATCGATCGCGCTCGCGTGGCCGGTGTAGTGCAGAACATCCACTACTGGTTCAATGGGCGCGAGAACGGCGTCACTCCTGAGAGCAGTGCTGACTTCTTCCAGCTCAACTCGGCATTTCGTCCTGGTGACGTAGCTGCCATGGACATCGAGCGCGAGGAAGACACTGACACTGATCCGTGGACTGTTGACGAAGCCGTTCGTTTCGTTATTCAGCTCCGGAAGCACTACCCCGGAATCAACGGTCTCTTCTACTTGAGCCTGAGCTTGTACAACGCGCTCGACTGGTCTCCGCTGGAAGATCTCGGATGGCTTCCGTGGCTTGCTTCATGGGGCCGGAACTCTGGTGATCCTGAGGCATCGGCCAACCCGGTTGGTGACGAAATCATCTGGCAGTACACGTCTAAGGAGAAGGTTCCCGGCAACTACTCTGGTAGTCCTCGGACTTACGGAGACACCGACGGTAATCTGGCTCGCAACGATCTCTTCGAGAAGCTCGGTTGGGTGGTTCCCACTCAGCCTGATCCGGGAGAAGAGCCTGAGCCCGAGCCTGAGCCTATGGGCGGCGTATCCAAGGAGTACTTTGCAGAGTACCTCGAGGCACAGTCGCGTCTGAACGCCGAGTTCGCAGAAGGACTCAAGTAATGCCCCAGAGGGCCGGTTGCTCCCCCCAGCGCCGGCCCTCTGGCCTACCCTACACGCAAGTCATCGGAGGCCGCTTCATGAAGCACTTTTTCTTGACGTCGGTCTTCGCGACTGGCGAACCCGTAGATCCTATTAGCGCCATTATCGCGCGCGACTGGGTGAACGTTGGAGGTTGGTCTCTATTCCTTGGACTCTGCCTGCTCATCGTAATCGGAGCATTCCGTGAGTGGTGGGTTCCCGGCGGAAGATACCGGAGACTAGAAGATGCAGCAACTAAACAATCTAATACTCTCGCTACAACTGCGTCGGCTTTGGATAAACAAGTGACTGCCAACGAAATCGTAAAACACTTCTTCGAGGAAACAACACCTAAACGAAGAGAGGTTGAAACGTGATGAAAAAGCGCTTTCGACTTGCTCAACGTGTCGATCCTGAGGATCTGAACAAGCAGACCGAAGAAATCAATGCGACACTCAAGAGAGAAGGACCGCGGATGAATGCCATCGCATCTTATCTCGAGTGGCGTACTGGTAAGAACGGTTTTGGTACGGATTTCGAATTCACTTTGCGGCCTAAGGAGATATACTGATGGATTTCGAATTCGTCAACAGCCTTATGATGGTCACAGGACGGATTCTCGTAGGATACATTTCCTTCGCAATTGTAGTATTCGTAATCGCGTACTACATCCTGTTCGACCCTAGCACAACTACCGCCGGCAAGTTCATTTTCCGGTTTATGTTGTCTCTTGTCGGTGTGATCTTGCTTTCGTTTGTGGGGACGTTCATCGATCCCTTAGCAAGCAGTTATGTAAGACCAATTCCCCCACCGGATGTATTCAGCTGGAGCACATTGCTCCGAATCGTAGTTTACGGCTATGTGGCATTCGCCACCACTTCGCTCGCTGTTCTTCTCGCAGCATACAGGTGGTGGCCGGATCGGATCAAGACCAAGATGTCGATCCTTGAGCCACGAAACACAAAAGACATTCCGATCATCTTTAAAAAAGAGTGATCCCTGTCCGCAGAGTCCTCTAGAAGGACCGTCAGTTCTCAAAACCAAGGGGTTCATCAGCCCTTCTCCTTTCAAGAGGCGCTTGTCTATTCGGGTGGACAGCGTGGAGAACTGGCGGTCCCTCTGGGGGACTCTGCGGACCCTAAACTTTTTAAGGAGGTGATTACCTATGGTCGCCAAGCGCGATAACGCTGGAAACAGCAGGCCTCGCCGGCGACCGGCTACGACCCCCGAGGCTCGTGAACAGCAGCTAGGCTCTCTTGCCTTTGATCTGGCTGAACAACAGCTTTCGGATGGTACGGCATCAGCCCAGGTAATCACTTATTTCCTGAAGGCCAACTCTGTTCGAGAGAGAAAAGAACTAGCTCGTCTAGAGCATGAGAGTCTTCTCGCTCAAGCGAAGATCGCACAAGCCGGTTCTGCAAACAAGATGGAAACCCTTCTCGAGAACGCTATGAAGGCGTTTACCGAGTACAAGGGCGGTAGTGTAGAGGAGGATGAGGATGACTACTAGGTCATATCCCGAACTTCTTGCTTTTAAAACGTTCGAAGAGCGATTCGAATACCTCGCACTTAAAGCTCGTGTAGCTGAGTCGACTTTCGGATTTGAACGGTGGATGAACCAACAATTCTATCGTTCTCGTGAATGGCGAGACCTCCGACACGATATAATTGCCCGAGACGAAGCGTGCGATCTGGGTATTCCTGGGTTTGACATCCGTGAACGAGCGATTATCCACCACATCATTCCGATGACTGTCGAGCATCTGGAAGCGGGACATCCGCTTATTACAGATCCCGATAATCTCATAACAACAACCCACAACACCCATAATGCTATCCATTACGGGGACAAATCTCTTCTCAGGCTACCGCTTGTGGAGCGTCGTCCTGGTGATACAAAGCTGTGGTAACTAAGAAAGGAGGGTCCTGTGGCCCAGGTGACTAATAGTATTCTGCATGACATCAAGCAGATGCTTGGTCAGGAATGGGACGACACCACGTATGATTTGGACATCAAGATCCTTATCAACAGCGTCTTCTTCAACCTGAATCAGATCAATGTTGGCCCTCCCGAGGGTTATACGATCGACGACGAGAACAACCTCTGGCCCGAGTTCATCGGTGACAGCAAAAATCTCGAGGCAGTCAAGACGTACATCTACATCCGAGTCCGGCTAACCTTCGATCCTCCCACCAACGGCTTCCTCGTAACCTCGCTTGAAAAGCAGGCCGATAAGCTGGAGTGGACGCTAATGGTCGAAGCGGATCCGGTCCCAACACCTGTGGTAGGAGAAGAGTAATGGCCATCGCTGACGATATTCTCGCCGGCTACGGTGTCGAAGTTCCTGGCGAGCTGAAGCACTACGGCAAAAAGGGGATGAAGTGGGGTGTTATTCGAGAGCGTGGAGCCAATGGACGAGTGACCAGTAAGGTTGTCTCCGAAGACCACGCGAAGTCTAGGCAGCTCAAGGCCAAGCCTCGCTCGCAGATGTCCAATGCCGAGCTCGAGGCGCTCAACAAGCGGCTTCAACTCGAAAAGACCAACAATGAGTTGCAGTCTCGCACTGCGCTTCAGAAGATCAAGACCGGAACGTCAATCGCAGCAACGATCCTTGCTGTTGGTGGTACGGCGAACGCCGCAGTGAACTTCGTGAGAAGTCCTGCTGGTCAGTCGGCTATCAAGGTGGTCCGAGACATACTCAAATAATAGAAAGGAGGGTTGGCGATGGGTCTATCCAATACGGCTACTCCGAAGTACTACGGAATGTTCCGTGAGAAAGTACTAAATGGAGAAATCCCCGTAAACGAGATGATCTCGTTGGAGATGAACCGTATCGATGAACTCATCGCCAATCCGAACTTCTTCTACGACGATGGAGCTATCGAAGGTTTCATCAAGTACTGCGAAGGTGAGCTCACACTCACGGACGGTAGCGATCTACATCTCCTCGATACGTTCAAGATCTGGGCTGAAGCGGCTCTGAGCTGGTTCTACTTCGAGGAGCGTACTGTCTACGTCCCGAGTAAGGACAATCACGGCGGACATTACGTCCAGAAGCTGGTCAAAACCCGTCTGGTTCGGAAGCAGTACATCATCGTTGCCCGAGGTGGCGCGAAGTCAATGTACGCTTCGTGTATCCAGGCGTACTTTCTTAACATCGATCCCTCAACGACGCATCAGGTTACGACCGCGCCGACAATGAAGCAGGCCCAAGAGGTCATTGCTCCGATCAAGACCGCTATTGCCAGGTCTCGTGGTCCTCTGTTCAAGTTCTTGACAGAAGGTTCCATCCTCGCAACCAGTGGCTCTAAGATGACTCGCGTTAAGCTTGCGTCGACCAAGAAGGGGATCGAAAACTTCCTTACAAACTCGATTCTTGAAGTTCTGCCGATGAAGATCGACAAGCTTCAGGGATACCGTAGCAAGATCGGTACGGTTGATGAGTGGCTTTCCGGTGACATTCGTGAAGATGTCATTGGTGCGATTGAACAGAGCGCCGCAAAGGGCGGCATCGACGACTATCTAATCATTGCGACGAGTTCCGAGGGAACAGTTCGTAATGGTGTTGGCGATACCATCAAAATGGAGCTCACGGACATTCTTCGTGGGGACTATGTCGCACCTCACATCTCAATCTGGTGGTACCGACTCGACTCGATCGAGGAAGTCGGCATGCCGGAGATGTGGCTTAAGGCCCAGCCAAATCTACCATTCACAGTTTCGTACGAGACGTACCACCTGGACGTTGAACGAGCTGAGAAGGCGCCGGCTGCGAGAAACGACATCCTTGCCAAGCGCTTTGGCATCCCAATGGAAGGCTACACATACTTCTTCACCTACGAAGAGACCGCCCCTCACCGTCCGCAGAAGTTCTGGCGGATGCTTTGTGCCATGGGCGCGGACCTCTCACAGGGTGATGACTTCTGTGCCTTCACGTTCCTCTTCCCGCTCCCCCGCGAGAAGTTTGGAATCAAGACTCGAAGCTACATCTCCTCTCTTACGATGCAGAAACTTCCTGCTGCGATGCAGATGAAGTATCAAGAGTTCATTAAGGAAGGGAGTCTTCATATCCTCGAGGGTGCAACCCTTGACATGATGGAAGTCTATGACGATCTTGATGCCTACATTATTCGTAATGAGTGGGATGTCAGTGCCTTTGGGTACGACCCATACAACGCGAAGGAATTCGTAACTCGATGGGAAGCTGAGAACGGTCCGTTCGGGATCGAGAAAGTACCCCAGGGAGCTCGAACAGAATCTGTCCCTCTGGGGGAGATCAAGCACCTGAGTGGTGAGCGCTTGCTTATATTCGACGAAGCTCTTATGGGCTGGGCGATGGGTAACGCGATCACTCTCGAAGACACCAACGGAAACCGTAAGCTTTACAAGAAGCGGCAAGAGCAGAAGATCGACAATGTCGCTGCTCTCGTCGACGCATGGGTCGCTTACAAACTCAACAAGGAGGCGTTCGAATGAGCACCGAAGTAGACAGCTACCTTGCCCATATGGGCGTGGAAGTTGATGAAGAGCTGAAACACTACGGCAAAAAGGGAATGCGATGGGGTGTGCGCAAGGAGCCGGGTACCGGTGGTGCTGCCCCTTCCCGTCGTGAGCGGAAGGCCGCGAAGAACAAGGAGATCACCGATGCTCGTGACCGTCAGCGTATGCGCGGCGTTGAGCTTGAGCGTCAGGCATTCAAGACCTACTCGTCCAAGGGACGAGCGGCCGCAGAGGCCGCAGTTCGTAAGTACGACAAGATGGCCGACGATCTCATGAAGAACCCGGATGCTGCGACTGCGGCTAGGATGACTTCTGGAGAGAAGGCTGCCGCTGCCGTCAACTGGACCATCGTCGGTGGTCTCACGGTCGCATCCATCGCCCTCGCTGCTCGCTCCTAAACTGTGGGCTCGATATTTGAAAGGAGGTGACTAGTGGGAATCCGTAATCGTCTTCAGCACGCATGGGATGCTTTCACTGGAAGTATTCAAGAACAGCCTGTGGTTGACTATCGTTCATATGGCGCAGCGAGTTTTGGCGATCGTTCAGATCGTCGTCGCTCAAACATCACAAACGAGAAGTCAATCATTTCCTCGATCTACATGCGCCTTAGTGTTGACGTTGCACAGATCTATCTTCGACATGTTCGAAAAGACACGACGAATGATCGGTACATCGAAAGCATTAAGAGCGGCTTGAATGACTGTTTGACGGTTGAAGCTAACCTTGACCAGGCAGGAACCGCATTCCGGCTCGATATGGCTATGACGCTCTTCGATAAGGGTGTTATTGCGATCGTTCCTATCGAAACTGACAAGAATCCGAACGATACCGGTGGTTACGATATTCGCCAGCTCAGAGTTGGTGAGATCACTGCCTGGTATCCGAGCTTTGTTCGTGTATCGGTGTACAATCAGAAGACTGGTGCGCGAGAGGAGCTGATGCTCCCTAAGCGGCTAGTCGCCATCGTAGAAAATCCATTCTACTCTGTGATGAATGAGCCTAACTCGATTCTTCAGAGAGTCATTCGGAAGCTCCAGCTTTTGGATGCGGTGGATGAGGCAGCAGGGTCGGGCAAGCTCGACCTCATTATCCAGCTTCCATACACGATCAAGACGGACACAAAGAGGGAACAGGCCGAATCTCGACGCAACCAGATCGAGACCCAGCTTAAGGGGTCCAAATACGGGATCGCCTATACTGACGGTACCGAGAAGATCACGCAGCTCAACCGACCAGCAGAGAACAACATGCTCAAACAGATCGAGTATCTGATGGGACAGTTGTATGCTCAGCTCGGTCTGGACGAGACGGTCTTCAAGGGCACTGCCGATGAGGCAACGATCCTGAACTACCGGAACCGAACTCTCGAGCCTGTTCTTCGGGCATTCGCCGAAGCGCTTACCCGTACCTTCCTCACCAAGACGGCGAGGACACAAGGGCAGGTAGTTGACTTCTTGGCTGATCCGTTCAAGCTTGTTCCGCTTGGCGACCTGGCTGAGCTCATCGACAAGCTCCTCCGCAATGAGGTTCTCAGTTCGAATGAGGCGCGTGCACTTCTTGGTTTCCGTCCTTCCGACGATCCTAAGGCAGACAAGCTCATCAATTCCAACATGCCTCAGAAGGAACTCCCAGTAGGAACGGGTGCGACTTCTGAAACTCCTGACGCAACCGCTGAAGGAGTGTAAAGATCAGGTTCGATAGAAACTAGAAGGGAGCCCTTCAAAATGGGAGACCAGCAGCCCGATTTCAGCGGCTGGGCAACGAAGAACGATCTGAAGTGCACCGACGGTCGGACCATCAAGTCAGGTGCTTTCAAGCACATGGACAAGGTGACTGTTCCGCTCGTCTGGATGCACCAGCACAAAGATCCAGAGAACATCCTGGGTCACGCAACGCTGGAAGATCGCGCATTCGGTGTTTACACGTACGGATTCTTCAACGAGTCCGAGCGTGGCCAGCACATGAAGAAGGCCGTTCAGCACAAAGACATCGTTTCTTTGTCGATTTACGCCAACAACCTTACCGAGCGTGCAACTCGATCGGGTAAAGAGGTGTTCCACGGCAACATCATCGAAGTCAGTCTCGTTACTGCCGGCGCCAACCCAGGTGCTTTCATTGAGAACGTGAACATGCTCCATGGAGATAGCATTCACACCCTCGACGAGGCGATCATCTACACGGGTCTCGAACTCGAGCACTCGGACACATTCGAATTGGAGAATGACATGGGTAACAAGGAAGAGGAGACCCTGGAACACGCCGAAGTTTCGGCGGAGACCATCAAGGAAGTCTTCGAAGGACTGGACGAGACCGAGAAGGCCGTCGTCTACTACATGCTCGGTGACGCTGTGGAGCGCGCCAAGAAAGAAGCCTCGGATTCGGCAGAGCACGCCGAGACCGTGAACATCGACGACGTTCTCGCGCACGTCGACACCAAGATCAAGGAAGGATTCGAACACATGAGCCCCACTCACAACCTCTTCGAGCAGCAGGGCGAGGTCACCACTGGTGGCAAGCTGACGCACGCTGACTTCGCGGACATCATGCGGAGCGCCAAGAAGCTCGGCACGTTCAAGGAGGCTGTCGACCAGGCAGTCATCGCGCACGCGGACGAATACGGCATCACCGATATCGAGACGCTCTTCCCGGACGCCAAGACCATCGGTGCGCCGGAGGTCTATTCGCGTCGCATGGGCTGGGTCCCCAAGGTCCTCAGTGGCACCAAGCACATCCCCTTCTCCAAGGTCAAGTCGATCGTCTTCGACATCACCGAGGAAGAGGCTCGTGCGAAGGGTTACATCAAGGGTAACCAGAAGAAGGACGAAGTCATCAAGCTGATGAAGCGAACGACTGGTCCCACCACGATCTACAAGAAGCAGAAGCTCGACCGCGACGACATCGTCGACATCGACATCACCGACATCAACGTCGTGGCGTGGCTGAAGGCCGAGATCCGCATGATGCTGGAGGAGGAGCTCGCTCGCGCGATCCTCTTCGGCGACGGTCGCTCGGACCTGTCCGAGGACAAGATCAAGGACCCCGCCGGCGCCAACTCGGGCGATGGCATCCGTTCGATCATCAACGACGCGGACTTCTACGCGATCAAGGCCGACCTGGCTGCGAACGTGTCCCCGAAGGACGCTGTCAAGGGTATCATCCGCGCTCGGTCGAAGTACCGCGGCACTGGCAAGCCCACGATGTTCATCTCGGACGCGTTCCTCACCGACATCATGCTCGAGGAGGACAAGTTCGGCCGGCCGCTCTACGAGACCGAGAAGGTTCTCGCGGACAAGCTCCGCGTCGACGAGATCGTGACCGTGGACATCATCGATGACACGGAGAACCTCTTCGCGATCCTCGTGAACCTGCAGGACTACTCGATCGGTACGAACAAGGGTGGCGAGCTCACCTCGTTCGAGGACTTCGACATCGACTTCAACCAGCACAAGTACCTCATGGAGACTCGTCTCTCGGGTGCGCTGACGAAGCCGTTCTCGGCGATCGTGATCCGTCGTGCTCTTGGCACGCTGGCCACGCCGACGAGCCCGTCGTTCGATGGTGGTACCAACACCATCACCATCCCGACCGCCACCGGCGTGATCTACACGATCAACGATGAGCCGGTCACCGGCGACGTGGTCATCACGGTCACCACCGAGGTCGTTGCAGTTCCCGACGAGGGCTACTACTTCGACTACAACATCACGCGCGAGTGGACCTACACCCCGTAAGGTAGGTAAGTCATGCGGGTCTCCGGTGTTATCGGCTACGGTGTACAGACGAAGATCCGCCCGGGGGTTGTGGAGGACGTCATCGTTGAGAAGAAATTCCGCGGTGACGTCCTCCGGCCCTCGTCTGGACCGGACGAAGGTGGGAAAGTCAATGACGATCTCAAAGTCGGCCTGTCTATCAGCGTCGTAGCCGGTGCATATCATGCACGACATGTCCATCAAATGCGGTATATCTCGTGGCAGGGTCAGCTTTGGAAAGTTGCAAATGTTGATGTTGCCCACCCGAGACTGATTGTTCGGTTGGGAGGACTTTGGAATGGCCCCAAGGCTTAGTCTACAGACTCTTCTTGAGTCACTTCTGGGCACAGACGAAGTCTATTTCCAGCCGGGAAGCAATATCACGATGTCGTATCCTGCGATCGTCTACAATGTAGATGGTCTGGATACCGATTGGGCAGACAACCTTGCGTACAACCAACTCGTTGAATGGCAAGTCGTGGTTATTTGTCGCGATCCAGATGACGAGACATGGCGCAAGATCGGACGACTTCCAAGGTCGTCTATGAACCGAACTGAAGTGGTTGAGAATCTCAATCACTACTACTTCTCTCTTTACTTCTAGAAAGGAAGTAACATGGCAGAGCTCATGTGGGATAAGGTAGGTGAGCGCCGGTATGAGACCGGTGTGGACCATGGTGTCCTCTACCTTCCCGATGCGACTGGTGACTACGTGGATGGTGTGGCCTGGAACGGTCTCGTCAACGTCACGGAGTCCCCTTCGGGTGCCGAGGCTTCGCCTCAGTACGCCGACAACATCAAGTACCTGAACCTCGTTTCGACGGAGGAGTTCGGTGGTACTATCGAGGCGTTCACTTCGCCTGTCGAGTTCGACCAGTGCGACGGTACGGCCACTCCGTATCCAGGCATCTCGGTTGCTCAACAGTCGCGTCGGACCTTCGGACTGTCCTACCGCAACCTCATCGGTAACGACCTTCTGGGCACGGACTTCGGCGAGAAGATCCACCTGGTATACGGGGCACTTGCTTCTCCCTCGGAGAAGACGCGTGCGACCGTCAACGACTCGCCCGAGGCAGTCACCTTCAGCTGGGAGTTCACTACGACTCCCGTTGAGGTTCCCGGTCTTAAGCCGTCCGCCCACATCGTCGCTGACTCCACGATGGTCGATCCTGATGGCTTCGCAGCCCTCAAGCTCGCTCTGTACGGTACTGCTGGCCAGGACCCCCGTCTTCCTCTCCCCGCAGAGGTCTTCGCATTCTTCTCGGGTGCGATCACGGTGGTCGTTCCGACTAAGCCGACTCAGGTCGATGACGATGTGACCATCCCGACGGTCACCGGTGTCGTCTACAAGATCAACGGCGAGATCGTCACCGGCGTCGTCACCATCACGGAGGACGTCATCGTTGAGGCTCAGCCTCTGCCCGGCTATCAGTTCCCGCCGGCAACGGACACCGACTGGGGCTTCGAGCTTCCGTAAGTCGGCAACTAGAAAGGAGACCAGGGAATGCTTACAATTACAGTTCCAGGCGTCGAGTCATTCAACGACGAAACTCAAGAGTTTGTCACGACCGACGACACTGTGCTGCATCTCGAGCATTCCCTGGTCTCGCTTTCAAAATGGGAGTCAAAATGGGAGAAACCATTCCTCACTGGCGACTCCAAGACCACCGAGGAAGTGCTCGACTACTTTCAGTCGATGTCGCTTGACGGTGAAATTCCCGAGGAGGTTCTTCACAGACTAACTGATGAGAACCTCCATGCGATCAATCAATACATCGAAGCGAAGATGACTGCTACGTGGTTCCGAGAGACTGGCCAGACACGTGCTGGTAGTTCCGAAACTGTTACGGCTGAGATCATCTACCATTGGATGACCGCACTTCAGATCGACTGGGAATGCCAATACTGGCATCTGAATCGACTGATCACACTCGTTAAGACCATCAATGAAAAGAATAAGGCCGCTTCCGACACGAAGAAGAAGGCCCCCACTAGCAACGACCTTGCTAACCGTCGCGCTCTTATGGAGCAACGTCGCGCAGCAGCTGGTGGCCGTGGATAGAAAGGATCTCCGTCATGACTAAACTTGCCTGGGGTTCCCACGGCGAACGTTTCTTTGAAGCAGGTGTTGACCGTGGAGTTCTCTATCTCTCCGGACAAGATGGTGTTCCTTGGAACGGTCTTAAGGCCGTAAACGAGTCGCCTACCGGTGGAGAGCCGCAGCCATATTACGTCGATGGCTACAAATACCTCAACGTGGCTTCTGTGGAAGAGTACAAAGCCACGCTTGAGGCATACACAAGTCCTATCGAGTTTGCTCCCTGCGAGGGGACGAAGGGTATCCACAACGGACTTTTCGCCACACAGCAGCCTCGAGTTTCGTTCAATCTGTCATATCGCACTCTCGTCGGTAATGACGCTGAGGGTGTTGATCATGGCTACAAGATTCATATCGTCTACAATGCTCTGGCAGCGCCCGCTCAGCGGAACCATCAGACGACGACTAGTGGTTCATCGACACCAGTCGGACTCAGCTGGTCGATCACTACTACGCCGCCGAAGATGAGTGGTCTCAAGCCTACCGCCCATTTCGTTATCGATTCTCGGTATACTCCTCTCGATCTAATGGTTCAGATCGAAGATATTCTGTATGGTTCGGATGACAATGAGGCGTATTTGCCCACTCCGACAGAGCTCATCGACATCATGAACAGCTATGTGGAGTCTTTGGCTATTACGGACCTCGGCAATGGTTGGTACCAGGCTGAGGGTGATGCGGTTACGAGTCTCTCTGAGACCAACTTCGAAATCGATCATGTTTCGGTGTCTGAGCCCGACGAAAACGGCGAGTTCACAATCACATATTAAGGAGGAGCTATGGCACTAATTGAAAGCTTGACTGCTGACGAGATCATAGCTCGCCTTGCTACGAAAGCAACGGAGACGCTGGCTATCTCTAGGTTGATCTCGGCCACTGTCGTACGTCCGCATACGGTTGCGTTCCCTTCAGTGCACTCAGCGCCACCCACGGTAGCTTTCGCACAAACCGGATCGACCACTATCGGAGGTACCCCGCAGGAGCTTCGTCCTACTTCCGAGCAGGCGATTACGATGCTCGGGATGGTTCCGAAGTGGAACGCCACAAACCTTGCCATGGAGTCGTACTCGAACGACCGTGGGTCCTACGGTGGATCATGCGAAATCACATCCGACGTCGTCGAGTTCTTCTGGCGGTCGGCGTCTACGGGTGGGTACTACTGGGTCTGGATCGACGATCAGCCCTGCACAGCGGCCCCCGTTGCTTGGGCAGCCTCGTCTGCGGCAACATGCCGTCTTCTGATCACGTTCCCTGGTGTGGAGTCACACCGGATTACGGTATACAGCGACCTGTTGCAATTGAAGACCGTTCGAGTTACTGCTGGACATTCCATCGAGGCAACGTATCGATCCCCTGTCAGATTCATGGCTGTCGGCGACTCTCTTACGGAAGGCTCAGCAGAGGCTATCCCACAAAGAACATGGCTGAGCCACACTGCGAAACTTCTTGGGTGGGAGCCGATCATGAACGCCGTCGGTGGTACTGGCTACGTCAATGGAACCAAACCGTTTACACATGTTGATCGAATCACGGCTATGGAAGACGACTCAATTGACTTTTACCACTTCAAGGGGTCGGTGAATGATGATCCAGAATCGGCAGCCATTATTCAAGCAGGAGCGCAAACGTGTTTCGAGGCGATTTGGCAGGCGAACAGCAAAGCAGTGATCCTCGTGTCAGGTCCCGACCCGACTGGTGGCACTTCGTCTCTGGGCGCTGCGGTCCGCGCGAACTCGGATGCGGTGCGTTCTGCGGCGATGGAGTATTCGGACAAGAATGTCATCGGTTGGGTGGATCCGCTCATGACAAAAGACGCCGTTGCCTGGTCATCTGGCGGAAGCTATGTCATCGGCGACCGTGTCACCCATCAGGGTGGCGTTTATGTGTGCGTGAAAGACACGACCACTTCGGGATTCAACAGCATCGACTTCGCCCGCATCTCGCCTCTGTACGGTACGGGTACTGTCGCTGCTCCTGCTTCGAACGGTAACCGAGATCAGTTTATCCTATCAGACGCAGTTCACTGGTCTCTCGCAGGTCACCAGTACTTCGGTCGGTACTTCGCAGACCATTATGCGAAAGCACTCAAGGCGTACTCACGTGGTGAGTTCTATATTCACGAGTAAGACCAGCTACTAAGGAGGAGCTATGGCACTAATTGAAAGCTTGACAGCCGACGAGATCGTAGCTCGTCTTGCCGATAAGATTAGCGCAGAGGAGCTAACACTCGCTCTCGCTATGAAGGCGGCTCTCGAAAGTCCGACGTTTACTGGAGTTCCGCAGGTTCCTACTGCGGCGACAGCGTCCAACGATACAACGGCTGCGAGTACGGCATTCGTAAAAGCTGCTTTGGCGTTGCTTGTGGATTCGTCTCCGGCCACGTTGGACACGCTGAACGAGTTGGCTGCGGCTCTTGGTGACGATCCGAACTTCGCTACCACGATGTTGGATGCGCTTGCTGGTAAGGCGCCGCTCAATAGTCCGGCTCTTACGGGCTCACCGACGGCCCCTACTCCGACTACTGGTAGTAATGATACGTCAGTTGCGACAACTGCTTTCGTCACAAACGCTATCGCAGATGGGGAGAGTGGGGTCTATACGTACGCCGACTCTGCTGAATTTCTTGCGGAGACAACGACTCGTGACGGCATCATCCTCGCACCAACGGGAGCGAATTGGGGTGTAGACTTCGGTACTGGATTCCCGACAACTGTCGAATCAGGTATCGTCTTCGTGCGTACACAGGCTACAGTAGTCTCCGGTGTCGATATTCTCACTCAGTGGGTTGTAAGCGGTTCGTCTACTGGTCTCCCAACGGGAATGACCCTCGCACGTCGTAAGTCAGGCTTTGGTTCGTGGACAGACTGGTCAAGTAAGCTATATGGGAACAACATCCCAACTGACAACTATGAGTTGACAAGCAAACTATATGTTGACGCTCGCTCATTGAACAACCTTGCCGCTTGGGCGGACCTGGATACTGTGGTTGCTAACCACTCTCGAGCAGGCTTAGTCAATGCAGGAGCAGCTGGTAACCTAGGTACGCTCACGGGCATTGCTAAATACGATGCTTGGGGTGGTGGTGAGCTCTGGTATGAAAGTCACGGTACTTACGACGCTGATTATTATTCGACACAGGTTCAGAAAGTTTGGATTCCGAACCTCGACGGTAGTGTCGATGAGATTCGTCGTTATCGCAACGACTCGCCTAGCTGGTCGATGAATGCGTGGTCGGCATGGGAGATCTATGTTCCTGAAACTGGAGGTTCATCTGGTGCTGGAGAACCAGTCGGACTCGTAGCTGGAGGACTAGCGCCTCGATACGCAGTCTCACCAAATGGTGCGAATGGCACCACGGCCCTTTCGACTGACAATCCTGACGTGATTGTCTTTGATATCTCGTCGCCCTGTCGACTTCGTTCAATTTCGTTTCGAATCTCGACTGCAGGTGAATCTGGAAATCTTATTAAGCTCTGGCTTTACGAAGAAGGCAGTTTTGGATCGGTACCAGACACGCTACTGCATGACTTCGGATCCGTTGCTGGTGATGTGACATCGAATGGTACCGTGATTACTCCTGGAACACCGATCGATCTAAGTCCAGGATATTACATGATGGTCATGGGCGACACGGCCACTACGACGCATGCACTAGTGACTGGTGGTGCGAGTGCGGGGCCTGTCAGTGACTTTCCTGGTCGATTGAGTTCTGGGCAGTTGTCCTCCATGCATGTCGCTGCGACGCGTGCACAAACTCGTCTAGAGGGCATTTCAATGTCTGGATCAGCGCCTAATCCAATTGCCTATAATCCAGTCAGCGGTCCAAGAACTATCGAGGGTGATTCTGGGAAGCGCGTTATAACCCTTGTTCTGGATCTTATTCCGACCGCGTAAGGAGTACTATGAGTTCGCACAATTATGTTGATAGTGTTCTTCGTCAGTTCTGGGACGATGTCGGAGATGGCACTGCCGATTTCCCACCGCGTTGGTATCATGAGTATGACGAGCAAGGCGTCGAGATCGTATCTGCTCGCAGACCTTATGACGATAATGAGAACGCTGTGGCTGATAATCAAGCATCAGAAGAAGCTTCCCGTCTCGCTCTTGAAACGTTGAAAGCTGCTGTAAAACTCGTCATCACAGAGGTCAAATCTGAGCGCGACCTACTCGATACCGATTTTACTGATGTGGCTACTGGAGATACGGTATCGAATCCGACAATCAACAGTAGCCCAGCCAAATACGTCAAGGCTTTGTACAAGGCTTCTCGGCGTACTATGAGTGCAGTAGTCGATTTGGCTAAGCTGGTCGATGATTAGTATTTGAAAGGGGGCCATCGTCATGGCGCGACTTAATTGGAACGCCACTGGCGAGCGGATCTACGAAGCCGGGGTCGACCGCGGGGTTTTCTACCCTCAAGTCGGCCCCGGCATCGCGTGGAATGGTCTTATCAATGTGAAGGAAGAACCTTCCGTTGAAGTTAAACCAACTTTTGTTGATGGCGTACCTTTCCGGAACCAGAAGACAATCGCAAGCTTTGCTGCAGTACTTCAAGCCTATACCTGCCCTCGCGAGTTCGAGGAATACGACGGAAGTTACGGTCAGCAAAGAAGGAAGGCATTTGGTCTGTCTTACCGCACAGGTGTCGGTAACGATATTTTGGCGGATCATTCGTACAAGATCCACTTGGTCTACAATGCACTGGCTATACCAGTCCCAGCGGATAATCACACGTTAAACTCAAGCGGACTAGATGCTACACCTTTTAGCTGGGGAATCAGCACCAAACCAGTACAGATTCCAGGCGCGAAGCCTGCTGCTCATTTGATCATTGACCCAACGGTCGCATATCCTGAAGCTCTTGCAGAAGTCGAAGCTGTACTTTATGGCTCGGATGACGGTGACGCACGTCTTCCCGATATTCTTGATCTTTTGGATCTATTCGAGCAGCACGCAATCCTCACTATCATCGATCATGCAGATGGTACTTGGACGGCTATTGGGCCAGATGACGTTATTCAGATGCTCGATGCAACGTCGTTTGAGATCGCCTGGCCCTCGGCCGTCTATACCGATGTTGATACGTACCAAATCAGTTCACTCTAGATAGGGAGGCCTAGTGGCTACTGTTACGGGTCTAACTAAAGACCGAATGCTTGCGATCGAAGCTGCATCAATTGTAGATGGCGAGGTTGATGAGGCGGGACACCTTATTCTAACCCGTCAAGACACGACCCAGTTTGATGCGGGTCTAGTAAAGGGTGCT
>Ga0299914_10000547_pt1 | contig 22780 bp, 26 predicted proteins | sample RVTome_10_FD_201361 | JGI IMG/M metagenome (GOLD analysis project Ga0299914, IMG submission 201361) | Soil microbial communities from uranium-contaminated site in the Upper Colorado River Basin, Wyoming, United States - RVT153D57 (version 2) ...
CGCAGAAGCCCCGTGGTTGGGCCAAGAGGACGCGTTCAACGGTCATCCCGGCACATGGTAGGGGCGCCAGGGGCAATCAGGACTTGGCTCGAACCAGGTGGAGTACCTCTTCGACGACCTCGTCGAAACTCAACTCCGACGTGTCGAGCACCACCGCCCCTTCGGGGATCGAGAGGGGGGAGACGGCGCGACTCGAGTCGAATCGGTCCCGTCGGTTCAGGTCGGCGAGGACGTCGTCTATGCGCTCACCGGTCTCGAGGGCACGTCTCCGGGCGCGAACCTCGGGCGTGGCGTGGAGAAAGATCTTGACCGGCGCATCGGGGAACACCACCGAGCCGATGTCCCGCCCCTCGACCACCCCTCCACCGTGACGGTCGACCCAGGCACGTTGCATCTCGACGAGGATCTCCCGGACCTCGAGATGTGCCGACACCGCGGAGACCGCGGCGGTGACGGGCTCACTCCTGATCTCGGTCGACACGTCCTGGCCGTTCAGGTACATCCGACCCTCTTCCTGGCTCAGCCTCAGCCCGGAGATGACATCCAGCACGGCGTCCTCGCGGGTCGGGTCGGCCCCTGCCTCCAGCACGGCCAGGGTGGCAGCGCGGTAGAAAGCACCCGTGTCGAGATGAGGCAGACCTGTCTTGTGGGCCACGACCCGACTCACGGTGCTCTTGCCAGTGCCGCCGGGGCCGTCCATGGTCACGATCAGGCTCATTGGGGCGGCAGGCTAGGTGAATAGCGGGGGGAGCCCTGGCTCCGGAGGGGTTGTCCGACTTGGGGGGAATTCGGACAATGGGGGCGAAGTCGGAGACCAGGGCCCTCCCGCGCACCGAAACATAGTGACCACTCCGTTGCTTTGCCGAACTATCCGGTGACGAGACTGTCGAGGAACGACCAAAACCCGGGCCAGGTCTTGTCCACAACCGCGGGATTCGCTATGCGCATAGCACCGATCCGTGTCCCTGCGACTGCCATGGTCATGGCGATGCGGTGGTCACCATGAGGATCGATGTCGACCCCGCGCAGGTCCCCGGGCCCCACCAACAGGGCATCACCGTCGACACGCGCCTCCCCTCCGATCCGGCGGATCTCGGCGCTGATGGCGGCGAGCCGGTCGGACTCCTTGTACCGCAACGAGCCCAGACCCGATATCCGCGACCCGCCTGTGGCGAACAGGCAAACCACCGACAATGCCAGTGCGCCGTCCGGAGCATCTGACATGTCGACATCGACTGCGTCGAGACGTGTCTCCCTCGCGTCGACGCTCACCCTCGTGTCTCCCCACTCGACCCGGCACCCCATCGTCGCGAGAATCGAGGCGATCTTGAGGTCGGGTTGCCGGGAGGACCGGCCGAGACCCTCGACGACCACCAGACCGCCGTTGATGGCGGCGATCGCCATCGGGTACACCGCGGCCGACGCGTCGGGCTCGATGACCACATCCGAGGCGACGAACCCAGTGTTGGCGATCCGGTATCCGGTGACGGTCCTCTCCACGCCGGCCCCGAACCGTCTCATCATCGACTCGGTCATGTCGAGATAGCCGCCAGAACCGGACAGCCCGATCAGCTCGATCTCCGCCGGCTCGTGCATGATCGGTGCGACCAGCATGAGGGCCGTGGCGAACTGGGAGCTCTCGGAGCAATCGACCATGAGCCGGCCGCCCCACAGAGGCCCGCGGCCCGACACCTCGAGGGGAAGACGCTCCCCGCTCACCTCGACTCCCTGAGCGCGGATGACGTCGACGATGCCCTTCATCGGCCGCTGTGGGAGACGTCCCCGGCCTTCGATGCGGGACACCCCGTCGATCGAAGCGGTGATGGCGCACAGGATGCGTGCGGTCAGCCCGGACTCGTGGGCGTCGAGCGGTGCGTCAGCCCCTTCGAGGCGCCCTCCCCGCCCGTCCACCGACCAGGGATCGTCCCTGTCGTCGATGTCGGCACCGAGCGCCCTGAGCGCGTCGGACATCGCCCGGGGATCTTCGGCGTCGAGTGGCTTGTAGAGATGAGACCTCCCCTCGGCCAGGGAGGCGATGGCCAGAGCCCTGATCGTCTCCGATTTGGACCCGGGTAGGCGCACTTCGGCGTCGATCGGGTCGCCCAGCAGGGGAACACTCCTCGGGGCTGTCATCGCGGAGCCAGCAGTCTCTGGATGTCCACAGCGCTCAGTTTCCTCGATGCACCGGGTTTGAGATCTGGTTCTGTGAACCCGCCGATGGCGGTGCGCACGAGACGGGTCACCGGGTGGCCCAGAGCCTCGAACATGCGACGCACTTCGCGGTTGCGTCCTTCCACCATGACCAGTTCGACGAGGGAGCGCCCCCCGCTGGTGTCCACCAGGTTGGCGGAGCGGGCACGGGCCGGCCCATCGTCGAGATCCACCCCGGTGGTCAGTCGACTCACGGTGCCCTGGGAGAGCTCGCCTCTCACCTCGGCCAGGTACTTCTTGGTGATGCCGTAACTGGGGTGGGTGACACGGTTGGTCAACTCGCCGTCGTTGGAGACGAGGATCAGACCCTCCGAGTCGGCGTCCAACCTCCCCACCGGATAGAGACGCTTGTCCGAGTCGACCAGGTCCAGCACCGTCGTCCGCCCCCGGGGGTCGCTGGCGCTGCTGATCACACCGACTGGCTTGTTGAGGACATGTGTCTCCAGGTCCTCTGAGACGGGCACCGGTACACCGTCGAGGGTCAGCAAGTCAGCCGTCGGGTCGACCCGGTCCCCGAGGACGACCGGGTTCCCGTTGAGCAAGACCCGACCAGCCACCATGGCCTCCTCTGCGGCGCGGCGGGACATCAACCCGGCGTTGGCCAGGGCCTTCTGGACGCGGATCCGCTCCGCCATGACCGCTATTCGGTCCCGGGGCGGAGCGACTCCTCGAGGGTGTCCACGAACTGGGCCGGCGGGACGTGGTCGGCGAGTGGTGGCAGTTCGGCGAGATCGTTCAGCCCCAGCTTCTCGAGGAACGACTCGGTGGTCTGGTATACCGCGGGGTTGCCGGGGATGCTGAGTCGCTCTTTCTCCTCGACCAGACCGAGACGCTCCAGGGTGCGCACCGCAGAATCGGAGTCGACGCCTCGAATCTCGGCTATCTGGCCCCGTGACACCGGCTGGCGGTAGGCGATCACCGCCAGGGTTTCCATCGCCGCAGACGACAACTTGCGTGCGGTTGCCGATGTGGAGAAGCGTTCCAGATAGGGGTAAGCGTCGGGATGGCTGTACAGCCGCCACCCACCTGCCACCGACCTGAGCACGAGACCCGCTTCGCGTTCGGTCAAGTCGGTTTTCAGCTCGTCCAGGAGCTCCTCGACCTGGGAGATGGGCAACTCGAGGACTTCGGCCAGCTCACCGGTGGGCACCGGATGCTCGGTGACGAAGAGGACCGCTTCGAGGGCGGCGAGATCGTTCATGACCACTCCGAGCTGAGCTCGGCCGACCCGTCGTCCAGCCGCTGCACTTCGATAGGGGCGGTCCAGTCGGACTGGGAGACCTGGATGAGACCCCAGCGAGCCATCTCGAGGAGGGCGAGGAAGTAGGCGGCCACTTCGACGGGGCGACGACAATGCTCGGTCAGGTCTTCGAAGGAGGAGAAAGCTCGCCGGCTCAATCGCTCTCTGAGGTCTTCGATCGCGTTCTCCACCGAAGGCAGGTCGAGGTCGAGGTGGTCCAGATCCGGCTCCAGCGTGGCTCTGGCGAACACCTTCCCCGCGATCGCGGCCAAGCCGGCAGGGTCGGTGGGAATCGTCGCGTCGGGTGCGGGAGCGGCGATCTGTTGGTCGATGCCAGAGACCCGGGGTACGTATCGATTGCCTTCCTGCATCCGTCTCCGCAACACCGCAGCGACGTCTTTGAAGGTCACCGAGGCCAGCAGTCTCGACAGGAGCCGGTCACGCTCCTCGGCGAGCGCCAACTCGTCGTCGAGGTCGATCTCGCCGGATGTAGGGAGGAGCGACTGCGCCTTGAGTTGGACGAGGGTGGAGGCGATGAGCAGAAACTCCGAGGTCACTTCCATGTCGAGCTCACGCATCTCCTCCAGGAAGGACAGATACTCCCCCACGACACCGGTGAGACCCACCGCGGTGATCTCGACCTGGTGCTTGGTGATCAGCTGGAGCAGCAGGTCGAGCGGCCCCTCGTAGACCGTCGTGCGCACGTGAAACGTCATTGCCCCGCCGAGGTTATCCGCCCGTCATCGGGTTTTCGCGTATCAGTGACTTTGGAGCCACCCTGCGAGCCGAGCCGCGACTTCCTCCTCTTTGGCGGCTGGTCGGCGTCGACGAGCACATCCCAGATCCCGGGGTCGATCGTGGGCGGTCGCTCGCCATGGTGATGCATCGCGAAGTCGATGGCCAGTGGGTGGCCACCGAGCGCAGCCAACTCCCGGGCGGCCACCAGCCCGTGGTCGCGGTAGGCCCTCATCCGCTCCGACAGCGGCAGTCCAGAGAGGATCAGCATCGAGGCCACCGAGCGTCCCAGGATGCCGAGTCTGGCGTGTCGTTTGCCGATGTCGTGCAACAAGGCGGCCACGATCACTTCGTCCTCATGCACACCGGCCGCGATCACGCTGAGGGCGGCGTGGTACCCGTGTCGCTGGTCGGCATCGTCCTGGGCGAAGAACATCGCTCCGGTCTCCGGGCTGAGCCAGGCAGAGACGGCCTCCTTCTCGGACGCAGTCAGGCTCCGTGCCCTGGCGGAATCGAAGAACCGCTGGATGAGATGGGCTGGCGAGCCCGGCAATCTAGGAGACGGCCTTCGACTTGCAGTTGACGCAGAGGATCGAGGCGGGACGGAACTCGAGACGGTCTGCGCTTATCTCAGAGCCGCAGTTGTCACAGATCCCGTAGGTGCCGGCTGCGACGTGGGCAAGTGCGGTGTCCACATCGTCCAACTGGGTCTTCAACGACTCGATCAGCCCGAGAACCTCGGTGCGTTCCGCGGTCACGGATGCGGCGTCGGCGAAGCTGCCACCGAAGTCGATGTCCGAACGGAGGTCGCCAGTCTCGGCGGCGCCCAGCTCGTCGAGCTGGTGGATCAGTTGTTCCCGCTCTCTCTTGAGAGCTTCTTCTGCTTTAGCGATGTCGAGCGCCATTACCTACTCCTCGGATGTGCCTCGACGTAGATCTCCATCACGTGTGCCGGACTGACCCGCGTGTAGACCTGGGTTGTGCTGATGGTAGCGTGACCCAGCATTTCTTGTACGGTTCTCAGGTCCGCGCCGGCCTCGACCATGTGAGTCGCTGCCGAGTGACGGAGCACGTGGGGGGACACTCTCTTCGTCTCGATATCGGCCGTGGTCGCGTGTTTCTTGACGATGTCGAACACACCTTGGCGGCTGAGACGCCCACCCCGGAGGTTGAGGAACAGGGGGTCTCCCGGGGCTCTCCTGCTCACGAGAGCCATGCGATCGGGTAACCATGAGGTGATCGCCTCCACTGCCTTGCTCCCCAGCGGGACCAGACGCTGCTTGGACCCCTTCCCGGTGACGAGCACCACCTTCTCTTCGAGATCGACGTCGTTGAGGTCGACGCCCACGGTCTCGGAGACTCTCGCACCGGTCCCGTAGAGGAACTCGAGCAGGGCGCGGTCGCGACGACCGCCGACCTCGTTGGGGTTCGGTGCCTCCACCAGGGCGATCGCCTCGTCCACGGTCAACGCCTTGGGAAAGGGATCGGGTCGTCGCGGACTGTCGATGAGTGCCGTCGGATCGGACTCTCGTAGGCCTTCCGCCACCAGGAAGCGGTGCAGCCCCCGGATCGAGGCGATCTTTCGGCTGACCGTGGAGTCGGCCAGCTCTCGTGTCCGCATCACCGTCACGTACTCGGCGATCAGGTCGTCGTCGGGCTCTTTACCGTCGAGAAAGACGAGGTATTGGCGCAGGTCGCGTGTGTAGGCGGCGATGGTGTTGCGGGAGAGACCCCGCTCGACGCGCAGTGAGACGAGGTAGTCGTCGAGACCGGTCTCGAGCGAGACCATGCTCATCTCGAGGCTATGGCCTCCATGACCGGCACATGCTCGACTCCGAGACTCTCGGCCACGGCCGGATGGCACACCTGGTCTCCGACCATGTTCACCCCTGCCTGCAGCTCGGGATGCGCGCTCAAGGCCCGGTTGAGCCCTTCATGGGCCATCATCACGGCGTAGCGGAGGGTGGCGTTGGTCAGGGCGTAGGTCGACGTGTGGGGAACCGCGCCGGGGATGTTGCCCACCGCGTAGTGGAGCACGTCATGGAGCTCGTAGATGGGATCGGAGTGCGTGGTCTCCCGCGAGGTCGCGAAACAGCCTCCCTGGTCGATGGCCACGTCGACGAGAACCGCACCTCGCTTCATCGACTTCACCATCTCCTCGGTCACCAGCTTGGGGGCCGATGCCCCGGGGACCAGAACCGTCCCGATGACCACATCGGCCTCCAGCACCTGCTCCTCGATGGTGAGCTTGTTGGAGTGCAGGGTGACGATCCGGCCCTGGTAGAGAGAATCGAGTGTCCTCATCTTTCGAGCGTCGGTGTCGAGCACGACCACGTCGCCCTGCATGCCCATTGCGATGACCGCGGCATTCGACCCGGCGATGCCACCACCGACGATGACCACTTTGGCTGGACTGACCCCGGTCACTCCGCCGAGCAGGATCCCTCTCCCTCCCTGTGACTTCTCGAGGAAGTAGGCCCCGGCCTGGGTCGCCATACGGCCTGCGATCTCCGACATCGGCGCCAGCAGTGGGAGGGACCCATCGCCCATCTGCACCGTCTCGTAGGCGATGCCGACGATCCCCCGCTTGCCGAGACTGGCGGCGAGGTCGGGGTATGCGGCGAGGTGGAGGTACGTGAACAGGATCTGGCCTTCGTGGAACAGCTCGACCTCCGACGGCTGGGGCTCTTTGACCTTGAGGATCATCTCGGCCTCGCCGAAGACGTCGGCAGCCGAACCAACGATGGTCCCGCCCTGGGCTTCGTACTCCTCGTCGTGGATGGTCGAGCCTTCCCCGGCCCCGGTCTCGATGAGCACTCGATGTCCGCGGTCGGCCAGCTCACGAACCCCTATCGGGGTTATGGCGACCCGGTGCTCTTCGGTCTTGATCTCCCGCGGGACGCCAACGATCAAGTGCCCACGCTGCTTTCAGACTCTTCGATGACGATCGTCGACTCCTCGCGGTGGGCCGCCGCCGCCTCGATCAACCCCTTGAACAGGGGGTGGGGGTGGTCGGGCCGGGATCGGAACTCGGGATGAGCCTGGGTCGCCACGAAGAACGGATGGTCGATCAGTTCGATGTATTCCACCAGATTGTCGTCAGGAGAGAGCCCGGCCAGCCGCATCCCGGCTCCCTCCAGGTCCTTGCGGTAGCGGTTGTTCACCTCCCACCGATGCCGGTGACGCTCGTAGACGAGTTCCTGGTCGTAGAGCTTGCGCACCATGGAGCCCTCTGCCAGCTTGGCCGCATAGAGACCGAGTCGCATGGTCCCGCCCATGTCCTCGACGTCTTCCTGGCTGGACATCAGGTCGATCACCGGATCGGGGGTGGCCGGGTCGAACTCGGTGCTGTTGGCTTCGCTCATCCCGAGCACGGACCGGGCGAACTCGATGACCGCGCACTGCAGCCCGAGACAGAGCCCGAGCATGGGCACCTCGTGCTCCCGGGCGTAACGGATCGCCTGGATCTTCCCCTCCACGCCGCGGTACCCGAATCCCCCGGGGATCACGATCCCGTCGAGATCTTCGAGATAGGTGTCGGAGAGCAGGCCGGTGAGCTCGTCGGAGGGAACCCAACGGAGGTCGAGTCTCAGCCCGAGGGCGGCGGCGCCGTGACGGAGTGACTCCGCCACCGATAGATAAGCGTCGGGAAGGTCCACGTACTTGCCGACGATGCCCACGGTCACCTCGTCGCTCGCCGAGACTGCCTTCTCCACCATGGCTCTCCACGACTCGAGATTGGGCGGCCCGGTGACCAGCCCGAGCCGATCACAGACCACGTCGTCGAGACCGCCTCGACTGAGGATCAGGGGGACCTCGTAGATGTCGCTGGCGTCGGGAGCAGCGATCACCGCGCGCGGCTCGACGTCACAGAACAGACTTATCTTCTTTCGCACCGCCTCGTCGATGTCGCGGTCGGAGCGGACGATGATCACGTCGGGATGGATGCCCTTAGAGCGCAATTCGGCCACCGAGTGTTGGGTCGGCTTCGTCTTCAACTCTTCGGAAGTGGCGATGTAGGGCACCAGTGTGACGTGGACGAACATCACGTTCGACCTTCCGGTCTCATTGCCGAACTGGCGGATCGCCTCTAGGAACGGAAGGCTCTCGATGTCACCGACGGTGCCCCCCACCTCGGTGATCACAACGTCGACATCCTGGTCGCCGACCCGTCGGATCCGCTCCTTGATCTCGTTCGTGATGTGCGGGATCACCTGGACCGTATCACCGAGATAGTCGCCTCTCCGCTCCTTTTGGATCACCGAGAGATACACGGAGCCGGCTGTGACGTTGGAGCTGCGCCGGAGGTTCTCGCCGGTGAAGCGCTCGTAGTGGCCCAGGTCGAGATCGGTCTCTCCCCCGTCGTCCGTGACGAAAACCTCGCCGTGCTGGAATGGGTTCATCGTGCCCGGGTCGACGTTGATGTAGGGGTCGAGCTTCTGGTTGACGACTCGCAGACCACGCGCTTTGAGGAGTCGGCCCAGTGAGGCTGCTGTTATCCCTTTGCCGAGACTGGAGACGACGCCGCCGGTGACGAAGACGTACTTGGTGGGGTCGGTGGAGGGCGCCGGGTTCTCCGCTGCGGTTTTCTGGCTGAAGAGTGGCCCGTCCATGACGGGATGCCACGGTAGCACGGGTCGGCCCCCGCGCCACTCTTTCCCGTTCTGTGAACGCGAGTCACGCGTGGGGCGTACCCGGCGTTCACAGAAAGGTGCTACGACGTCTGGCGGGACCCCGCGAGTAGTTCGGCGGCGGCGGTCCTTCCCGCTTCGCTCTCTGGGAGGCCGGCGAGCATCCGGGTGATCTCCTCGATCCGATCCTCCCCGTCGACGCGACGCACCACGGCAGCGTCGCCGTCGGGTCTGTCGACGACGTAGTGGGTGTCGGCATGCGCCGCCACCTGCGGGAGATGTGTGACGCAGAGAACCTGGTTCGCGTTGGCCAGCTCGGCGAGCTTGGCCCCCATCGCGAGGGCGGTCTTGCCTCCGATGCCCGTGTCCACCTCGTCGAAGACCAGGGTGCTGCTCTCCTCGAGCCTCGTGGCGAGACGGATGGCGAGGACGAGGCGGGAGAGCTCTCCGCCCGAGGCAACGGAGCCCACCTCCCCTGATTCGAGCCGGGAGTCGGAAGCGAACCGCATGACCACCCGGTCTGCCCCCGAGGGCCCGGGCTCCGCTTCGTTCACCTCGATGGCGACCCGGCCCGAAGCAAGACCCAGATCGGTGAGATGCTGGTGGACACCCGCAGTCACCATGAGAGCCGCTTCCCTACGCTCCTCTCGCAACTCGTCCCCCCGTTCTCGCACCTTTCTCCTCGCTTCGGTGACCAGGGTGTCGATCTGGTCGGCGTCGTCGAGTAGCGACGTCAGCTCGTCGGCGCGTCGCTGCGCCTCGGCGCCGAAGTCGAGGACGTCGTCGAGGGTCCGCCCGTACTTTCGCTTCAGGTCGCCTATCGCAGTGAGACGTGCCTCCAACTCATGGAGACTCGAGGGGTCGGCGTCGCGGCCCTCGGCCGAGGACCGTGATGATCGGCTCAACTCCGCCAGCATCGCCGCGATCGACTCGGCCTCTGCCGCCAGACCGGCGAGACCGGCGTCCAGACCAGCGGCCTTGCGAAGCCGCGAGACCAGTTCACCAGCCATCTCCCCCATGCTCTCCGTCATCTGAACGGTCTCGCTCAGATGCTCCCTGATCTCCTCGACGTTGCGGAGACGGGAGACGTCGGCTTCGAGTTGGTCGTCCATGCCCGGTTCCAGGCCGGCTCGGGCGATCTCGTCGGACTGGTACCGCACCAGGTCGAGCTCACGCGCCAAGGCGATCTGGTCGCCGCCGAGGGAGTCCTGCCTACCGAGCGCATCCTGCAGTGCGGACCACGCTTCCCGATATGCGATGAGGGCAGACCGCCCGGTGTCGCCGAGCACACCATCGATGAGCCCGAGCAGAACGCCGGGCTTGGTGATCGACAGCTGGTCGTGTTGACCGACGATCTCGACGAGGGGCCCGAGACGTTCTCCCAGTGTCGCCGCGGAGACGATGGTCCCCTCCAGGTGGGCGCGACTTCGCCCTTCTCGAGGTACGACTCGGCTGACGCCGACCTCCTCCTCGCCGGAGACGAAGAGCCCGTCGACCTGGGCCTTGTCGTGATATGGGCCCACGATCCCCGAGTCGGACTTCTCTCCGAGGATGAGACGGAGCCCGCCGAGCAGCAGGGTCTTGCCCGCCCCGGTTTCCCCGGTGATGACGGTGAATCCGGGTGACGGGTCGACCGATGCGTCCTCCAGGACACCGAGGTTGGCGACCCGCAGGTGGAGGAGCACTGCTATTCCAACCCGAACTTCTGGCGAACCAGCCCGGGGAAAGTCGTGGAGCTGAACGTGACGAAACGGGCGGGCCGGTCGCCTTTCACCACCCTCACCGACTCCCCTTCGCCGATCTGGCCCAGGTCGGTCTTGTCGACGTTCACCCGGACCAGACGGTCGCGGCGCACCGTTATGTCGATCTGGGAGTCCGCCGGGATAACCATGGGACGATCGAAGAGGGAATGGCTCGCCACCGGCGTGAGCACCAGAGCCTCGACATGGGGGTCGACCACGGGGCCGCCGGCCGAGAACGAGTAGGCCGTCGACCCGGTCGGTGTGGCGATGATCAGCCCGTCCGCGCGGTAGGTGGCGAACTCCACGCCGTCGATGACGACACTGAGGCTCACCAGCCGGGTGCTGTCGACCTTCTCCACGACGACGTCGTTGACACCCACCGCATTCACCCCACCGATGGAGGCGGCCACCGTGAGACGCTCTTCGACGTCGAAATCGTGTGCCACCAACCGCTTCACCACATCGGCGAGGTCGTCGGGCTCGGCCTCGGCGAGAAAGCCCAGGGTGCCGAGATTGAACCCCAGGACGGGGACATCCCAGGTGATCGCGGCTTGAGCGGCGCCGAGCATCGTGCCGTCGCCTCCCACGGCCAACACCATGTCCGGTGCCACCTCGGGGTCGTCGGTGATCTCCCCTCCGTGGTCGGCGATCTCCTCGCCGAGCCGTTGTGCGAACTCCTCGATGCTGGGTCGGCCGATGCGTACCCGCAGGGCGAACCTCAACTCTCTTCACCCTCCTCCAACAGCCTGTTGAGCAGGCTGACCAACTCCGCGGCGGGCTCGGGCAGGTCGGCGGGATCGAGACGTTCCAGCTCTTCGACTCTGCGAGTGATCTCTTCGATGTCTTCCGGTGACAGGTCCATTCCCATCCGATTATGACGTTACGAGGTGCTGGAGCACTAGATCTACCGCAGCGGGGAAGTCTTCTACCACGTAGTCAGCCGACGACCCCTCAGCCGACTCCGGTCGGGTGATACCGGTCAGGACCAGGATCGAGCGCCAATCGGGCTCGGGGTCGGCAAGGGCGATATCGGTGTCGAGGCGGTCGCCGATGACCCAGACCTCGCCGTCCACCCGGGCCTCGATCAGTCGGCGCATGGCGATGTTTGGTTTGCCCGCGACCTCCGGGCTCGTGCCCGAAGCGGCGGCGATGGCAGCCACGATTGCCCCACAGCCGGGGGCGAGGCCGTCCTCGGTGGGATAGGTCGTGTCGTCGTTGGTGGCGATGAAGCGTGCCCCGTTCAATATGGCCCGCATCGCATCGTGGATGGTTTGGTAGTCCAGGGAGCGGGTCAATCCGACCACGACAGCCCGGGCTATCCGGGGGTCTTCGGTCAAAGTGAGGCCTGCGGCCTCGACCGTGTCGCGCAATCCTTGCTCGCCGACGACGAGGATCGGGGCGTCCGATGCGTCGAGGAGGCCGACGGCGGCCTGTCCCGACGTGATCACCTGGCCGGATTCGACCTCGACTCCGGTGAGACGGGTGATCTTCTCCGCGGCCTGTTTCGGATTCCGTGTCGAGTTGTTTGTGATGAACTGCACCGACTCGACCGATGCGAGCAGCTTCTCGAGCGCCTCGGAGACGCCCGCTATCGGCTCCGCGCCACGGTAGAGGACACCGTCGAGGTCGCAGAGGACGGTGGTCAAGAGCCCAGGAACCGGGCGAACAGCTCGTGGTACAGCGCGGTGGTGCGATCGACCGAGGCGGCCGACACCCGTTCGTCGTGGCCGTGGAACAAGGCCAGCATCTCCGAGAAGTCCATTCGGTCGTCGAACAACCCGACACCGTATGCGACGGTTCCTCTCTTGCGCCAGAATCTGGCATCGGTTGCCACGTTCATGGTCATCGGCAAGAGTCGCCGGTGCCCTTCCAACTCCTCGACGCTGTCCGCAATGGCCTCCCACAACGGGTTCCCCAGTGGGCTCTGGGTGGCCTCGAAGTCCTGGATCGGCTCGATCTCGATGTCGTCCCGCGCCGACCCCATCGCCTTGAAGAGATAGGAGTCCACCGAACTGCGGTCGTACCCTGGCAGGGCCCGTATGTCGACATTGGCGGTGGCCCGACTGGCGATCACGTTCGCCTTGACACCGGCGTCGAGCATGTTGGGAGAGACGGTGAGGTGGGTGACCGCGTGGGCATAGCGGGCGAAGAGCGGGTCGTCGACGGCAAAGGTATCGAGGGCGTCGTCGATGCGGTCGGGGTCGATCAGATCGGTCTTGACGTCCTCGGGAAGGTCGAGGGAGGCGACGAATTCCTTCCATTCGTGGGTGATCACCACCGGCATCTCCTCGGCGAAGATCCCGTGCACCGCCTCGACCATCTTGCGAAGGGCGTTGTCCGATCCGTATGGAGCGGACCCGTGGCCCGGTGTGCCCCGGGCGCGCAGCAGCGACCAGAACGCACCTTTCTCCCCGGTGGCGACCGGGACCACCTCGTCCGTGGCATATGACACACGGGGATAGGCGACTTCGGTGAGCATGTAGTCGACCTGGGCGAGGTCCCAGCGTTGCTCGGTGAGCGGCCTCGCCCCCAAAGCGCCACCGGCCTCCTCGTCAGCCAGACCCACGAACAGGAGATCGCCCCGCGGTTTGTGCTCGCCGTTGATGTAGGGCCGCGCAGCCACAGCCATCGCCGCGGTCACGTTCAGCATGTCGACTGCTCCCCTCCCGTAGATGTAGCCGTCGACGATCTCTGCTCCGAACGGGTCTCGGGTCCACCCGGAGCGCTCGGCAGGAACCACGTCGAGGTGGGGTGCCAGGCCGAGCGATGGTGCATCCCGATCCGCCCCCTCCACCCGGTAGATCAGGGACTGGCGACCCGGGGAGGGCTCGAAGATCTCACCGTCGACTCCGAAGAACTCCTGGAGTGTCGCCACCGAGCGGTGCTCGTGCCCGCTCTCGGGGGTCCCATCGTTGACACAGGCGTTGCGGATCAGTGTCTGCAGTAGCTCGACGGCCTCGGAAGTCATGGGAGCAGCGTATCGACCAGGTCGTACATCGTCAGTGTGAGCGGATAGTCGAGAGCCGCCTCGAGGGGGACCCAGCGGGCATCGTCTGCGTCGTCGCCGGGAGTGAGCTCGCCTCCGGTACGGACCCCGGCGAAGTCGATGAGGACCAGATGGTGTTCGTCCGCGATGTACTCCCCCACCCACACGACTTCGCCCACATCCACTTCGAGCCCGGTCTCTTCGCGCATCTCTCGTCTCGCCGCCTCTCGCATCGGCTCACCGGGGCGGATCTTGCCGCCGGGGACAGCCCACAGGCCGCGTCCCGGCTCCCGTCCCCGCTGGATGAGGAGGAGGTTGCCGTCCTCGACGAGGACGACCCCGACACCCACGACCGGTGCTCCCTCACCCTCAGAGGATCTAACCGCGGTCGTCATCGTGATGCATGATGATCGAACGCGCCGAGAACCCCCCTGCTTCGAAGAAGTTCTTCGCCAGACGATGGCCTGGCAGCACGTGGGCGTCGAACTTCTTGATGCCTCGTTGCCGGAGGAGCGCCAGCGCCTCTTCTCTCATCTCCTCCCCCAATGCCACCTCCCGTGCCGCCTGATCCACATAGATGAGCCTTATCGCACCCACCAGCTCGCCGTCTGCCTGTGCCAGGAGACGTTCGACCCGCGCCATGAGGAATCCAAGCGGGTAGCCGTCGATCTCACCGATGAGAAGGACAGTGTCGGGCTCCTCGATGGCCTCTTCGAACGATACGGCGACTGGCTCTTCGAGCCCGTCGGCCACGGGCCACATCTTGTGGAGCCCTTCCATCTCCTCTTCGAGCGAACGGTAGAGGGCGACCAACGCCGGGATGTCCTCCCGTGCGGCGGGTCGTGTCGAAACCCTCATGCTCGGGACGATCCGAAGAGACGACCCAGACCCCAGACGGTGACGAGACGCATCGCCTCGACGACGATCGGTGCCCCCATCTTGGAGCTGCCTCTGGTGCGGTCGCGGAAACTGATGGGGACTTCGGTGATCACCAGCCCGGCTTGGTGCGCCCGCCACGCCATCTCCACCTGGAATCCGTAACCCGAGGCTTCGGCCTGACGGTACGGGAGTCGACGCAGTGCATCGGCGGTGTAGGCGCGGAACCCCGCGGTGGCGTCACGCACCGGGATCCCGAGCATGGTGCGGGCATAGAGGTTGCCGCCCCGGGAGATGACCTGACGGGGCAACGGCCAATCCGGGGTGGAGCCGCCGGGCACGTATCGCGAGCCGATGGCGACGTCGGCGCCTTCACCGAGAGCGGCCACCAGCCGGGGCAGGTCGGCGGGGTCGTGGGAGAAGTCGGCATCCATCTCGATCACGACTTCGGCGCCCTCCGCCAAGGCGCGGTCGAATCCGGCCGCGTAGGCCGGGCCCAACCCCTCCTTCTCCTCACGGTGCAGGACCTCGACCTCGGCTAGGTCAGCGGCGAGACTGTCGGCGAGACGGCCCGTCCCGTCGGGCGAGTTGTCGTCGACGATCAGCAACCGGTAGCCGAAAGCGACGATCTCAGGGGTGATCAGGGGCAGATTCTCGAGCTCGTTGTATGTCGGGAGGACGACCGTGATGGTTTGTGTCGGCTCGGTCGGCTCAGTCGACACAGTCGAAGCAGATCATCTTGCGCTTGTTGGCGAGTTGGCTGGTGCGCTTCACCATGAAGCATGATTGACAGACGAACTCGTCGGCCTTTTGGCTCTGTGCGTCGACGTTCAGGGTCAGCTCTTCTCGACGCATCGCCCGGAGCTCGGCCACCTCGTCGACGAGCATCGCCTCATTGGCCTCGTCGTCGAGTAGTTGCAGCTCCTGATTCTCCAGCTCCTCGAGGGCCTCGGCAGTCTCGTCGTCGTGATCCCCGTCGTCCCCTTCTTCCTCGTCTTCGTCTTCGTCTTCGTCATCCTCGTCGACGAGGAGGATGTCTTCTTCGACCGGGTCGGCATCTGCTTCGAAATCCTCGTCTTCGTCGATGACGGTGAGGTCTTCGTCGTCGAGGCCTTCCTCCAGGGCGGACTCGTCGATGTCGTCTACATCGTCGAGGTCCAGATCCTCGATCTCTTCTGCTTCGTTTGGTTGGTCTTTGTCAGCCATCTCTCGGTTTTCTGCCCCGCGCGGCGCGGGAGTATGGCACATCCGTCAGATTTTGAGACGGAGCGCTGCGGGCACAACCCGGCCGGTTACGGGCGTATTCCCGATGTAGTCGCCGTCGGCTTCGAGCGGCCAGGGCACATCGGTCTCGATGGTGAATGTGGCGGCGCTGAAGCGTCTCACCGACGGGTCGGTGAGGTGTGTTCCCCGGATTATCTTCGGCACCAGGGCCGGCGCACGCTGTTTCCCGCAGTCGATCACCTGCATGTCGAGGACACCGTCGACCAGTGTTGCCTTGGGTGCCACGTTCCATCCCCCGGCGAAGAATTGGGCGTTGGCCATGATGACGGCCAGTGCGTTCGCTTCGTAGGTCCGCCGCTCGGTCCGGACGGTCACATTGGCCCTGGGGAAGCCGGGGAGACGCACTGCGAACGCCAGCGGGTACCGGGACGAACCCAGCCTACGGCTGAACCTCGGGGCGGTCTGGGCGGCTGCCGCTCCCACCCCGACCTGGGCTACGTTGACGAAGTATCGGGTTCCCCAGACACCCTCGAGGGTGCCGACATCGATCGGGTAGACCTCGTCGGTGGCGAGATGCCGGGCCGCGCCGGCCAGGTCTTGGGGCATCCCGAAGGTGCGCAGGAGGTCACACCCGGTGCCCACGGGGAGGACACCGATGACAGGCGGCTCGACCCCGTCCATGTCGAGGAGGACGTTGGCCGCCAGGTTGACCGATCCGTCCCCACCTGCCATGGCGAGGTGGGTGACCCCCGACGTTGCGGCGGCGCGGATTGCGGCCATAGCCTCGTCACGGGACTCGGGAGCCTCGATGTCGGCGTCCAGCCCCGCGGCGTCCAGGGCGGCGCGGACGGCCGTGAGCGGGATCGGGACCTTGCCGGCGACAGGATTGACGATGACCTTCCACTTCACCATCGGTGGCCCATCAGCCCACACCCTGAGCAGCGACCACGCCACGGTCTACGGCATGGAGGGCGGCACCGGCTTCGTCACGCATCTCGGGGGCTGCCTCTCTCAGTTGCCGCAGGAGGTCTGTGAGCTGGCGACTGACACGCACGAAGTCCCCGGGGGCCATGGACCGAGCGGTGAGGTCGTCGAAGGACGCCCCGTTGGCCCATTCGTACGCCACCCGCCCGAAGCCCGGGTCGGGCCGTCTCATCGGAGAGAGCCTGTGCTCGCTCTCCAAAGCATTCAACTCCTTCCACAACCCCTCGATGCCCTCCCAGCGCTCCTGGAGACGGTCGGTGGGCCAGTCGGGCGGAGAGACGTTGTCCGACCGGGGCTCGTAGACGAACACCGAGGTGATGGCGACCAACTCGGGCAGATCGAGACCGTACAGGAGCCCTCGCTCCAGGGTCTCGGTCACCAACAGGTCGACCTCGTTGTAGACGCGTCTCAGCCTGCCCCCCCGGGGAGTGAGACTCCAGTCGTCCAGGTAGTCGAGCCGGGTCAGGAGTCGTTGGATGGCGACGAACTCCTCGACCAGTCCGAACCCTGAGGCTCTCCTCATGCTGCGGTGCTGCTCCAGACGGACGCGGAGTCGGCGGGCCTTGCGCAGGGCGGAGACATGGTGGGCTGCGTCGGGACATTCCGCCACCGGGTGATCGACGGTGAGGTGGGCCCTGGGTGAGCGATCCGCCTTACGGGGTGGGACCTTGCGGAGCATGCGCACCGTGTCCTGGATGAACCTTCGGTCCCGGGGCCGGAACGGTCGCGGGAGCTCGAGGTATCCGACCTTCTCGCTGCGATCGGGGATCTGGCGGTACCCGATCGTGGACACCCGCCCCGATGTGTTGAGCACCAGGTAGCGGGCACCACCGTTCTTCGACGAGAGCCGTTTCAGGACCACATAGCGGCCGTCACGAGGCCCTCCCTGGATGTCGACCACCACCCCTGGGCCGAGCAGTGAGGCGATGCCGTCGCGACGATGGGTCTCGGGAGCCGCCTCCACCATGGCCAGGTACTCTTCGACGTCACCCCGCTCACAGACAGCCTGTGACTCCTCTTTCTCCAGCTGATGCTCCAACGCTTCGATTCGCTCACCGGTCTCGGCCATGTGATCTTCCCGCTGGAAGGCGGCGAAGGAGGAGCGAAGGAGCTCCATGGCCCGATCCTCGCTGTAGTTCGCCACGAGGTTGGCGGTCATGTTGTACGTGGGGCGAAAGCTCGATCGGAGCTCGTGGGCGCCTACAGAGGCGATCTCGGTGACCTGGCGGAACTTGACGAATGGCGAGTGGAGGACCACACCGAAGCCCTCGACGTCGATCCCCCGCCTGCCGGCGCGACCGGTCAGCTGGGTGTAGTCGCCCGGCTGCAACAGCTCATGGGACTCACCGTTGAATTTGCTCAGATTCTCGATGACCACCGACCTCGCCGGCATGTTGATGCCGAGGGCAAGGGTCTCGGTGGCGAACACGACACCGATCAGCCCCCTCTTGAAGAGCTCCTCTACCGTCTCCTTGAAAGCCGGCACCAACCCGGCGTGATGGGCGGCGACCCCACTTTCGAGTGCGTAGAGCCAGCGCTCGTATCCGAGGACGGCGAGATCGTCGTCGGTCAGATGTGAGGTGCGCTCCTCCACGATCTGGCGGATGGCCCGGCGATCCTCGGCATCGGTGAGCCTCACCCCTGACTCGGCGAGACGGTGGGCAGCGGCGTCACAGCCGGCACGGGAGAAGATGAAGTAGATGGCCGGCAGCATCTTCGAACGTTCCAACTCCTCCACGGTCTCCAGCCGGTTGGGTGTCCGGAACCGCTTGCGGCGACCCCGCTCCAGACTGAGCATGTGGTCCAGTCTCGGGTTGGGGCGACGACGGCCTTCTCGCTCGACGAAGGTGGGCAGCAGGTGGAGGCTGCGGCTCCCGGACCGCTCCATGACCATGTACATCGACTCCAGCGGCACCGGCCGCTCGGTGCTGGCGATGAGCGATGTGGGCCCGCGACGTTCTTCGACCCAATCAGCGAACTGCTGGTTGTTGGAGATGGTCGCCGAGAGGCAAACGAACTGGACGTGGGAGGGACAATGGATGATCACCTCTTCCCATGCCGCACCGCGTGACGGGTCCTGGAGGTAGTGGGCCTCGTCGAGGATGACGGTGGCGACATCGTCGAGACGGTCGGGGTCGGCGTAGATCATGTTTCGCAGTACCTCGAGCGTGGCGACGATCACCGGCGCATCCGGGTTGACCACGTTGTCCCCCGTGAGCAACCCGACCTCACCCGGTGGATACATCCCAGTGAGGTCGGAGAACTTCTGGTTGGAGAGGGCTTTGATCGGCGTGGTGTAGAAGACACGGCGATCGGAGCGCCGGCCGAGATAGGTGGCTGCCTCCGCCACCAGGGTCTTGCCGGCGCCGGTGGGGGCTGTCACCACGACGGACTTCCCCGATGCGATGGCCTCTGCCGCCTCCACCTGGAATTCGTCGGGCTCGAACTCGTACCGGGACCAGAAGTCGGTGAGGGTCATTTCTTCAGGATCAGCCTGACCAGCCAATAGGTGATCTCATACATCAGGTACAGGGGGACGGCGAGGATCGCCAGGTTGAGCAAGTCTCCCGTAGGTGTGATCAGGGCGGCTCCGATCACTACCAGCATCACCGCCCAACGTCGCCCGCTCGCCATCTGCTCCGAGCTGATCAACCCCGACGCGGCTGCGGCGAAGAGGAAAACCGGGTATAGGAACGCCAGGCCGAAGGCGAGGAGGAAGCGGAGGACGAACGAGTAGTAATCGCCGATGAGGAGATCGTTCTCGACCTCGGGGAAGATCCCGAGTAGGAACGAGAGCCCCCGTGGCAGGACGAAGTAGCCGAACGCCAGTCCGCCGATGAAGAGGATTGCCAGAGCGGAGACGACGGGGATGGTCCATTTCCGTTCCTTGGCAGTCAGGGCCGGGTTGATGAAGGCCCACAACTGATAGAGGATCAGTGGTGCAGCCAGGATCACCCCTCCGAACAGAGCGATCCTCATCAGGACACCCCACTCCTCGCCTGGTTTCAATGCCTGGAAGTTGTTGTCGGGCGCGGCGTCGTAGAACGGGGCCTCGAGGATGCTTCGGAGCTCGTCGGCGAAGAAGAAGGCGACGATGGCACCGGCGATGACCGCGATCCCGATCTTGAGGAGTCTCCATCTCAACTCGTTGAGATGGGAGAGGATCGACTGGGGAGCGTCGGTCACTCTTCGGTCTTCTCGTCGGGCTCGGTCTCCTCTGGCGAGGGTGCGGCGGAGGAATCTTCATCGGCAGCCTGGCGGTTCATCTCCTCGAGATCACGCATCGCATCCTCGGGGGTAGGACCGGACACCGGCTTTGGGCCTTTCCACTCGTGTCCTCTGGCCCCGAGCCCGCTCACCTCGTCACGGATCTCGGTGAAAGGCTTCTTCACCTCGTCCATGGGAGCCTTGAGCTCTCTCCCCACCTCTTTGATGTCGTTGACCTCGGCTTCGAGCCCACGGGTGATCTCCCGGGCCGCACTGCGTAGCTCCGTTGTCCACTTGCCCATCTTGCGCGCTATGTCCGGCAGACGGTTGGGGCCGAGCACGACCAGCGCCAAAAGGGCGATGATGATGATCTCTCCCGTCTGCAGCATGTCGTGATGCTAAATGGTCGAACCGACATAGCACGCGACGGTTTGCATCCCTTCGCCTCGTATCGCACGAGCTGTCGCCAACTTCGGGCCACACACATCGCCACGCGACGTGTGTAACCCAGGGTTACCGGCGCTCCGCCACCCCCCACCAACTTCGGGCCACAGACGTCGCCACGCGACGTCTGTAACCCAGGGTTGCGGTCGGACTCCCCGACATCAAAGAAGGTGGCGACCGCCCGATCGCCACCTTCTTCACTGAGCACCGTCCCCCAGTGCTCGACCCGTTTGCGTTGCCGTTCAGCCGGCCAGTAGTCGGAGCGGATCCGGCTCCGTCTCGAGGGCGGCCATGAACACCTCGATCTCCTCTTCGGTGATCGGGTCGGGGTTGATGACCTCGAATTGAACACCGGTGGCGAGCAGGACACTGACGACACGGGAGTTGGCGGGTCGTCTCTGCTCGGACGTGCAACTTGGGCATGTGAAGCAGTAGTCACCTTCCCTACCGCCCGGTCGCAGCTCGAGGGCCACGTCACGAGGCGTGAGGTGAATGTCTCCACAACGATTGCACGTCGTCTTGATGGTGGTCATCTCTTGGTCTCCGGTCTCCGCATTCGGTATGGAGGTGATCGGCAGTTCTCGATTCGAACTGAAGGACGACCTCTAGGTCTTTCGACCCCTATCGATACTTGGCGAGAAGGGCGCGGCCGATCTCCTCGACGCGGGCAGCCACTTCGGGGCCCTCGACGAGCTGTGCGTCGGTGCCGAGACGTAACAGGAGACGCGCCGGGACTTCTGCATCCGGGGAATGGAACCTGATCCTCGTCTTGTGCGACGACTCGCTCAAGACGTCGACCGGGTAGTACTCGAGGACCCACCTGGCCGCTGGCTGGAGATCGACCACACAGGTCACGTCGTCCTTCGACGGTGAGTAGCCGACCCCGGGCTCGGGCACCGACGCCGGCCTCTCGAAGGTCTCGTCGAGCACCTCCAGTTCCTTGATCCGGTCGATGCGGAAGGTTCGCTGACCCTCCACGAGGCGACAGTGGCCGAGCACGTACCAGCGGCCGAGGGTGGCGAATACAGACCAGGGCTCGATCTCGCGCTCGGTGGTCTCCTCCTTGCCGACAGAGCGGTAGACGATCTTGACCACCTTGCTGTCGGCGGCTGCATCGCGGAGTACACCGACATGATGTGACTGGTCGAGGACGTCGACTACCAGCGACGTGTCGGCGTCGGGCATGACCACCTTGCTCAGCTTGGCCACCGCCGATTCCAGGGCCGGGCTCGCCTCTCCGGTGCCGATCACGGTCAGACCGGCGGCGAGTAGTCCCAACGCCTCGCTGGGGGTGAGACGGGGGGCCTTGGCGAAGAAGTCGGCCGCGTCGATGATCACCTCGTCCTCGTCGATGTAGGCCTCCATGAGGTCTCCCGGCCCGTAACCGGGCAGCCCGCAGACGAAGATCGTGTTGAGGTCTCTGGTGAGCTGGTCTTCGGTGTACCCGAACCGCTCCATGATCTCGCCGACGTCGGCCGACTGCCGGTCGAGGACGTAGGGGATCAGCGCCAGGATCCGGGAGAGACGGGAGACGGTGCGGGCGCTGGTCATGCCAGTTGTCCCAACGCTTCGCTGACACGGGTGGCGATGGCCTCCCTCATCTCGGCCGGCTCCAGGACCTCCGCGGAGTCGCCAAAGCTGAGCACCCAGCCGACGAAGGCATCCCGGTTGGCCACCGGGACGGTGACGGTCAGTTCGTCGTTGGGCTCTGCCAGCCCGAGGCTGCGGGCGGCCCACCAGGCCACTTCTGCGTCAAACCTGACCTCGGTCTCCACGATCGGGTCGGTCCCAGCCTCCCAGGGCTGGGAGTCGACCACGGATCTGATGTCGAAACCCTTGGGCTTCACGAAGGTGTCCGACTCCGCACCGACCTTCAGATCCTCGATGCGGTCGACCCGGTACATCCTCTCCCCGTCCACGGTGTTCCCCACCAGATACCAATGACCGCGGCGGTGCGCTATCCCGTAGGGCTCCACCTTGCGGGGCTGGCCCCTGTAGCTGAACTCGGTCTTGCGTCTTTCGCTGATCGCCCCGAACAACTCGCCGAGCACCTCGACGCCTTCACCCAGGTCGGCACCCAACGGCTCGAGGCCGTCGCCGCGTTCCATCCCCCCCAACTTGATGATCGCTCCGACACCGGCCTCGGTCCCACCGAGACGGACGAGTCGACCCGCCACCGTCAAGGCGAGACGCTCCTTCTCGTCGAGTCGCGGGTCGGGGATGGCGTACTCCTCGGGATCCACGGTGTATCCCTCGTCGATCTCCCACACGTCGAGAGCCTCCAGCTTCAGCGGGACACCGAGACGTCGCAACACTTGCTTGTCCCGTTCGAACATGCGATGGAAGGCCTCGTCACTCTGGTCGGCGTACCCATGGACGGTGTTGCGGATGTCATTGGAGGTGACCGGCGTCGGTGACTCCAGGAGATAGATGAGGAGATTGAGCACCCGCTCAACGACGTTCTGCATGTTTTATGGCCGGCCGACTTTGGCCGGGTGCC
>Ga0299914_10000548_pt1 | contig 22736 bp, 26 predicted proteins | sample RVTome_10_FD_201361 | JGI IMG/M metagenome (GOLD analysis project Ga0299914, IMG submission 201361) | Soil microbial communities from uranium-contaminated site in the Upper Colorado River Basin, Wyoming, United States - RVT153D57 (version 2) ...
ATATTTGAGAAATGAGTAATTTCCATTCTGGAGGTTGGGTCATGAGTCTTCAGTTTTATCAATGCAAGTTCTCTAAATACTGTATTTCCTGTATCAAGGACTCTAACTTCTATAATATCAATTAATTTGCTTAGTTGTTTTACCAACTGATCTGTTGTTCGAGAGTCACTCTGGATTGCAATAGTCATTCTTGATACATCTTGTTGCTCTGTTATGCCAACTGTAATACTTTCAATATTAAAATTTCTTGCCCTAAACAAATTAGTAACCCTAAATAGAACACCAGGCTTATTGTCTACAATGACAGATAATATTCTATATGGTAATGTTTTCCTTTCGGGTACCTCAGTATCAAAATCGAATGAAGTCATCTTACTTTTTTTAGCCCCCGACTATCATATCTTTTAATCCGGAACCAGGAGCAACAAAAGGATAGACATCTTCTTCTGGATCTATTGGAATATCTATTACTGTAGCCAGATCAGAACTTATTCCAGCTTTAATCGCTTTATGCAATTCATTTATAGATTGAACTCTTATACCTTGTGCTCCGTATGACTCAGCCAATTTAACATAATCAGGACAACGATTTTGTTGAACACCCATATATCTTCTGTTGTAAAAAGTTCTTTGCCATTGAGCAACCATGCCTAACATATAGTTGTTTAGTAAAAATACTATGACTGGAAGTTTCTCTAATACGGATACTGCCAAAGAATTTTCTGTCATATTAAAAGATCCATCTCCTGCTATATCAATTACTGGAACATCGGGTTTCGCTGCCTTTGCTCCTATTGAAGCGGGAAACCCAAATCCCATGGTTCCTAGACCCGTTGAACTGAAAAAAGTTCCAGGCGTTATAACGTCAAAATGCAAAGAAGCCCACATTTGACATTGTCCTACTTCAGTGGTTACTATTGCTTCAGAAGGTAATAATTCACGTAATTTTTTAAGGGTCTTTTTTGCGGTAATTTCCCTAGAATAATCTTTTATCGTACTTTTATAATATTCAATTAGCTCTTTTCGTCGCTTCAGCCATGAATTGTCTGGATCTTTTTTAATTCCCTTTGTCGTTAGCATCTTTACTATTGTTCTTAAAGAGGATTTAACATCACCAACTACAGCCACGTCCACAGATTTATTTTTACCAATCTCTGCAGGGTCAACATCTAAATGAATAATACTCATACCTTTACCAAATTCATCAAACCTTCCAACCGATCTATCAGAAAATCTAGCACCAATTGCAATGATACAATCTGCTTCTATAATTATTTTATTTGCTTCTGCATGTCCATGCATTCCAATTGGTCCCATAGCTAGAGGGTGATTCTCAGGAAAGGCTCCTTTTCCTTTAAAGGTTGTAACAACAGGACACATTAATATTTCTGCCAATGCTTGTAATTCATGAAAAGCGCCTGAAAGAATTACACCTCCTCCAGCCATTATAATCGGTTTTTCAGCCTTCATAATTAGACTAATAGCTTTTTCTATTTGAGACAAATCCGGATCAAAAGCAGGTTTATAGCCTCTAACTTTAATCAACTCAGGAAATTGAATTTCTGCCTTCTCTTGTTGTACATCTTTTGGTATGTCTACTAAAACAGGGCCGGGCCGACCGCTCTCAGTAATATAAAATGCCTTTTTTATGACTTCAGGAATCTCAATCGCTTTTCTTGGTTGAAATGCATATTTTGTACATGGATTAGCTATCCCAATTATGTCGGTTTCCTGAAAAGCATCTTTGCCAATCATTGCTACAGGTACTTGTCCAGTAATTGCAACCATTGGTATCGAGTCTGCATGAGCTGTAGCTATACCTGTTATTAGATTAGTAGCTCCTGGACCTGACGTAGCCATGCATACTCCTGCCTTCCTTTTAATTCGTGCGTAACCATCTGCCATGTGTGCAGCTGCTTGTTCATGTCTAACCAAGACATGTCTAAAATTTGCATCTACTAATTCGTCATAAATAGGCAAGTTAGCACCACCTGGTAATCCAAAAACAATATCTACCCCCTCTTTTTCTAAAGAAGTAATCAATGCCTTTGCCCCAATCATTTCAACCATAATTTTTTCTCCATTTTCTTATAATCTAAGTTGGATAAAACTTAATCTAAAGTACTACTAAAATATTCTGAATAAAAGACATTTCTAATAATATACTTAGATTCCAACATTCTGAAATAAAGCAGGTATTCCATTTATATAGCTATTTAGAAGTTGTATCGAGAAATAATATACTACTCATAATTTTCTTAATTTTTTTCATGGTGTTCTAGTTATTTTAGGCCGAAGTATGACACTATAGAAAATAACTATTTTATTTTCTGATACAATCCTTCTTCTCATCTATAATTCCATCTAAATCATTATCCATTTCATCATTATAAACCTCTTCACCAGTAGTTCTTTGAATTCCATCTGGTTGGGTTTGAGGACCCAAAGAAGTTTGTTCTTTGTCAATTCCATTCTTTGTATTCTTACTCAATTTTAAACCCTCCTGGCCTTGAGCTTCCTCCTACTCTTTTCCTTCATCTTTATGTTTTTATTTTAGTTGTCTTCAACTCCTTTCTCTTCGTCCTTATCTTTATCATCTAAAGATGGTAATTCTGTAACTACTTTTTCATTACTTGCTCTAATATCTGAAGGTTGTAAAATACACTCATGTTCCTCATCTATAATTCCGTCTAAATCATTATCCATTTCATCATTACAAACTTCTGTGATCTTACTTTTGCTTTCATTCTCTGTAGTTTCTTCTAATGATGGTATTTGTTCTTGTTCGTCTTCATCAGGTAATTCTGTGGATGTTGTCACGTTTCAATCTTTACTATTATTATTATTATTTACTGTTAGTGGCCCTTTTATAGTAACATTTCCTTCGGTAGTCCCCTCGTTTTGAGATTCTCCTGATTGTACTGGAATTTCCTCAATTGTTATAGTTTTACCACCCTTTTGTAATTCAGCGTCATTACTTTGTTTGTCTGCTTCAGTAACATTTCCTCCTGTTGTTAACTCATCAGTCACTGCTGGTTGCCCTTCTTCAGCTTCAGTAAAAGTAGAATTAACTTTAGTATTATTAATAAAAGTTAAGATATCCCGGTTTGGTAAATCTTCCGCAGATAATATATTGTCATCAGCATCCTGTTCTCCAATTGTATTAGAAATAATTTCCGTTTCATTGCTTCCTATAGAGGTTTCAGAATCTTGAGACATATTTTGAGCTAAAAATATTTGTTCCAAGTGAGTATCTTCAAATTTGTTCTTTATCTTTAAAGAGTTAAACGAATTTATATCATTATCATCTGAAATGATGGTATCATTTTTTATTATTTCCTCTACCATTCTTTTAATAGGATCAGTTAATGAAGTCTTTGAAGAAATAATTTTTAAATCTGTGAGTTCAGGAGCAGTGATATTGTCAAATGGTAATTCTTTAATTTCTCGTTCGGTTAACAGAGGAAGCCTATCCCTATCTTTCTCTTTTCCTTCCCCTTCATCAGTCTCTTCTAACCCCACAGCAGGAAGATCGTTTATTGATATAGCGTCACTTGGAGGAGCTTTTGGAGTTCTTTCTGATTCAGAAGGCGGAATAAATGTTGCTTCATTACCCTTGAAAGATCTGTCAGAAGTTTGAGCGAAAGCTAGTGAAAAAATCTGTATATCCATTAAGGGTATACCTAACGTACAAATTAATAATTGTAGAAATAAGAATTTCACCTTCATTGGTCTAACTAATCAATAACAAACATATCATTAATATAAATAATACTTGAACAAATAAATAAAAATCACAAGGCGAAAATATTATAGGAAAATTGAAAGGCCGAATTTCTATTAAAATACCTCACAGTTTTTAGATTTAGTATATCCTTCAAATTTATCATAATCTAATATAATGTCAAATCCTTTGCCACAATGAAATTCATCAGCTCCAGTTCCCCCAATCAAACCGTCTTTCCCAGATTTTCTCCAAAGAATATCCTCACCAGAACCTCCTATACTAAATCTCGTCCTTCTCCTCCATTAAGCCAGTCATCACCACTATTGCCTCTTATTCTATCATCATCTTTTTCGTCATATATAATATCATCATCTTTGTTACCCTGTATAATATCATCACCATTATCCCAAAATATTATCTTCACCAAAATTACCTTGAATCAGATCATTGCCTCTATAACCATCAATATAGTCATTGCCTTTATTTCCTTCTATTCGATCGCTTCCAGATGCACCATATAGTTCATCTTTACCACTATTGCCTTCTATTTTGTCGCGTCCTTCTCCTCCATTAAGATAATCTGATGCACCTCTGCCCCATAATTTGTCCCTTTCCCCTAATCCAAAGAGGCTATCCTTTTTGCCTGTTCCTTTTATTTCATCTTCTTCCTCTGTTCCAACAATAATTGCAGCAAATACAGATACCCAATTATCAGGACTGATTAAATCCAATATAAGAAAAAAAAGTCCCATTACCAAAAAAAAAAACCGATCAAATTATTCTTCATTTATTACAATCTTGAAATCTTCACAAAAATATAAATACATTCTTAGAAAACGAAAAATTTTAACTTTAGTTTTTCAAAGTTATTACTTATACAAGAAAGTATAACAAAAAAGAAATATCGTTTAACCAACCATACCAAAAAATCAAAAGTTATTGTTGAAATAATTTTCTTCTAAAATTTTTTTTGTTTAACAACTACAGTATTTCTATCTTCAATTGTTTTCTCTGTCACTAATAAGTCTGCGGCCTCTTTAATAGAAAAACCTTCATGAACTATAGATCTGACAGCTTTTATCATTGCAATAGGGTGGTCTGATTGCCAAATGTTTCTTCCCATATCAACGCCAGAAGCGCCTTCATTAATTGCATTAAAGGTTAATTCCAATACATCTATCTCGTTTGCTAGTTTTTTTCCACCAGCAATAATCACTGGAACTGGGCATCCTTCAATTACTTTTTCAAAATTCTCGCAATAATAGGTTTTGACGACATGAGCACCCAGTTCTCCAGCTATTCTACATGCTAATCCTAGATATCGAGCATCTCTTACCATTTCTTTTCCAACTGCTGTTACCGCTAGAATCGGGATACCATATTTCTGGCCATTGTCTACCAAAGTAGCAAGGTTAGACAATGTTTGATGTTCGTACTTTGATCCTACAAATATAGATAATGCTAAACATGAGACATTTAGCCTAATTGCATCTTCTATTGATGTAGTAATTGTCTCATTTGATAAGTCCTCTCCAATTATACTAGTAGCCCCGGATACTCTCAATACAATGGGAACATTGGAAATTGGGGGTAGGGAGGTTCGTAAAACTCCTCTTGTTAGCATAATCGAATCTATATATGGAAGTAACGGTTCTACGGTCTTCTGAGGTACTTCTAATTTCTCTGTAGGGCCTAAAAAGTAACCATGATCAACAGCCAGCATGACACAACGTCCATTCTCTGGTTTTATTATTTTTGAGATTCTATTTGTCATTCCCCAATCCATGATTTATATCAACCTGAAATTTCTTGAACTATTTATGTTTTTTTTAAGTTGGTCTCAGGTAGTTATGATTACTTTCATGCAATCTTCAGCTTTATGAGCACAATCAACGGCATCAGACGATAGTTCGAGAGGATATTTGTGTGTAATGAGAAAGTCTAAATTAATTTTTCTTTCTGCCAGTAAGTTCAATGCTTGACTGGTTTCAATTTCAGAAGCAGCGTAACTTGGTATAATACTTAATTCATTAGAATATAGTTTACTTGCCTCCAAAGAGAAGTGGGAAGCTCTAGATGGGACTCCAAACAGAATAATATAACCACCTTTTCTAGTTATTTCAAAGGCATTAGATAATGCAGTTAGGCTACTTGTTGCGACTATTGATATGTCTACACCTCTATATTTGGTATGATCTTTAATAATTTTAGAATAGTTTTCTGTTTGAGAATTTAGAAAGAAAGTCTCTGAGATGAATTTTCTTGAAAATTCTAATCTGAACTGGTTAATATCCACTACAAATATCTTTCCAGCTCCTGCCAGTTTAGCTAAGGTAAGCAGCATAATTCCGGCTGGTCCGGCCCCAAAAATGACCAAATCATCTCCTTTTTGAAAGGGTACTTTATTAAGAGCTCGTAAACAACATGCTAAAGGCTCTATTAAAGATGCTTGCTCGTACGTCATACTATCTGGCAACTTTAAGACACCGCCACGCTCAACGTTCCAAGCAGGTACAAGAAACTTATCAGCTAAACCACATGGATCAATATTGCTTTTTTGATAATATTCGCACATTGTATTATTTCCATGTTTACAGTAATGACATGAATTACAACTAACATGGTGATGTACAAATACTCGATCTCCTATCTTAATTCCTTTGACCTTATTTCCAATTGCTAAAACCACTCCTGCAGGTTCATGTCCTAGTCTTGCAGAAGTCATTCCATATTGTCCATAGACCTTTTCTAAATCGGAACCACAAATACCACAAACTTTCATTTTTACAAGAATATCACCTTCTGATTTGAAGTTCAGCATGGTATCGTCTTCTTCATACACTTGAATTACTCCTTGCGATACTATTTTTACAGATTTCACAGAAATATAATTTATAGTAGGAATATAAAATATATTAACTATTGTTGTATTTTTTAGGCTTTCTTTTAAAAATACCTTTACATCCTTCACAACAAAAATAATATTTTTTGTTATTATACTCAAAGGAAATTGCTAACCCTTCATCCATTTCTATTCCGCAAACAGGATCAACCGGCATACTTAACGACAAATAATTTTATAATTATTTATATATTTCTGTATATGCTCACAAGTTTTTGTCAATGTTCTATTAAATTCTATTTTATCGAAAGCGAATATACTCTATAATAATCATCAAATGTTATGTGACTAAATGAGAAGAATAATTTATTATTGAAATTTTGTTGTATGAATAAATTAAAGTTTGGATTTTCCTTATAGAATTTTAACAATTAGCATATTCTGTTCATAGTCTTTGGATAAAAGTATTTAGTGTGCTAATTTGAAACGAGTACAAATTTGTAATCCTATATCAACTTTGTTATCATTTTTTTGATTAGCCATATTTTTACCTTACTAAAACATTAATGTTGTCAAAATTGTTAATAACCTTTTACAAGAAATATATTATGCTATTATAGAATAGAGATGAGTAATGTCGTATCCTTGTTTAGAAGTTGTATGTGGTAATTGCGGAAGTACAATTAATAGAATGATAAACCTGAAATCGATAAAAGATAGCATTCGTCTTTCTAGTGGACGGTGCAATAAATGTGGAATTTCCCTCAATCCATCAGATTTTTCCTTGAATACTGTAAAACAATGACATTTTACCATAGCAACAAATTAATTTATTTTTATTAGAGAAGCTCTTCAAAAACCTATTTTTTTATATATTACCATTTATTAGAATATAATAATGCTTTATTTATTAATTATCGCAATTAAGTAACTTAATATAAGACATATACCTAATATTCTAGAGAATGTAATTGTATTGGAAATTGCTTTAACTAAATCTTCTAGTTTGTTATAACTTTTTAATATCTGTGAAGATCGTATAGCAAAAGGTAATGAAATAAATGTAATTATTGTGTAAATTGGTAAATATTGCCCTATTATTCCAATAGTTATCAAAGAATAAATAAAGCCAATGAGAATTGGAAATATTTTTGATCCTTTATCCTTTCCCAATAAAATAACCAACGTTTTTCTTCCTTTTTCTTTATCGGCGTCAAAATCCGGGAAGGATGCGATATACAAAACAATAGAAGATAAGCTTCCGATTATTATTCCTAGAAAAACAATTGACACATCTATAATACCAGACTGTACGTAACCCGTACCAATCACAATCATTGAACCCTTAATTGCAACAAGGATTTCTCCTAAACCAATATTGACAATAGTTGTAGAATAAAAATAAATCGAGAGAGTAGCGACTGCTAAAATAACTGCAATTATTAAGCCACTGTGTAGAACGAAGTATCCTCCTATAGTTAGTCCTATTACCATACAAAAAAATCCTGCTTTGTATACTACACTCGGATCTAGTTTTTTCTCAGGTAATACTCCTGTTCCTCCACTAAAATTAGTCCTCTTAGTGGTTGTATCAATTCCTCTTTTATAATCCCAATAGTCATTAAATATATCAACGCTAGAATGTAAAAAAATTACTCCAATATAGGTCAGTAGAGCATCAAGTATATTAAAATGATTGTAAATAAGATAGGTATATAATAGACCATTAGTAATAGCTATAACTGAAGCTAACAGGAATTTAATTCTTATAATTCTAAGCCAAGCTGAAACTATCACCCTAAAATCTACATTGAATTTTCTATCAATTGTTTATATTTTATTCTAATAATCTTCATGTAAACCTCGAAAATGAATTTATACATTAGAAATTGAAAGCATCAGTGATGGTCTCCTTGATGAAATAACCACTATTATATTTAGTAAAAAAATAATCTTTGGGATACATTTTCTATTATTGGTCTATTGTAATTTCACCTTGAATGGGAAATGTAAAGAAATAGTGAAAATATAAATTATCTTATCTCGTTTTCACACATGGTTAATGTCTATACTCTTTACAGTAGATAAAGCAAATACTATTTTACCAAAAGTGAAAAAGAGATTTGATGAGATATTATGCTGTAAAAATAATGTGATGGATATTCAAGAGGAATTACAGAATCTTTCAGATTCTAATTGCTCATTCGAAAAATTCATAAAGAAAAAGCAAGAACTTAATCATGCTGTTACTGCTCTATACAACATGATTCAAGAATTAGAAGATATGGGAATAATGATAAAAAGTGTTGATGAAGGTTTACTTGATTTTCCTTCAATTCGTTATGATGAGGAAATATGGTTATGTTGGAAATTTGGAGAAAATCAAGTTAAATTTTGGCACAGAAAGGAAGAAGGTTTTATGGGTAGAAAACCTATTCCTCAAGAAGGTTTTGAATATGTTGATGATTTTGCAGATTTGAGATAAATCATTGACGAACAACATCTTTTATAAACTAATGAAATTAACTAATGAATTAACTAATGAAATAATTATCTTATTACAGCAGGTAAGCGGAATAATCGATATTGATCTGGAAAAATCGAAAATCTTGTTATTAAGCAATATAGTAAACAAATATAATTTATATTAAAAATTGTTATTTGATTATCTGAGTTACATCTTATTAATTACATCTACAACTCAGTTAATATGGATTAGCAATTCAGTATGATAAAATATATCGACTAATCTTTATTAGTAAATGCAAAGTATACTAAATGAAAAAGAATTATTTCAACATCATGCTCAATTTTCCTCCTTTAATATGTCTATGTCTGCATTGAAAAAGGCCATGAAATCAGTTGATCCAGTCGTGTTAATAAATAGAGCCATAAATGTCAAAGATAATAAATTATTGGTCGTTAGAGACGTAAATGAAATAAAGTATAATTTTGATTTAACAGAGTACGAATCATTTCATATTTTTGGAGCAGGAAAGGCAACAGCCCGAATGGCTAGATCTTTAATGGATACTTTAGATATAGAAATTTCCTCTGGAGCGATAACTATACCGTATAACGAAAAGGTATTGCCTGAGAAACTAATAGTAATAGAAGCTGGACATCCTATTCCAGACGAAAATAGTATACGTGGAACTAAACAGATAATTGATCTACTAAAAAAAATTCAAAGTAAATCTTTAGTATTCGTGCTTATATCGGGAGGATCCTCTTCATTATTATGTTATCCGTTAGATGGATTAGAGCTTAAATCTAAACAAGAAATTACCAGACTATTACTAAAGTGTGGAGCGTCTATAAATGAAATTAATATAGTTAGAAAACATTTATCAAAAATCAAAGGAGGCAGGCTTCCAAAATATGTCAATGAGAAAGCTAAGATAATTACTCTCATTTTATCAGATGTTGTGGGGGATGACTTAAGTATTATCGGCTCCGGACCTACAGTTGGAGATAATTCAACATTTGCAAATTCTATTGGGATATTGGAAAAATATGGTATATGGAATAAAAATAACTATGAAAATGCAATAGATATTTTAAATGTCAAGAAAGTATTAGAAAGCGGTAATAAAGGGATTATTGAAGATACCCCCTCTATTGATGATAAACTTTACGAAAATGTAAGTAATATTCTGATTGGAAATAATGAAATTGCTTGTAAAAGTGCAATGAAAGAATTAATAAACTTTGGAATAAAAACAAGGTATTTAGGATCCAATATCAATTCTGAAGCGAAGGTATTTGGAAAAAAATTAGCTGAATTGCTTAAATTATGTCGGACAACATCTTTTAACAAAAAAGAAGGAACGGATTCCTTTGCATACGTAATGGGAGGAGAAACCGTGGTGAATTTGACTACAAATGAGAATTTGAACAATAAGGTTGATGGAAAAGGAGGAAGAAATCAAGAAACAATAGTTTCTTCTATTAATTATCTTCAAGATATTCAAAACTTAGATGACTTCACTATAATCTGTTGTGGAACAGACGGAATAGATGGCAATTCTGAATGTGCAGGAGGTTTAGTATCTCCTTCAACCTTAGATTATATAAAGCGAGCAAAAATCAATGTAAATTCTGTATTGAATTCTCATGACACCGAAACTTTACTAAAAAAAGTCAAATCTCATATCATTACTGGCCGAACGGGAACAAATGTTAATGATATTGCGATCATTTGTAAGAAATGACGTTCAATTTAGAACTATTGTCTTTTATAATAAAATTAACGATCAATTAAGAATTTAGCTGAAGTTATTTAAAGAATTGAAATTATAATAATTATTGATTTTTTTCAACAAATCTGTTAGTGAGAATAGGAAATGGCGCTACAGAATTTATGTCGCACAATAAATAAGAAAAATTTACTTTCATTTGTCATATTCTTCCCTAATAGTAATTTCTCCATAATATATTATTTCTAATAACTTATCATCTCGTTCGAGGATTAGCCCCCCAGAGTTATCTATATCCTTTACAATCCCACTATATTTTTTTAAACCTTCTTGGTAAACAATTATTCTTTTTCCTAATGTATTGATGAGGTTTTTGTAAATTCGGATAATTTTTTTATGATTCTTATCGTATTCTAGTAAGGACAAATAAAATTCTATTTTTCCTAATAATTGTTTCATTAGAAAGAAACGATCAATATTTTTTCCTTTAATTTCGTTATGTATAGATGTTACTTTCCTTGGTAATATATTGTTAGAAGAAACGGATAAATTAATTTTTGATATATCAACATCGATATTAATTCCGATACCAATTACGATATAATCATTTTTACTATGATTAATACTAGTATCTATTAAAATTCCAGCAATTTTTTTCTCATCTATTAAAATATCATTAGGCCATTTTATAGAGGTTTTTAACTGAGAAATTTCATTTATGACTTCAGAAACCGAAATTGCTGAAATTACAGAAATCAAGTTGATTTTAGCAAATTTTATTCTTGGGTTAATAATTAAAGACATCCATAATCCGCCGAGTGGGGAAACCCATTTTTTTTTACCCCGACCTATTCCTTCATCTTGTTCATCAGCTATTATGACTGTTCCTTGTTCATTATTAATATTGGTTTCAGCTAATGAAATAGCAAGTTCCTGGGTTGACTTTATTTTTTTATAGTGATAAATTCGTTTACCAATAGCAAGATCTCGCAAACCTAAATCAATTTTGGTATAAGTTTCATCCATATCCATATATATAAATATAAAGGATATATCATTTTTATAAAATGAGTTTACGAAGGATATAAAAAAATAGAAAATACATAAATGTCTTTATTAATAGTCTCTAAATAACTTAAAAGAATTTTATATAATCTGTTATGCGGATATTCTGAAATTAACTGGAAGATTGACATTGATTCCATAGAAATTTAAATTTCATAATTCGCTTAGAACAACAATAATTATTTGCAATTCATGAAATGTTTTTTTGTTATTTTTTTGAACTATTTGGATCAGGAATCATGATTCGGCAAAAGAAAATGGTTATTTACCAGTCTAACTCGCCTGACGAGCTAAAAGGACTCAAAATATGGAAATTTGACGGGAATTGCAAAAGAGTATATCATTAACCCGTTAATCGTAAGGATACAATAAATGGTCCAGATGTCCTGATGATATTAGCGAAAAGAGTAGAGGTTAGTATTTATACAAAGTGGGAGAAGGAAAAACTTGAAAGGTAACTCTATATCTGATCTTTGGAATGAAATAAAGATATCGATAAGTTATTTTGTTATAAAGGTGTTAATATACTAATAGTTTCAGGAAAGGTTTTTTGTATATGAATGAAGAAAGGAACTAATTGTTGAGGTTATTTATATGCAGGAAATATATTTACTACTAAGAATTATGAGAGTATAAATAAGTTACCCACAGGTTAAAACAATACTTCCACACAAGAAAAGATCTAATGTTAATATTAATGTTAATCCCCATATAACTAAATCAAAGTCAGAATCATCAACTTCATAATGTTCTAATTAATTTAACTTTTGTTTTTTTTGTTCAAATAGCTATTTTCATTTTCATTGTCTCAGAATTTGGACCTACATAACGAATTATTTGATAACACTGTTTCGCACTATTAATAAAATATCTTTATTTCCTAATTACTGATTCAAAAATATATTTTGGATTTTTACTAAAGAAAAACTAAATAAGGTTTTAAAATATTTTTTTGGTTATCTCTGATTTATTTTTTACTTGATCGGTAATATTTTCTATCTGGTTTAAATTTTTTACAATTACAATTTTCGATTAGGCATTTCATTTTATCAATTTTAGCATCTTTATCATGATCAATTTTTTGGTGGTTGCATCTTAAACATTTAACAAATGTATCTGAATCTATTTCCAAATTAAAGCATCATCATCCAACAATAGAGAACAATAACTAATATATTTCTATAAAGATAATCTCATTATGAATTCTCTACTTTATCTCTGTTTATGAATTAATAGTTTTAACTATTAAGTGAAATTGATTAATATGACTTTTTAAAATATACATATTGCAAATCACCATTAGGAGAAATTCATTCTTATCTATTTTCTAAATCCAATGCAAGAATAATAAGCCTAACATTCTTATAAGAAACAACCTCTAATAAATTATGAGAAAAGTAATCGAGACTATAAGAAAATCAAATACAGCGAAAAATAGTGATGAACGTATTATAATTGATAATAATAACGATAAACATTTAGAATTTTTTATGAATGGTAGTTGGAGACATAGCCACAAATGTAAAACTGTTGTAAACAATCAATGTATAAAGAAATAACTAAATATTATAAAAAATCAAATATACTGGTCATATAAAATGACAACTTTGCTTGTATTGACATAATGAAAATTTTTATGAGTAATTACTAAAAGAGGCTCCAATTTAAAAACCTCTGCAATTATACATCACAAAGCTCTAATTTTTAATGGTTTATTTAATAAAATTTTAAAATCTTCATTAATAAGTGTGCAAGCTTCTACATACATTCCCCTCTATTGTCTATAAAAATTCAAATACCATAATAATTTTTATTTATTTCCTTTTTCCTGAGAATATCATAGAAATTTTGTCACTAATCACAAATTTGATTATATTTATTTATTTTTATTAAAAAATTTATTCGAATAATAAAATGCATTCATTCATATTATCTTATATTTCACTAATTCTATGAGTAATACTAGTAATGAACAGTATCGCGATAATAACGATCAACGAAATTTTACTAATAAACCAGTAGAATTAGGCAAGGAATATAACGTTCAAATAACTGAAACGAGCTATAAGGGCGATGGTGTTGCAAGAGTTCAAGGTTTTGTAATCTTTGTTAAAGATGGTAAAGTCGGAAATGATGTAAAAATTAAAATAACCAGTATTGGTAACCGATTTGCCAAAGCAGATCTTGTTTAAGGAATTATAAGTATCTTCAAAAATCATATTTTATAACTGTAATAGATATAATAAGATTATATAATATTATATTTTGATGACAATTTTTCATTATCGCTCATAATGTGCTTGGTGTCACTGTCTTGCAATCCGCTTTTTTAATTATTATTGTATTAAATACTACACACATTCTATTTCACTATAAAATTTTTTCCCATTCAATGTGCGAAGAGAATAATTAAGACATATAAAATAAAGCGAATTAAAAATTAATTGAACTATTATAATTTCGCCATGTATTTAGTAGTGTAAAATATGTATTAATTAAACAACTGGTTAAGTTATAATATTTAATGGCTATTTATTATTGTAATTTTTGCAACCCATTGTTTTGGAAATAATGATTGATATGATAATATTTACAAAGGTTTTTTATATATTAAGAAAATTCAATGTTGTGATGATTCAATAATAACAGTATCCTATAAATTATGATTTCCTATGAACAAACTTCAATCGAAATAAGTAAAAGCAATTCATGATATTGGTTTGATTATAACAAATTACAAAATTCTAAAATTATGTTTTTACCGCAACATTGGTTATTAAATTTTTAATTATCGTTTTATTGAACTGTACTTTATATTTTCTGCTCCTTGGTCTTGTGCGTAAACGATATCCACAGCAAGGACACCATAAACCTTCCCATTTTATAAAAATTTGACAGACCTGGCAACGTTTCTGTCCTATTATGTAACGTTGTCCACTTTTAGGTTTTAATGCTTTATGTCGTGCACAGATTCCCTTGCATGGCATATTATGGTATTTCCATTAATTTTTTCTTGTTTCGAGATGCTATTTTAAACAAATTATGATTGTTTTATTACATTATATCTTATTAAATCTAGCTCCAATCCAATAATGATTAAATAATCTTAGTAAATAAGGAAATTAAGTCCAAGTTAACTGTAAATCAATCGCTAACTAGATTAATATATCTCGTTATAATGCTAAGTAAATAATTCAAGATCGATAACTGAATAACAATATATAGCTGCTTCAAAGGCAATGATACATACCTCAAAGTATTGTGATTATTCTAATATTGTTTTATTATGATTACAATATATATCTAAATAAACAATGAAATATAGATAGAAATGAACATTCTTTATTGCATACGGTCTTCTTCAGAAAACCTTTCCTCGAAAATGCAAGACTTCAACATTCCTGTTATTGGAGGAGATCTTACTTATTATTATGAATCTTTACAAAAGCATTGTTGGTTAGATTTAATCCAAAAAGAAACTAAAAACGATAAATCAAACGAGCCAGAAATTGTATTAGGTGCTGCCACAAATATGGTCTACTACATATTAAGAGGGACAGATGACGGAATAACAGTTGCCCTTTTTTTGGGAATAAAATTGAGTTAGATAAAGTAGGTTATGATACGTGATAAACGAAGAAGTTTAAATTAATAAAATGAAAAAGGTTTATTTAGTAACTGTTCAAATAGAAGGAATGGTTAGCCAGTTAAAAAATATAGTATTTGAAGATGAATCTTCATGTAACAAGTTCATAGATAAGTTAAAATCACAATCACCAAGCAAAAATCGATATTTATGTTATAAATGGAAAGTACCGTTGATTACAAATGCAGATTATAATAAGCTTAATGAAAATGAAATTTTAGAAATCCCACAGAATTAAATAAATAAGCTCTAATTATTTCTAATGAACGTCAATTATATATTTCTAATTCACTTTTATTTGTAAATGAGAATATCTTTCTTTTCAGTTAAAATAATAAATTAGTATAATAATAAATTATTTGAGCATATAGAAAGAGTAAATTACTTCTCGTTTAGTTATTTAACATCTAAGGCTATGTCAGAAGTAATGTAAGTCTTTAAAATAATAAAATAAATATAATACGTATGCCTAATATTTATACTATAGTTATTAATAATATTTCAAACTCTATTCTAAATTGCGAATTTCGTACAATGGTTTTAAATATCTAAATGGAGATAACAAAAATAGTAAGAATATTCAAATGTTTCTATTATGATGAATGAATTGTTGTATTTTACAAATATAATACATCTTTACTTACAAGTATCCCACTGAATACGTTAGTTAAATAAAAGTTTTTTACATATTAAAAATACTATTAAAACAATTTCTATTGTTTCATTCTAAACTTAAATCTCCTATTAATGGAAATTTAGATGAGGTATAGTCTTACAGGGTATTTTTATAAATTTAATCACATAGACTTAAATAATTTTAGAAATTGAATCAAGTAATAGAGGTAATTTACAGATTGAAGAGTCCTTTATCTATTTCGCAGCTAAAGAGATTAAATAATTTTCAGTTACAAAAACTAAATACAAAGAAAAACCAATTTGAGATTTACTCAGACATTTTTAATTTTTTTGATTCTACTTTTATTTTTGAATCTTTATCTGGTCCTAAAGAGTTGGCGGAGACCTCTATTATTGGATTTAGTCCAATTTTCACTGTACACTGTAATTCAAAAAACTTTATTATTTTTGATAAAAATAAAAAAATAGTAAAAATACTGAAGGTGAATGAACCACTATCCCAATTACGATCTATCCTTCCAAAAATTTATCCATCTGATATTAATTATAGATATGTTGGTGGAGCAGTAGGTTACATTAGTTATGAGGCTATCAGATTTTGGGAAAAACTACCCAGGCCCAAAAAAAAAATACTTAACTTTCCCTTGCTTGAGTTTGGAATTTTCACAGATGGAATACTCTATGACCATAAAGAAAATCAACCATATTATTTTCATACTGGGACAGAATCCAAAATAGAAGACATCAATAAAATATTAAACAAAGATAGTTACCCCTTTAATACGAATACTGAGCTGAAGAATAAGAATAGTAATCATGAACAAATATTTAATTTGAAGAACATTAGATGTTCTGTTCCACAAAGAAACCTAAGTAAATCCGAATTCATAAAAATGGTGAGAAAGGCCCAACGATATATTTATGATGGTGATATCTTTCAAGTCGTCTTATCAAAAAACTTCAAATTTAGTATAGAAGGAAACCTTCTTCAAGTTTATTCATCATTACGAAAATTAAATCCCTCTCCCTATATGTATCTCTTTAAAATTAACAAAAGGTGTATAATAGGATCCAGTCCCGAAATGCTTCTTAGAGTTACCGGAAAAGTAATCGAGACCTTTCCAATAGCTGGAACGAGACCCATTGGTAAAAACGAGGAAGAAACCTCTAAACTTGGAGAGAATTTATTAAAAGATGAAAAGGAATTAGCTGAACATACTATGTTAGTTGACCTTGCAAGGAATGATGTAGGTCGAGTTTCTGATTATGGTACTGTAAAGGTCAAATCGTTAATGGCAATAAAACGTTTTAGCCACGTCCAACACATTGTATCTCATGTTGTTGGACACTTATCAGATAACTTGGATGTTTTTGATGCTTTAAAAGCACTATTTCCGGCTGGGACGGTTTCCGGAGCACCCAAAGTTAGGGCTATGGAAATAATAAATGAATTGGAAAAAGAAAGAAGAGAACCTTATGCCGGCGCTCTTGGTTACTTTTCATTCAACGGATGTTGTGATTTTGCTATAACAATAAGATCAATTTTCATACATGGAAAGCAAGGATATGTACAATCTGGTGCTGGAATAGTAATGGATTCAATTCCATTAAATGAATGGGAAGAAACAGAAAGGAAAGCAGATGCTATGATATCAGTTTTAAAAACTAAAAATAATTATAAGCGTCAAATAAAACGTTCTAGAAATAATACGAAAAGTGTTTAAAATAAAAATTATTTCTTCTCTTGTAGTTTCTTCATTCTAAAGCTAATGATGGGTTATTTTGATAAATATTCTTGGGGGGTTTGGAAAATCTGTTTTTAGTATTCATATGATATTCCATAGATAGGGATGGATCTTTTTGTCTCCCGGTCAAAATCCCAACAACAATATCATCTTTTTTAATAATATCTTTTTCTCTCAATTTTTTTATTCCTGCCGGAACGGCTCCGGAGGCAAGTTCACAGTCAAAACCATTGAGTCCTACTATTGACATTCCATCCATCATTTCACCATCATTCACTTGAATTACGAGTCCATTAGTATACCATAAAGCTCTTAACCCTTTAACAATGTTGGAAGGCTTACCAATTTGAATGGCTGTGGCCCTCGTTTTAGGAAGGAGATTTTTTTCCTTCTTATATTGATAATATCTTTGAATTTTATCCATATCTGGATTACCGCCATTCCAGTGTAGTTTTGTATTTTCAAACTTTCCATTAACAAGCTCATACAGAGTATTTGCCCCTTCTGCATTTACAACTGCAATCCTCGGGATCTTTTGGATCCATCCCCATTCATACAATTCTATTAATGCTTTTCCACAACTGGATATATTTCCTAGTGCACCACCCGGATAAATGATCCAATCAGGAGGGTTCCATTCTAAATGTTCTAGTGCTCTGTAAATAATAGTTTTCTGGCCTTCTATTCTAAATGGATTGATAGAGTTTACAGTATAACCCTTCGAAATTTTTGAATACTCTAAAGAAGATTGTAGTGCATCATCAAAATTTCCCTCGACCTGAATAACTTGAGCCCCAAATTGAAAGGCTTGTCCTAATTTACCTGGAGCTATTTCTCCTTTCGGAATAAAAACATCACATTCCATGTTTTCATTGGAAGCATACATTGCTGCTGATGCAGATGTATTCCCGGTAGATGCGCAAATCAGTGTCTTTATTTTGAGCATCTTTGCATGAGTTACTGCGGATGACATACCATTGTCTTTGAAAGAACCACTCGGATTATATCCCTCCGGTTGCAGAAAAAGATTTTCATGTGGAAGATCTACAAAATCTGCGACTTTTGACATATTATATGGTTTAGATAATCTTCCTTCTGCACCGTCGAGGGAAACTAAGACATCTGAACATTCACTAATATTCTCAGTATCTATTTCAGGAAAATTTAATAATTCTCTAAACCTCCACACCCCACTTTCATTATAAATATTTCGGTTAGGATTTCTCCTTTGGTAAAATATCTCGGTTAATTCCTTAGAAGGTTTTTCGGGATAAAGAACATCTAAAAATGACCCACAAGAACACTGGTAATTATTATTTATTATTTCATAAGTCAAACCACAAGACGGATTGATACACTTTTTTAAAGCACGATTCATTCGAATGAATCATTAATATTATCTTATTTATATTATTGGTGTAGATTCTTACCCATTTTTATCGTCACTTTTTATTTTATTAGTTATTTAAGATGAGGACATATAACTGCTATATAGTATAACAAAAATGTCATAAAATCTAAAAAGAAAATATTTATTTGGTTCTTTCAAATAAGGAGCTATTTCTTTCCTTTTTTTTCATACATTTTGAGGATTTGTTGAATAGCGCCATCCATATCCTCTTCGAGAATCTCAGGAGAGACAGACCGCTTTAAGAGGTTATTAATGGTGCTTGATATTTCCGTACTGACCTCGTCAAAACTGTCCATATCACTATAGCTTTGCTGATATAACCTTTTAAGTTTCATAGCATTAAGTTGAGTTTGATCATTAAGTGTAACGCTATACTCTCTATTATTTACTTTTATCTTTTTTTCTTCCATAAGATCATACGCTATGTTAAGGATTTAAAAAACTTTCTATGTAAAATTTATATTTTTTAATTCATAAACAATAATAATAATAATTTGATCAAATTGACAACAATAATTATTTTAAAAAAAACAATACAATAACTTTCCAAGGCCTTATGTAAATGTCGAGATTAAAAATAAAGCGATATATTTTCCATTTTATATTATTTGGATACATATATAAAACTTATAAATTGAAGGATTATTTTATAAAAATCCTGCAGTTATGAATCTGTCAAATAGCTTACGTGCCTTATAACATTTATCTTCCTTGGACATCTCTATTTTCATAAATGAAAGGAGATTATTCATCGTATGAAATTTCATATTGTAATCAACTTTATGGTATGCTAAAAGAGATTATAACAAAAGAGAAAGCTAGGGGCCTTCTACTCTCAGGAGGATTGGATAGTAGCATCATAGCCAGCTTTCAAAAACCTGAATATACCTTTACGGTTACTCTCGATGGAGCCGATGCGTCAGACTGTGAATATGCCAGATTAATTGCAAATCAATATGGCTCAAATCATATCACAATAAAAATAAAACCTGTGGAGTTATTGAAGATTGAAGAACAAATAATAGAATTATTTCGAACCTTTGATCCCATTTTTATTCGTAACTCTAGCGTTATTTTTGCTGCAGTACAAAAAGCTAAAGAACTAAGAGTGACCACCCTCTTGACAGGAGATGGAGGGGATGAATTATTTGCTGGATATAACTACCTGAAAAGATATTTCAAAGATACTCAAAAGTTAGAAGAAGAAGTAAAAAGATTATGGAATATAATGCATTTCCCATCAGAAACAATAGGTAATTTTTTTGATGTTAAGATAACTTCTCCATATCTTGATGAAAAATTTATGAAATTTGCAAAATCTATAGATATCTCAATGAAAATAGGTCAGTATCAAAATAAATTATGGGGCAAGTTTATCTTGAGAAAGTGTTTTGAAAAATGGCAACATCAAGAAAAACCTGCCTGGAGAGAAAAGGAGGCTCAGGAAGAAGGTTCAGGATTTTCAAAAATAGTTTACTATTTTGAAAATCAATTCTTTACGGATAAAGAATTTTTAGATGAAATTAAAAGAATAAAGGAGATTGAAAGTGTTAAAATTCGGAACAAGGAACATTTATTTTATTATTTAACTTATAGAAAATATTTTCTACCACCACGATCCCAAAAAGTTTTAATGAAACAAAGAATATGTCCTGATTGTAATTGTAGTTTTAGGTGGACGGGGAAATTTTGTCGAATATGTGGTGCATATCCGGTCAATCCTATCATTTATAGAGGATAAAATTATATGGATATATTTGGTGATGCGAGATATTTCACATATAATTTTTATTGACGTTTTGAATTATATTAAAATTTAGTATATCTTCGAATAATTTGAAAGATAGTATCTTTATTTCAGTATCTTTACGTATAGATTGAACGCTCACTTAGTAGCGATGGGACTTTAAACTTTGATTTTCTAGTTCGGCAATATATCTCTCTGAATGCTATATGCCAATATACAATTATAAAATATAATTTACCCTTAACTGTGAAGTTTCGCGTCTAAACTTGCAATCACAAAATATACGAATCTAATGATGAAGAATTTAGTAATTAAATACCTTACCATTCACAGCTGAGTCTAGTTACCTTTTAGTCTGTATCTCTAGTTACAGTAAAAACAGTTACAATCTCATTTTTAAACAAATTTGTTACATGATTTTTGGTGAATAAGATAACCGATGTCGTTTAACAAACGGTGGGTAAAACCTACAACTAATGAAGGTGTAGCAAATAAACTTCTTGAGAATAAATTTATGGATAATATAAAATCCCCTGTTCCTTTAAAGCCGAAAATTGAAGAGGCTCAAAAAAAATTACAACTTCAAATTTCTAAATTAGATGGTATTTCTAATAAAATGCATGAAAAAGACCATTTAATTTTTAAGAGAATTGTTTATGCAATGCAAAATCATGATAGCCAATATGCAAAAGTATTATCAAATGAGCTCTCTCAAATCAGAAAAATGAATAAAATGGTTAGTTCAGCAAAACTTGCAATGGAGCAAATTCAATTAAGACTAAATACAATAACTGAATTAGGCGATGTAGTTGTTACATTGAGTCCTGCAATGTCTGTCATAAAAGGGATTCAAGGAGGTTTGTCATCTATGATGCCAGAAGCTGACCAATCATTTGGACAAATATCTGATCTATTGTCAAGTATTATGAATGATTCTTCACAAATACCAAATACAGAAATATCTGGAACAGGTATGATCTCTGAAGACTCTATGAAGATATTAGAAGAGGCTAGCATGGTAGTAGAACAAAGCATGAAAGACAAATTCCCCGATTTACCTTCCTCGTCAGAAGTAGATCAAGAAAATTCCGAAGCCTCAATATATTGAGGGATTGAAAATATTTTTTATCTAATTGGTAACAATAGTTTCTATTTTCTTTTTTATTCTTGAAATTGTAGGATAGCTATATCCTTTCTCCCGGAAATTCTTAATCATTTTTTTCCAGTTGTCTAATCTCCATTGCGCCTGTTCTTTACTTAACATATCCGTCTCTTTTTTTATTATGCTTTTCCTACCAGGAAATAAATATCCACCAGTTTCAGCAGCGTATCTCTTATGGGCAAATCTTAAACCAAATAAGATCATATTTACAGGAAGAGTCTTTAAATAGACTAAAAATTCGTCATATGATTCTGCAGGCACGTTAATACTCACTTCTACTATTTTCATTAGTTCGTTTTTGCGATTTATCTTTTTATTTCTTTCTAGAGTACTTAGAAGATCACTAAACCCATCGCATTATAATCAATACTATAAAGATATTTTTTATCATGTTGTCTTTAAAAATTTGTTTTTAACTTTATTTTTGTAAATGTGTTGAACCATTTTTACGCCTCAAATTCTATTATATATTGTATATGAATTAATTCTTATGAAATTTAATATATTTTAATATGTTACTAGTAATATATTATATTAACTTATATTTTTTGCCTAA
>Ga0299914_10000549_pt1 | contig 22730 bp, 16 predicted proteins | sample RVTome_10_FD_201361 | JGI IMG/M metagenome (GOLD analysis project Ga0299914, IMG submission 201361) | Soil microbial communities from uranium-contaminated site in the Upper Colorado River Basin, Wyoming, United States - RVT153D57 (version 2) ...
TCCGCGCACGGGACGAATCCCGCCAGCGGCGCCATGGCCGGGCTGCGCGTCGTGGTCGTCGCGACGGCGCCCGACGGCAGCATCGATGTCGACGACCTGCGCGCCAGGGCGGACCGGCATCGCGAGCGGCTTGCGGCGCTGATGGTCACGTATCCGTCGACGCACGGCGTGTACGAGGATCGTATCCGCGAGATCTGCGCGATCGTGCACGAGCACGGCGGTCAGGTCTACATGGACGGGGCCAACCTGAACGCCCAGGTCGGCCTGACCAGCCCCGCGGCGATCGGTGCGGACGTCTGTCACCTGAACCTGCACAAGACCTTCGCCATCCCGCACGGCGGCGGCGGTCCCGGCATGGGCCCCATTGCGGTGGCCGCGCACCTGGCGCCCTTCCTGCCCGGGCATCCGCTCGCCGCGACGGGAGGGCCGTCCGCCATTCAGCCGGTGGCGGCCGCACCCTTCGGCAGCGCCAGCATCCTGCTGATCTCGTACGGCTACGTGCGGATGCTGGGCGGCGACGGGATGACCGAGGCGAGCCGCTGGGCGATTCTGAACGCGAACTACCTCAAGGCACGGCTGGAGCGCCACTACAAGGTGCTGTACACGCGGGCGAACGGCCGCGTGGCGCACGAGATGATCTTCGACCTCCGCGAGTTCAAGGCCGCCGGCATCGAGGAGGGCGACGTCGCCAAGCGGCTGATGGACTACGGCTTCCATGCGCCGACCGTCTCGTTCCCCGTTCCCGGCACCCTGATGATCGAGCCGACCGAGAGCGAGCCGAAGGAGGAGCTCGATCGGTTCTGCGACGCGATGATGGCCATCCGGAAGGAGATCGAGGCGGTGGTCAGCGGGGAGGCGGATTCGCGCGATAACGTGCTGAAGAACGCGCCGCATACGGCCGATGCGGTGGCCGCCGATGGCTGGACGCATCCCTATACGCGCGAGGAGGCGGCGTTCCCGCTGCCGTTCGTACGCGCCGCCAAGTACTGGCCGCCCGTCGGCCGCATCGACAACCCGTACGGCGACCGGAACCTCTTCTGCGTGTGCCCGCCGATCGAGGCGTACGAAACCGAGAAGGTGACCTGACGCTCCGCAGCGCGCGGGTCAGTCGCGCGCCGCTGAGGGGGCACGATCGGCGCGCGTCAGCGCGTCGGCGCGCCGCCGGAACGCCTCGAGCAGCGATCGCGTCACGCGGCCCGGGCGGCCGCTGCCGATGGTGTGCTCGTCGACGGCGACGATCGGCACGAGCTCCCTGGTCGTGCTGGTCAGGAACGCCTCGTCCGCCTTCAGCAGGTCCTCGTCGCGCAGCACCGCCTCGCTGAACGTCAGCCCGATCTCCCGCCCGATTTCGAAGAGGAACTCGCGCGTGATGCCGGCGAGCAGGCCCGCCTCGAGCGGCGGCGTGAGCACAACGTCGTCGCGCACGATGAAGAGGTTCGACTGCGAACACTCGGCGAGCTCCCCGAGATGGTTGCGCATCACGGCCTCGAACGCCCCGCGCCTGATCGCCTCCTGCATCGCCAGCGCGTTGTTCAGCAGGTTGTTCGACTTGATAAGCGGATCGATGGCGTCGGGGTGGTTGCGCACGACCGACACGAACGACACGCGGACGCCGCGCTCGTACACCGATGAGGGCGGGGGCACGTGCTCGCGCACGATGACGACGAGCGACGGCTCCGGGCAGGTCGACACGTCGTAGCTGATCTCTCCGACGCCGCGGGTGAGGAGGATCCGGACGTAGGCCTCCGGACCGGGCACGTCCGGGGAAGCGCCCGCGGCCGCCATGGTCTCCTCGACGCGCGCCGTCAGCGCCTCGTTCGAGAGCGGAACCGGCAGCGCCAGCATGGCGGCCGACGCGCGCAGCCGCCGGAGGTGCCGATCGAAGAGGAAGAGCCGGCGGTGGTACGTGCGGCAGACCTCGTAGACGCCCTCTCCGTACAGGAACCCGTGATCGAGGACGGAGATCACCGCCTCGTCGCGGCGGCAGAGGCGCCCGTTGACGTGGAACATCGCTTCCATCTGCCGATCGTCTCCTCGCTGCCGACCGTCCGGTGTCCGCGACCGGCGCACGCCACCGCGGCGCGGCGGCGGGGTTCCCATCATGCCCGTTGTGCTAGACTGCCCGCAAGTTGCCGGGGATCTACGCGACGACCCCCACCCGGGCATCGCCGGAACGATCGATCCGCAGATTCATCCTTCGCGCGGATTACCGGCCGTGACCGGTGAATCGACACCCGTGACGTCCGAATCGAAACTGCCCCCGTCACGTCCTTCCAATCCACCCAATCTGTGCAATCTGTGTAATCTGTGGATCGCTTCCAATCCGCGTAATCGCTCTTCATGCGCATCCTGACCAGCGCTCAAATGCGTGAAGCCGATCGCCGGGCGATCGAGGAGATCGGCATTCCGGCCATCGTGCTGATGGAGAACGCCGGCCGGCAGGTCGTGGCGGCGCTGGAGGCCGTCTTCGACGACCTGGCCGAGCGCCGCGTCGCCGTCCTCTGCGGACGGGGCAACAACGGGGGCGACGGGTTCGTCGTCGCGCGCACGCTGCAGCAGCGCGGCATCGAGGCCAACGTCTTCGTCATCGGCGCGATCGCCGACATCCGCGGCGAGGCGCGCGTGAACCTCGAGATCCTCGGACGGCTCGGCGTCAGCGTGGTGGAGATCAACGACGAGCAGGCCTGGGAGCTTCATTTCTCCGAGATCGCCTCCTCTTCGCTGATCGTCGATGCGCTCTTCGGCACCGGGCTCAAGACGCCGCTGCAGGGCATGCTCGAGACCGTCGCCGCCGACGTGAACGGATCGGGCATCCCTGTCGCCGCGATCGACCTCCCGTCCGGCCTCTCGGCCGACACCCACGAGCTGATCGGCGACTGCATCGACGCGGCCGTGACGATCACGCTCGGGGCGCCGAAGATTCCACTCATTCTGCCGCCGGCGGAGCTGCACGCCGGCGACATCGTGATCGCCGACATCGGCATTCCGGACGCCGTCCTCGACGAGGTCGAGGGGCCGCGCATGGAGCTGCTCACCCGCGGGTCCATGCGGACGCTCGTCGTCCCGCGATCGGCGGATTCTCACAAGGGAGACTACGGGCACGTCCTCGTGATCGCCGGATCGACGGGTCGCACCGGCGCGGCGCACCTGACGGCCATGGCGGCGCTGCGATCAGGCGCCGGGCTCGTCACCATCGCGACGCCGGAATCGTGCCAGCCCGTGCTGGCGGCCATGGCTCCCGAATACATGACACTGCGCCTTCGCGAGAGCGGGGAAGGGCTCGATCCCGACGAGGCCGCCCGCCTCCTCGACGGCGGCCACGACGTCATCGCGCTGGGACCGGGACTCGGCACGGCTCCCGGGACCCTCGCGCTCGTGCACGCCATCGTCGAGCGCTCCGGCGTCCCGCTGGTACTGGACGCCGACGCCCTCAACGCCTTCGCGGGCGATCCCGATCGGCTCGTCGGGAGCGACGGGCGCGACGTGATCATCACGCCGCACCCGGGAGAGTTCGCGCGGCTGGCCGGCGTGACGACGGTCGACGTGCAGGCGAACCGGGTGGACCTCGCCCGCGCCTTCGCCGCGGAGCACCGCGTGTACCTTGTCCTCAAGGGGCACCGCACGGTCATTGCGACGCCCGACGAGCGCGTCTTCATCAATCCGACGGGCAACGCCGGGATGGCGACCGGCGGGATGGGAGACCTGCTGACGGGGATGATTGCGGCCTGGCTCGGACAGCTGCTCGACGCGGAGGCGGCGTGCAAGCTGGGTGTGTACCTGCACGGATCGGCGGGCGATCTCGCCGAGGCTGCGGAGGGAGAAGTGGCGCTCTCCGCGTCCGACCTGCTCGACCACCTCGGGGATGCCGTGCTCGAGCTGACCGCGCGGCGGCGCGTGGCGAAAAAGAACGAGGCCTGACGCCGGCGCGGACCCCCTCGAAAGAGTGACTGGATGTTTCGGTGGCTCGCCCTGGCCATCTTCGCGGCATCGCTCGCCATCTCCGCCTGGCGCCGCGCGCAGGCTCGCCGTGCCACGGGGACCGTCCCCCGCGGCCAGGAGCCGGCGGGCCTGATCGCGGGCCGGCTGCTGGTCACGCTCCCGTTGTTCGGGGGCGTCCTCTGCTACCTGGCGAACCCCGCCTGGATGGAATGGAGCTCGATCGCGCTGCCGGCCGGGATCCGCTGGGCTGGCGTCGGGCTCGGCCTGCTGGTCGTCCCGGGCGTCTACTGGGTGTTGACGACGCTCGGTGCGAACGTGAGCGAGACGGTGCTCACGAAGCCGGCGCACCAGCTCGTCACGAGCGGTCCCTACCGCTGGGTGCGGCATCCGCTCTACACGGTCGGCATCCTGCTGTTTGCGAGCATCGGCCTCACTGCCGCCAACTGGTTCATCCTGGCGTCCGCAACAGTTGCCGCGATCGCGATCCGGCTCGCCGTCATCCCTCGCGAGGAAGCCGCGCTGATCGCCAGGTTCGGAAGCGAGTACCGCCGCTACCGCGAAGGAACAGGCGCGCTGCTTCCACGCCTGGCGGCAACGAGCACCGTGAAAAACCAGGGGATCTGAACCGCCGGCGGCGGCGCCGGCGGGCCTGGCGAATCAGCCCGGCCGTGAGATCTGAATCCGCCGCCCCTCACCTGCGTGGTCGATGCGAACTTCGACCCCCGAGTGAGCAGGTGTCTCGGGCAGGCGTTCTGCCCACTCGACCGCGATGACTGTATCGCCGGCGGCGAGATCCTCGAGGCCGAGATCGGCGACCTCGACGGGGGAGAGTCTGTAGAGATCCACGTGCTGCAGCACCAGCCGCGGCCCGCGGTACTCCTGGACAATCGTGAAGGTGGGACTGGTGACTTCGTCGGGGTCGATCTCGAGCCCGGCGGCGAGGCCGCGCACGAACGCGGTCTTCCCGGCGCCGAGATCGCCGTAGAGGAGGACGACGTCACCGCCACGAAGAGAGGCGCCGAGACGACGGCCGGCTTCGACGGTGTCCTGCTCGAACCGGGTTTCGATGAGGTCAGGCGTAGGCACGGGCGGACGGGCCGAGGCGTTTGTGCGGGCGACGCATGCGTCGCCCCTACCAGCTTCCTGGCCCCTTTTCCCTTATCCCTTATCCCATTTCCCTTGTCCCTTACTCGCGTCTGTAGTTCGGCGCCTCCTTCGTAATCGTCACGTCGTGCACGTGGCTCTCGCGGACGCCCGCGTGGGTGATGCGGACGAGCCGCGCGCGGCGGTGCAGCGACGGGATGTTCGGGGCGCCGCAGTACCCCATGCCGGCGCGCAGGCCGCCGACGAGCTGATGAATCATCAGCGCGACCGGTCCCTTGTGCTGCACGCGCCCCTCGATGCCCTCGGGCACCAGCTTCTCGTGTCCGCCCGCCGCATCGAGGTCGAACTCGTCCTGGAAGTACCGGTCGCGGCTGCCGCGCCGCATCGCGCCGATGGAGCCCATGCCGCGGTACTCCTTGAAGCTCCGCCCCTGGTAGATGATCATCTCGCCCGGACTTTCGTCCGTGCCGGCGAACAGGTTGCCGATCATCGTGCAGCTCGCGCCCACCGCGATCGCCTTCGTGATGTCGCCCGAGTAGCGGATCCCGCCGTCGGCGATGACGGGGATGTCGTGCGCCGCGCCCGCCCGGGCGCACTCCATGATGGACGAGATCATCGGCACGCCCACGCCGGCGACGACGCGCGTCGTGCAGATGGATCCGGCGCCGATGCCCACCTTCACGGCGTCCACGCCCATCGCGATCAGGGCCTCCGTGGCCTCGGCTGTCGCGACGTTGCCGGCCACCAGGTCGACGTCGGGAAAGCGCCGGCGCAGCCGCGACACCGTGTCGAGCACGCCCTGCGAGTGTCCGTGGGCCGTATCCACGACGAGCACGTCCACGTGCGCCGCCACCAGCGCCTCGGCGCGCTCCGTCGTGTCGCGGGCCACGCCCACCGCCGCCGCGACACGCAGGCGGCCCAGGTGGTCCTTCGAGGCCAGCGGGTACTTGACGGCTTTCTGGATGTCCTTGACGGTGATCAGGCCCTTCAGCCGGTAGTCCTGGTCGACGACCAGAAGCTTCTCGACCTTGTGCGCGTGCAGGATCGCCCGCGCGTCCTCGAGCGTCGTGCCGACCGGCACGGTGACGAGGTTCTCCTTCGTCATCACCTCCTCGATGGGGCGATGGACGTCGGTCTCGAAGCGAAGGTCGCGATTGGTCAGGATGCCGACGAGCCGCCCCTCCTTGCTGCCGTCGGCGGTAATCGGGACGCCCGAGATGCGGTACTTCTGCATCAGCCCGAGCGCCTCGGCGATCTTGTCGGAAGGGGAGAGCGTGATCGGGTTGACGATCATCCCGCTCTCGGAGCGCTTCACGCGGTCCACCTCGGTCGCCTGCTCCTCGATCGACAGGTTCTTGTGGATGACCCCGATCCCGCCGTGCTGCGCCATCGCGATCGCCAGCGAAGACTCGGTGACCGTGTCCATGGCGGCGCTCACGAGCGGCACGTTCAGCCGGATGTTGCGCGTGAAGCGGGTCGAGACGTCGACCTGCGTCGGCACGACCTGTGAGTGCTGCGGCACGAGCAGCACGTCGTCGAACGTCAGGGCCGTGGCCAGGGCCCGTTCCAAATCCTGCGCGATCGGCAGCGCCGTCGGCAGCTCGGTCTTCAGCTCCATGGCAGTCCCGTCATCGGAAACGAAAAAGGCCGACAGTCGTCGGCCTTCTCAGGTGAATGTGACGAGCGCACGGCGCCGCGGAGCGTCAAGCCGCGGCTCCATGGCACTTCTTGTACTTCTTCCCGCTGCCGCACGGGCAGGGGTCGTTCCGGCCCACTTTCGGCTCCTCCCGCCGCACCGTCTTCACCGGCGCGTCGTCGCCGCCCGTCCGCGCGGGACGCGGCGCGAACGCGCCCGGGCCGGCGGATGCCGCCGGCGCGCCGGCCCCTGCAAACGCGGGCACCGCCTCCGAGGGGTCGTTGAAGCTCAGGGCACGTCCGCGATCGGGCTGCCGCGGCGCCGGGCGCCGCGGCACGGCGGGCTGCGCCGCGCCGCTCTCGCCGACCACGGGGCGCAGCCACCACAGATAGCGCACCATCTCCTCGTCGATGCGCGCCTTCATGTCCTGGAACAGCAGGAAGCTCTCGCGCTTGTACTCGACGAGCGGATCGCGCTGCCCGTAGCCGCGCAGCCCGATCCCCTCCTTCAGGTGGTCGAGGCTGTACAGGTGATCCTTCCACTGCGCGTCGACGATCTGCAGCATGACGTCGCGCTCGATGCGCCGCATCAGCTCGCCGCCGATCAGCGCCTCCTTCTGCTCGTACCCCTTCCGGATGACCTCCCAGACCTCGTCGCGAATCTCGTCGCTGGAGCTCCCGGCGAAGTCGATGCTGTGGAAATCCTCCTGCGCGAGGCCGAACAGCCGCGTGATCTCCTGCTTGAAGCCCGGCACGTCCCAGGACTCCACGTCCATCTCCCGGCCGACGAAGCGGTCGATCGCATCGTCGAGCAGGTCCTCGGCCAGGCCGATCAGGTACCCGCGCGTGTCGACGACCTCGTCCTCGTCGATCCGGATCCGGCCGTCCAGCAGCTCGCGGCGCAGCGAGTACACGTTCTCCCGCTGCTTGTTCATCACGTCGTCGTACTGGAGGAGGTGCTTGCGGACGGAGAAGTTCTGCGCCTCGACCTGACGCTGCGCGCGCTCGATCGCGCGCGTCACCATGCCGTGCTCGATCGGGACCCCTTCCTCCATCCCCAGGCGCTGCATGAGGCCGGAGATGCGGTTGGACCCGAAGATCCGCATCAGATCGTCCTCGAGCGACAGGTAGAAGCGGGACGACCCGGGGTCGCCCTGGCGGCCGGCACGCCCCCGGAGCTGGTTGTCGATGCGGCGCGCCTCGTGGCGCTCGGTGCCGAGGATGTGCAGCCCCCCGAGCGCCACGACCTCGTCGTGCTCGGCGTCGGTCTGGTGCCGGAAGTGGCTGAAGATGCGCTCCCAGGCCGCGCGCGGCGCGCGGTAGAAGCTGTCGACGTGGAAGAAGTAGACGAACTCCTCGTCGTCGACGAAGCGCGCCTCCTGCCTCGAGAGCTTCTCGGCCACCTCCTCGGCGAGGCACTGCTGCCGCGCCATGTACTCCGGGTTGCCGCCGAGCAGGATGTCGGTGCCGCGGCCCGCCATGTTGGTGGCGATCGTGACCGCCCCCTTGCGTCCCGCCTGCGCGACGATCTCCGCTTCCTGGGCGTGGTACTTGGCGTTCAGCACCACGTGCCTGATGCCGCGCTTCTTCAGCAGCGAGGACAGCCGCTCCGACTTCTCGATGGAGATGGTGCCGACCAGCACCGGACGGCCCTGTGCGGCCTTCTCCTCGATGTCGGCGACGATCGAGTCGTACTTCTCCCGCTCCGTCCGGTAGATGAGGTCGGGCTCCTCGACGCGGCGCAGCGGGCGGTTCGTCGGCGCGACGATGACGTCGAGCTTGTAGATCTTGGCGAACTCCTCGGCCTCGGTCTCCGCCGTGCCGGTCATGCCCGAGAGCTTCCCGTACTTGCGGAAGTAGTTCTGGAAGGTGATCGTCGCGAGCGTCTGGTTCTCGCGCTCGATCTTGACCTTCTCCTTGGCCTCCACGGCCTGGTGGAGCCCGTCGCTCCACCGGCGTCCGGGCATCAGGCGTCCCGTGAACTCGTCGACGATCACCACCTGGCCGTCCTTGACCATGTAGTCCACGTCGCGGCGGAACAGCGTATGCCCCCGCAGGGCCTGGTTGATGTGGTGGAGCAGCGGCATGTTGCCCGGGTCGTAGAGGCCGCCGGGGCTCAGGCGGTGCGCGAGCATCTGCTCGGCCTTGGCCATGCCCGACTCGGTGAGCGCCACCGTCTTGTGCTTCTCGTCGACGATGTAGTCGCCGGTGGCCTCGAGCCGGTCGCGATCCTCGCCCTTGACGTCGCCGCGGGTCACCGCGCCCGGCTTGAGGCGCGGGATGATCCGATCCACCTCGTAGTAGAGGTCCGTGGACTCCTCCGCGGGGCCCGAGATGATGAGCGGCGTGCGCGCCTCGTCGATGAGGATGCTGTCCACCTCGTCCACGATGGCGAAATGGTGGCCGCGCTGCACGAACTGCGACAACTCGTACTTCATGTTGTCGCGCAGGTAGTCGAACCCGAACTCGTTGTTCGTGCCGTAGGTGATGTCGCAGCCGTAGGCGGCCTGACGTTCCTGATCGTTGAGCTCGTGCTGGATGACGCCGACGCTCATCCCGAGGAAGCGGTAGATCTTGCCCATCCACTCGGAGTCGCGGCGCGCCAGGTAGTCGTTCACCGTGACGACGTGTACGCCCTTGCCCTCGAGGGCGTTCAGGTACGCCGGGAGCGTCGCGACGAGCGTCTTGCCCTCGCCGGTCTTCATCTCGGCGATCGTGCCCTTGTGGAGCACCATGCCGCCGATGAGCTGCACGTCGAAGTGCCGCATGCTGACGGCGCGCTTGCCCGCCTCGCGGACGACGGCGAAGGCCTCCGGCAGCAGGTCGTCGAGCGGTTCGCCGTTGGCGAGCCGCTGGCGGAACTCCGCCGTCTTGCCGCGCAGCGCCTCGTCCGACAGGGGAGCGATCGACGGCTCGAACGCGTTGATCTGCCCGACGCGCGGACGAAGACGCTTGAGCTCGCGCTCGTTCTGTGTGCCGAAGACCTTGGCGAGAACGGTGCCGATCATGGAGAGGTTCGCGGACCGCGGATAATCCTCCGATTGTAGCGGACCGCCGGAGGGAGGGTCAAACGACGGCCGGCCGAAGTCGCTGGATGATGGCGACTTAGCGCGAGCCTAGAACGTCACGGCCAGGCCCCCGTAGCCGCCGAGCGCCTCGATGTCGGGGTTCCGCCCGCGCCCCTCGCGGCCGTTGTTCGAGATGTGCAGCCAGCGAAACGCCCCGATCGCGTGGCACTGACGCGTCAGCCGGTGCGACACGCCCGAGCCGGCGAGCAGCAGGTAGTTGAAGCGCGTGCCCCTGGGAGGCACGGCGGTGTCGGACCAGGACAGGCCCGGACCGAGCTGGACGAAGAGCGCCCAGCGCTCCGATGCGAGCACGGCCCACCGCAGCTGCGGGGAGAACCCCTGGACGAACCCGGGCCGCGGCGTCGCCTGCGACACGCGGGCCATGTGGAGCTCGTTCACCAGCATGAGCCGATCCGTGAACGACCACCAGACCGCCGCCGTGCCGTCGAGCAGCCACTCGCGCCGGTCGTTCAGGTTCCAGGCTTCGCCCAGCCATCCCAGCGTGAACTCGACGCCGAGCGCGCCGCGCTCGAACGGAGTCCGGTGGGCGTCGTTCGAGGCGGCAGCTGTCGATGTGGCGGTCGCCGGAGCAGACGGAGCACCGGACGCCGGATCCCCGGAAAGCACCGCAGGAACCAGCAGTGACGCAACCAGGCACGCCGGAACGCGGCACCGGCCCCGGAGGGGTGCGGCTGGTGCGGAGCTGCACACGACCTGTAGTATCCAGCAGCATGCGCACGTCCGTGCACTGGGCACTGATGCTGTCCCTCCTTGCAGCTCAGCCCGCCGCTCAGGACCTGACGCTCGACCTCGACAGCTCCGTCACGTTCTACGGCGACAACACCGAGTTCTCGAATCCGTTCCGCACCGGTGAGACGCTGGCCGGCGCGTTCGCGTCGGTCTTCGTCGAAGGCCGCGTGAGCGAACGGCTCGCGCTGCGCGGCGGCGTGCTCGGGCACCAGCGGTTCGGTTCCCCGCAGGCGTTCGACCAGGTGCGGCCGATCCTCGCGATCGTGATCGGTCCTCCATCCTCGCGGCTCGTGCTCGGTACGCTCGAGACGATGCGGCGTTCCGACGGCCCCGGGCCCGATCGGACCGGGCCGCACGGCCTGATCCCGCCGGTGCAGCGCGAGACGCTCGCGTTCGATCGTCCGTGGGAAGCCGGCCTGCAGTACGTCGCCGACACGCCACGCATCCGGCAGGAAGCGTGGATTCACTGGCAGCGGAGCGCCAGGCTCGGCCAGCGCGAACGGTTCGACGCCGGCCTGACCGGCCGCGTGCCGTTGCGGCGCGCGCTCGCGCTGCGAGGCGAGCTGCACCTGGTCCATCAGGGAGGGCAGGTGCGATCGGCCGATCCGGTGGCGGACAGCCTGGCCGCCGGGCTCGGCATCGAAGCCGCCGCCCCGGCCGGAACGCTGGATCGCCTCTCGCTCGAAGCGCTCGCACTCGTCTCCCGGCACACGCCGGACCGCACGCGCCCCGAGGAGGCGCGAACGGGCCTCGGCACCTTCATCCGCGCCGCGGCGGAGGAGCGCGGCTGGCGGTTCCATGCGATCCTCTGGCGCGCCGACGACTTCATCAAGGCCGAAGGGGATCCGCTCTATCACTCCGTGGAGCGGGACGGGCGGCACTACCGCGGCCTGCGCGACTACGCGGAGGCGGGCGTGACGCGGACCGTTCAGCTCGCGCCGGCGTCGTGGCTCGAAGCGTCGCTGCGGTGGCACCGCGTCGAGCGCGACTACGAGTACTCGTTCCGCATCCTCGCCGTCGGGCGGCTTCGGACGCGGCTCAAGGAGTGAGCGCGAGCGGGGGGGGAACGCTAGGGGCGCGCGCGATCGATGAGGAACTTCAGCGGGTTGAGCATCCGGCCGTTGGCCACGATCTCGTAGTGCACGTGAGCGCCGGTCGCGCGCCCGGTCGCGCCCACGTAGCCGATGATGTCGCCGCGCTTCACCTCGTCGTTCGCCTTGACGCTGAAGCGGTGCAGGTGGGCGTAGCGCGTCTGCAGACCGAAGCCATGGTCGATCACGACCATGTTGCCGTAGGCGCCAGCCCGGCCGGCGGAACGGACGGTGCCGTACGCCGTGGCGTAGACCGGCTGTCCCTTCCCGGTGGAGATGTCGAGGCCGTTGTGAAATGCGGTCTGGCCCGTGAACGGATCCGCCCGCCGGCCGAACACGTCCGTCAGCCAGCCGTGCGCGGGCCAGATCGTCGGCGTCGCCGCCGCCAGCGCTTCCCGCCGCTCGACGCCGACCTGCACGAGCCGCAGGCGGTTCTCCAGACTGTGCAGCATGTCGCGCAGCACGCCAAACGTGTCGTCCGGCGGGTTCAGCGAAGGGACGAACAGCGGGCGTGAGGTGAGCGCGAAGGGGCCGCCCGCCGCCTGCGCTCTCACGTGCGGCGGCAGCTTCTCCATCGCCTTGGCCGCGGCCGCATCGAGCTGCGCCCGCTCGCCGAGATCCGTCATCGTGGACTGCAATTCCTGGATCTGCGACGCCAGGGCGCCGGTGGCCTCACGGTAGCTGCGGTTCTCGACCTCCAGCACCTCGGCCTGCGTCCGCAGCTGCGCGATCTCGGCGCGCGCGCTCCACTTCAGACCCAGACCGACCAGCAGCGGCAGCGCCAGGAGCGACCCGACCGACAGAATCGCCGCCCGCAGGCTCACGTTCAGGCGCAGACGTCCGCCGTGCGCTCGATCCGTCACCGTGATCGAGTAGCGCGGGCGGCGCCTGGCGGGTTGCGGCTGCATGGAGTACGTATCGGATCTTTGCACGCGGCTATCCAGCCGATTGGATTCGGGCACTCTAGCACAGAGCCAGTTCCAGCAGAAGCTTGACGAACAAAGGACGAAAGTCGGCGGCGCGCACCTCATGTCTGAAGGTCGACCCGGTACTGGAGGGCCTCGCCGACGTGCGGGGCGTCGACCACGTCTTCCTTCCCGAGGTCCGCAATCGTGCGCGCGACGGTGAGCACGCGCCGGTACGACCGTGCGCTGAGCGACAACCGTTCCGCGGCGGCCAGCATCAGCCGTTCGGCTGCCGCCGTCGTTCGGGCTGGCGCCGCCTGGAGGCCGCGGCGGGATGACGGGAGTTCGGCCGTGCGGGCGGACCGGCGCACGCGCGCGTCGGCAACGCGCGTGCGGACCACGGCGGACGGCTCGCCCGAGGCCGGCGCCGCGATCTCGCGGGGGAGCAGCGGTGCGACGCTGACCGCCAGATCGATCCGATCGAGCAGCGGCCCCGAGATGCGGCCGGCGTAGCGTGCAACCTGCATCGGCGTGCAGCGGCACTCACGGCGGGGATGGCCGAGGTACCCGCACGGGCACGGATTCATCGCGCCGAGGAGCATGAAACGCGACGGAAATACCGCCGTGCGCGCGGCCCTGGCGATCGTCACGGCGCCATGCTCCAGCGGCTGACGCAGCACATCGAGCACACGCCGGTGAAACTCCGGCATCTCGTCCAGGAACAGCACGCCGTTGTGCGCGAGGCTGATCTCGCCCGGGCGGGGAACGCCGCCGCCGCCGACCAGCGCCACGTCGGAGATGGTGTGATGCGGAGCCCGGAAGGGCCGTTCGCTCAGCAGACCCGCGCCCGGCGGCAGCGTGCCCGCCACGGAGTGGATGGCGCTCGACTCGAGCGCTTCATCGAACGTCAGCGGCGGCAGGATCCCCGGAATGCATCGCGCGAGCATCGTCTTGCCCCCGCCTGGCGGGCCGACCATCAGGAGGTTGTGCCCTCCCGCCGCCGCGATCTCCAGCGCACGGCGGGCGAACGCCTGTCCGCGAACCTCGGCGAGATCGGGGCCGGGGGGAGAGCCGGGGGCACGCCGCGCAGGCGCGGGAGGACCCGCGGGCCGGTGTTCCCCGTTCAGCGCGGCGATGGCTTCGGCCAGCGACGCGACCGGCCAGACATCGAGTCCTCCGACGACCGCCGCCTCCGCGGCGTTGCCGGCCGGGAGGAGAATCGCCGCCAGGCCCTGGCGCCGCGCCCCCACGGCGATCGGGAGCACGCCCCGCGTGCGCTGCACGGCGCCGTCGAGCGACAGCTCGCCGATGACCACCACGTCGGAGATGTCGCGGCGCCGGACCAGGCCCGCCGCCGCCAGCATCCCGAGCGCGATGGGGAGGTCGAAGGACGCTCCCGCCTTGCGCACGTCAGCCGGCGCCAGATTGACGGTGATTCTGGTTCGCGGCAGGCGAAGGCCGCTGTTCCGGAACGCCGCCTTGATGCGATCCTCGCTCTCGCGGACGCTCGCGTCCGGCAGGCCGACCATCTTGAAGATCGGCAGCCCTTCGGACGCGTCGACCTCCACGTGCACGGGAATCGCCTCGACGCCGAAGACGGCCGCCGTCCTGAGGTAGGCGAGCACGGCTCGCCGCGACTACAGAGAGGATGCCAGGGACGCCGCGCCTGGATTCAGGCGCGAATCCGCACACCGCCCCCGGCGGATGGCAGGTCCTGCCAACGACTGCGCGGCGGCGGATCGAAGAATCAGCTGGAGATCGCGCGACCGCGCTAGTGCGTCGCCGGCACGACCGAGCGGGACGCGTAGATCGTGAGGCGGTCGCCGGGATGGATGCGGCTCGACCGGAGCCCGTTCCACTGGCGCAGTGCGCTGACGGTGGTCTTGAACAACCGCGCGATGTCGAAGAGCGTGTCGCCCCGCTTGACGCGGTAGATGAGCCGCACGCGGTCCGACTGCTCGGCCGTCGGCGCGGAGCCCACGTACTCGGCCACCGCGGGCACGGCGCGAGCCTCGGTGGCGGGCGCGGTGCGATTGACCCGCGCGGCCATCAGCGCGGCGGGGGCGCGCGGGATCATGAGGCGCTGGCCGATCTGGAGGCGGGAGCGGACGCTCAGATAGTTCGCCTCGGCCAGGTCGCTCATGCGCACCCCCAGCTTGTGCGCGATCTTGGTCAGGGTGTCGCCCCGGCGGATCGTGTACCAGTTCAGCGTGGCGAAGTCGTCCGGCGAGCTTTCCTCGAGGCGGGCGTTCAGGACCTCCGCCGTGCCCGCCGGCACCCGCAGCTGATACCCCGATGCGCGGACGGGGGTCGTCCACCGGCGCAGCTCCGGGTTCAGCGCCTGGATGTCATCGATCGACGTCCCGGCCCATTCCGCGATGCGCCGCAGATCGAGGGCGCCCGGCAGGCTGACGGTCTCGACGGCGGGGGGCTCCGCCGCGGGAATCTCGAAGCCGTACTGCGCGGGGTTCCTCGCAATCACGATCGCAGCGAGGATCATCGGCACGTACTCGCGCGTTTCACGGGGGAGGTAACGCGTCGTCTTCGTCAGCGACCAGAAGTCGTCCCGGCCCGACCGCTTCATCGCCCGCTGGACGCGGCCCGGCCCGCCGTTGTACGAGGCGAGCGCGAGGTACCAGTCGCCGTCGAACATCGAGTGCAGCGTTTTCAGGTACTTCGCAGCCGCGTGCGTGGCCTTCTCCGGGTCGGAGCGCTCGTCGACGTACCAGTCGTGGCGCAGGCCATTCTCGCGCGCCGTACCGAGCATGAACTGCCAGACACCTTTGGCCTTCGCGCGCGACAAGGCGTTCGGCTTGAAGGCGCTCTCGATGAGCGGGATGTAGGCGAGATCGAGCGGGAGGCCTTCGGCCCGGAAGACCGACTGAATCATCGGCAGGTAGGGCGCGCCGCGCTGGAGCCCCTCGGCGATGTAGCCGCGCAGCCGTCCCTGGAAGACCTCGATATAGCTCAGGACCTTCGAGTTGAGCGGAATCGGAATGTCGTGATCGATCGTGGCGAGGTCTTGGGTGACCGCCTCGCGCACCTCGGCAGTGGCCTCCGGCGTGTCGAACAGGGTGAGCGCCAGCAGCTCGTCGATCGAGGCGGGCTCCGACGGCTTTTCCGCGAACCCGTCCCCCTCGCCGAGGGCCGTAATCTCCTGCGCGCTGATCCGGTCGACGAGTCGATCGAACTGGCGGCGGATGCGCGGCTCCGAGCGGGCGCCGTACGGAGACTCGAGCAGCACTTCGAGCGCCCGATCGAACTCGGCGCGCGCGCGGTCCATGTGTCCGAGCTCGAGCTCGCGCTGGCCGCTGTCGAAATGTCGCTGCGAATCCGCGATCAGCCGCTCGACCGGGTCTTCCCAGGCGGGCTGCGCGTCGGCCGCGGCGCCGGACGCCGGCGGTTCGGGGGTGGAGGGGGCGCGGTGCTGCCGGGCCGAGCCACAGCCCAGGGACACGCTCGCAGCCAGCACAGGGGCCGCCAGCAGGGGCAGCCAGGGTCGTTTCGCCATCATGGCTTCTTTTCGGCCGCTACCGGGGAACCCTGACCGGCCGCTGCTGGGGACAGCTGAGGCGGGAGCTTAGCACGCCCCTCGAAACCAGGTCAACGGACTCGGACGCTAACTGCTTTTGGCTCAGCATTAAAGCGCCCGCAACCCTCGGCTCTCTCGCTCGTGCCGGACGCCTCATGAAGCGCGCCAGTCGGCGTACTCGAAGATACGCTGGGCCTCCCCCGCGTCCCGGGCGGCGGGGGTCACGATGGTCCGGTCCCCGATGAGGATCTTCCGGTTCTCCCGGACGGCCAGCCTCACGTCCTCCTCGCAGACAAAGGCTGCGACCTGGGCTGGCGGCGCCGGGGCCGGGGAAGGGGCAGGCGTCGCGGGGGGAGGAGCCGCAGAACGGGCCTGAGCTGGCGTCACCCCGCGGGCGGCGAGGAATCGATCGATGCGCTTCGACAGCGCGTCGGACGGGACCGGCTCGGCTTCCGGAGTCCTGGGCGGGCGGGGCAGCGGCCGCGCCTCCGGAGCGGGGGCCGCGACTGCCGTCTGCCGCCGGACGGCGGGCCGGATCTCATAAGCGAGCCGCTTGATGTTGAGCAGGTGGCGCGGCGTGATGTTGTCCGACGTGATGTTCCCGCCGTAGCCGCCGCAGCCGAGCGTCATCGCAGGCTCGAGCCCGGTGGTGAGCCCGATCGAGCCGTGCGTGGTCGGCGTGTTGACGCAGATCCGGAACGCCGGCTTCTTCAACCCGAACTCGAGGATGACCTGCTCGTCGCGGGAGTGGATGGACATCGTGTGCCCCATCCCGCCGTAGCGCAGAATCTCGATGCACCGCTCGCAGCCTTCCCGCCAGTCTCTGACCACGTAGTAGGACAGCACCGGGCAGAGTTTCTCGATGGACAGGGGATAGTCGCGGCCGACGCCGGCGAGCGGCGCCAGCAGCACCTGCGTGCCAGCGGGAACGGTGATGCCCGCGCGCTCCGCGATGACCGTCGCCGGCTTGCCGACGAGGGCGGGATTCGGCAGCCGCTGCGGCGAGACCAGCACGTTGGCGACCGACTCCATTTCCGCGCTCGACAGGAAGTACCCGCCGTTGGCGACGAACGCCTGGCGGACGGCGTCGGCGACCGGCTCGTCCACGACGACCGAATTCTCCGACGAGCAGAGCACGCCGTTGTCGAAGGTCTTGCCGGTGATGACGTCCTTCACCGCCTTCTCGACGTCGGCCGTGCGCTCGATGAACGCCGGCGCGTTGCCCGGCCCGACGCCGTAGGCCGGCTTGCCGGCGCTGTACGCCGCCCGTACGAGGCCCATGCCGCCCGTCGCGAGGATGACCGCGACGTCGCGGTGCTTCATCAGCTCCTGCGTGCCCTCGAGCGTGACGATGCTCATCCAGAGGATGCTGTCCGCCGGTGCGCCGGCGTCCCGCGCGGCCGACGCCATGACCTCGGCGGTGCGGCTGATGCAGCGGACGGCAGCGGGATGCGGGCTGAGCACGATCGCGCAGCGCGCCTTGATCGCGATCAGGATCTTGTAGATGGCGGTGGACGTCGGGTTCGTGGAGGGCACGACGGCTGCCACGACGCCGAACGGCTCGGCGATCTCGACCACCTTCCGCTCCTCGTTCCGCGCCACGACGCCGACGGTTCGAATGGGCCGGATGAACTCGTGAACCCGCTGCGACCCGAAGAGGTTCTTCTGGACCTTGTCGGCGACAACCCCGTAGCCGGTCTCCTCGACGGCCAGGCGCGCGAGCGGCTCCGCCTGTGCCGTCGCCGCGGCCGCCATCGCGTCGACGATGGCGTCGATCCGCTCCTGGGAGAGCTCGGCGAGCTCGCGTTGCGCCTGCCGCGCGCGACGGGCCAGGGCGCGCGCTTCCTGGATCGATGCGAGGTCGCGGTCCGACGCAGCGGCGCGCGGTGAGGACGACGGCGAGGCGGCGTGCGGCTGACCAGCCATTCTGCGGCCCCGGGTCAGCCCGTGATCGGCAGGGCGCGCTCGACCTCGGTGTGCGGGCGCGGAATGACGTGAACGGAGACGAGCTCGCCGACGCGCCGGGCGGCCGCCGCCCCCGCGTCGGTAGCGGCCTTCACGGCGCCGACATCGCCGCGCACCACCACCGTGACGTAGCCCGCTCCGATGTACTCCCTCGCCACCAGCGTCACGTGGGCCGCCTTCACCATGGCGTCCGCCGCCTCGATCGAGCCGATCAGACCGCGCGTCTCGACGAGCCCAAGGGCCTCCTGCGCCATGCGATGTATCCTCCGGCGCGGCCACTCTAACATGACTGCGCGGCCGATGAGGCCGCCCGCCATCGCCCCCCTTTGCGCCGGGCCGGGGCGGCCGTTACAATTGCGCGTTCTCAATCACCCGGGTCCGCCGATCGGAGCCGCCGGCGTACGGCGCTGGCGCGCTTCAAGGCGCGGAACCGCGTACCAACAGACGCTCGAACACTCATCACCTCATGGCCATGCCGCTCCACCGCACCACGCTTGCCGCCTCGCTCTTGCTGCTCTCCACCGCCTGCGGCTCGCAGCCGGACGGTCCGCCTCTCGCGGAGCCGTCGGTCGAGTTCAGCCGGACGCAGATCGCGCTCGGCAGCCCCGTGGACGTCACGTATCGCTTCAAGGTCGCCGGCGATGCGCGATTCGACCAGGACTACCACGTGATGGTGCATTTCCTGGACAGCGAAGGGGAGCTGATGTGGACCGACGACCATCGGCCGGCGACGCCGACCTCGCAGTGGAAGCCGGGCCAGGATATCGCCTACACGCGCACGATGTTCGTGCCCGTCGTGCCATACATCGGCGAGACGACGGTCCACATGGGGCTGTACTCGGTTCAAGACAAGCAGCGCCTGCCGCTGTCGGGCGAGACGTCGGGGCAGCACGCGTACCGGGTGGCCTCCGTCGAGCTGCTGCCGCAGACCGGCAACGTGTTCCTCGTGTTCAAGAACGGGTGGCACGAGACGGAAGTGGCGCCGCAGAACCCCGGCGTGGAGTGGCAGTGGACCAAGAAGACCGCGACGCTGACCTTCCGCAATCCCCGGCGCGATGCGACGTTCTACCTGCACGCCGACAACCCGGGCGGCGGTCTGGCCGAGGCGCAGAAGGTGGCCATCCTGGTCAACGGCGAGCCGGTCGACACCTTCGATCTCGCGCCGGGTCAGGAGGTCATTCACCGGGCGCCGATCACCGCGGCGGCCCTGGGCGGCGCCGACATGGCCGAGCTGCAGATCCAGGTGGACAAGACGTTCGTGCCGGCCCTGCTCCCGGCCGCCAACAGCCGCGACTCGCGCGAGCTGGGGGTTCGCGTGTTCCACATGTTCGTCGAGCCGTCTTAGGTAGCTGGGTAGGCTGGGTAGCTGGGTGACCCGGGCCACCTGCCACCGGCGCACCCGGCCGGCGCCCCATGGCCAGCCAATCCCGTGTTTCGTCGTCTTACCTGAAGGTCCGTGCGAGCGGCCCGGCCGCTCGCGAACTGTTATAATCCGCGGGCGCGCCTCGGCTAATGTGCTGAGTCGCAATACCTTGTAATGGAATTTCGCTGCAGGCTCGTGACCGCCGGGGGCGAGATCGTCGAAGGGGTCTACGCCGCCGACACCGAGACCCGCCTGCGCCACGAGCTCGAAGAGCGCGGCTTACACATCCTGTCCGTGCGGCCGCGGGGGGGCATCGCCGGCACACGCCTGAGGCTGCCGCGGCGGCGCCGGATCCCTTCGCGCGAGTTCCTCGAGTTCAACCAGGAGCTCGCGACGCTGCTCAAGGCCGGCATGCCGCTCGTACAGTCGCTCGATCTGCTCCGGGGCGGCATCCGCGATGCGCTGTTCCGATCGGTCGTCGACGACGTGCACGGACGCGTTCGCGCCGGTGCGTCACTGAGTGAGGCGTTCGGCGAGCACGGCGATCTGGTTCCAGGCGTGTACACGGCCTCGCTGCTCGCCGGGGAGCGCAGCGGCAGCCTCGACACGGTGCTGCGCCGCTACGTGTCCTACGCGCGGCTGCTCGCGACCGTCAGGCGCCGGACGATCTCCGCGCTGATCTACCCGGCCGTGCTGGTCGCGCTCTCGCTGGTGGTCGTGAGCATCATCGTGTTCAAGCTCGTGCCGGAGTTCTCGCAGTTCTATGCGAGCTTCGATGCCGAGCTTCCGCTGCTGACGCGCGCGATCCTCGGCGTCGCAACCGCGCTGAACGAGCACGTCGTGATCATCGGGATTGTGCTGGCCACAGCGGCGGCGGCGGCGGTCGTCTGGTTCCGCCAGCCCGGCCAGAAGCGCCGCTTCGATCGGGCGCTGCTGGCGCTGCCGTGGATGGGGGACGTGGTCCGCAAGTTCGGGACGGCCCAGCTCGCGCGCACGCTCTCGACGCTGCTCGGCGGCGGGCTCCCGCTGGTGAACGCGCTGGACGTGGCGGGACGCGCCGTCAGCAACCGGCACCTCGCTGAGGAGCTCGACGGCATCGGCCGCGCCGTGCGCGAAGGGCAGAGCCTGGCCGCGTCGATGCGGGCGAGCGGCGCGTTCCCCGACGTCGCGGTCAAGATGACGGAGGTGGGGGAGTCCACCGGCTCGCTGCAGGAGATGCTGGCCAGCGTCTCCGAGTTCTACGATGAGGAGGTGGCGACGACACTCGACCGCTTCATCACGCTCGTGGAGCCCGTGCTGCTGATCCTGATGGGGATCGTCATCGCCGCGCTCCTGCTGGCCCTGTATCTCCCGTTGTTCGAGCTCTCGGCGGTGGTCCGGTGATCGCACCGGAGAGGCCGCAGCCCAAGGCATGACCCAGGATCCCTTGACCACGCCCGATCCGTCCGTCGCGCTGCGGGTGGAGCCCGCCGCGCCCGAGGATCGCGCCGCCGAAGTGCAGCACGCCCGGCGGCTCGCCGAGCGGTACCGCCTCGACTACGTCGACATGGATCAGTTCCGGATCGACGGCGACCTGTTCCGCTCGATCCCGGCCGACCTGATGCTGCGCTACGGCTTCGTGCCGGTCCGCCGCGACGGTCGGGTCCTGCTCATCGTGGTCTCGGATCCGACGGACCTGCCGATGATCGACGAGCTGTCGGCGCTGCTCGGCACGCCGGTCCGCGTCGCCGTCGGCGCGCCGTCCGCCATCCAGTCCATCCTGAAGAAGAGCGAGAGCTCGCAGCGCGTCCTCGAGGACGCCACGGAGGGCTTCCAGCTGCAGCTGCTGAAGGAGGACGAGAACGGCGAGGACAGCCTCACCGTCGAGCGGCTGACCAGCGACATCAGCCCGATCATCCGCCTGGTGGACTCCACCATCTACACGGCGCTCCAGCGGCGCGCCAGCGACATCCACATCGAGACGCAGGACGATGCCGTGCACGTGAAGTACCGCATCGACGGCGTGCTGCAGCCGGCGATGCGCCCCATCGCGCGGCAGTTTCACAGCGCCATCATCTCGCGCGTGAAGGTCATGGCGGAGCTCGACATCGCCGAGAAGCGCGTGCCGCAGGACGGGCGGTTCAAGCTGAAGGTGCCCGGCAAGACCATCGACTTCCGCGTCTCGATCATGCCCAGCGTCCATGGCGAGGACGCGGTCATCCGCATCCTGGACAAGGAGTCGATCAGCGAGCAGTTCACCGAGCTGCGGCTGGACATCCTCGGCTTTCCGGACACGGAGCTGAAGCGCTTCCGCAAGTACATCGCCGAGCCGTACGGCATGGTGCTCGTGACCGGCCCGACCGGCAGCGGCAAGACGACGACGCTGTACGCGGCGCTCTCGGAGATCAAGACGGTCGAGGACAAGATCGTGACGATCGAGGATCCGGTCGAGTACCAGCTCGCCGGCATCACGCAGATCCCCATCAACGAGAAGAAGGGCCTCACCTTCGCCCGCGGCCTGCGATCCATCCTGCGCCACGACCCCGACAAGATCATGGTCGGGGAGATCCGCGACCCCGAGACCGCGCAGATCGCCATCCAGTCGGCGCTGACGGGGCACCTCGTCTTCACGACCGTTCACGCCAACAACGTGGTCGACGTCCTCGGCCGGTTCCTCAACATGGGCGTCGAGCCGTACCAGTTCGTCTCCGCGCTCAACTGCGTCCTCGCGCAGCGCCTCGTCCGCCTCATCTGCCAGCAGTGCAGGCGCCCGGCGGCGGTCACGCGCGCGGCGCTCGAGGAAGCGGCCCTGGATCCGGCGCTGGCCGATCGCCACACGTTCTTCGAGGGCGCCGGCTGCATCGACTGCGGCGGCACCGGCTACAAGGGCCGCACCGCCATCTGCGAGCTCCTCGATCTCTCGGACCGCATCCGCGAGATGATCCTCGAGCGGCGGCCGACCTCGGAGATCAAGAAGGCCGCCCGGGACGAAGGGATGCGGTTCCTGCGCGAATCGGCGGTCGAGAAGGTGTTGCTCGGCCAGACGACGCTGCGCGAGATCAACAAGGTGACGTTCGTCGAATGACCGGCCTCGCGTCTCTGTTCGCCCCGTCCCCGCCCACCGTCGGGATCGAGATCGGCACGCGCCACGTGAGCGTCGTGCGGATGGGCCAGGGCGGGCATCCCTCGCCGATCGCGAGCGCCGCGGTGGAGCCGCTGCCGGCCGGCGCCGTCTCGCCCGCGCTGAACGAGCCGAACATCACGGACCGCGGAGCCGTGAGCGCCGCGCTGGGGCGCGCGGTGGATCAGGCCGGCGCCCGCCGCCGCCGGGCCGTGCTGGTCGTCCCCGACTCGGTGGGCAAGGTCTCGCTGCTCCGGTTCGACAAGGTGCCGGAACGC
>Ga0299914_10000550_pt1 | contig 22692 bp, 19 predicted proteins | sample RVTome_10_FD_201361 | JGI IMG/M metagenome (GOLD analysis project Ga0299914, IMG submission 201361) | Soil microbial communities from uranium-contaminated site in the Upper Colorado River Basin, Wyoming, United States - RVT153D57 (version 2) ...
CATGGCGGCGAGGACCGAGATGAGCGACAGGACGACGAGCAGTTCGACCAGCGTGAAGCCGCGCTGCGAGAGGATTCGTGCGTTCATGGCTTTCACCAATCCCTGTACTTCGTGCCGTCGAGCGCCGCGCCCTCCGACTTCGTGTACACGTCGAAGACGTTCTGTCCGCCCCAGGACGTCGAGTCGGGCCGATCCTGATAGGAGCGCATGCCCCAGTCGGTCGAGCTCGTCATCGGATCGATCGGGACTCTGCGGAGGAACTTCAACTTCCGTCCCGACGCGTCGCCCGCCGCGCTGACGCCCTCCACCAGCGTTTCGAGATCCGGCGGATACCCCTCGCTCCCCGCCCGGATGTCGGTGGACCCGATCTGGCCGGTGTCCACGGCGTCCTTGAACCTGTCGACGGCCGTCCTGATCTCCCGCAGGTTCCGCCGCAGCTCCGCCTCGCGCTGCCGCTGCATCGTCACCTTCGCCAGCGGCATCGCCGCCGAGGCGAGCACCAGCAGCAGCGCCGACACGACGAGCAGCTCGATGAAGGTGAAGCCGCGCTGGGTGAGCTTTCTTACCGACATGCTCTCCTGACTTCGCTAACGACGCGACCCGAACCACGATGCACACGATGGCACGATGAGCACGATGCTCGTCCTGCCAGAGGCTTCATCGTGTCCGTGGTGTCATCGTGCCCATCGTGCTGAGCCGTCTGCCCGTCGCACTCGTGTTTCCGACGCAACGCTCTTACGAGGCTGCTGAAAGCACATTCTCGAGGGAACCCGGCCAAATGGAACAGCGCCGCGATCTGGGCGCTCCATTTTCCATCTTCCATTGTCCATCAGGCCGCCATGGTTCAGCGGCCTGTTACCGCACCGTCACATTCGCCGGGCTGAACGTGAGCTGCAGCGGCACGCCTTCGGGGCTGCTCGCGACGCCGCTCACCTGAATCTCGGACGTGCCCTCGCCGATCGCGTCGAACATCAGCGCGGCGAGGAGGCCGGCGCCGGAGGCGCCGGCGTTGTCGCCCGTCCTGACCACCGCGATGTCCACGCGGCCGGCCGCGGCGTCGATCCGCGGCGTGAAGGTGGCCGTCACGGCGCCCTGCCGCATGAACGTGCCCTCCTGCACGTTCCGCACCCGCAGCACCGACGGGTTGTAGGTCACCGTCAACGTGATCGTGGAGAGCCGGGACGCGTTGTTGATCGAGATCGGCACCACATACGGTCCGCCCGAGACGCGCAGCTCCGGCGACGTCGTCGTGACGATCACCTGCGCGGCGGCCGGTGTCCCCGGCGCCGCGGCCGGCGGCGTCGCCGGCTCGGATGGATCCCGCGGCGGCGTGCCCGTCGCCGGCGGCGTCGTCGGGGCGCCCGGCTTCGGCTGGGTGGTGCCCGGGGCGCCGGGCTGCGGGACGCCGGGCTGCGGGACGCCCGGCGGCGCGGCCGCCGGCGGCTCCGGAACGCCCGCCGGAGGCGCGCCCGGAATGGCCGGCGTGGTCCCCGGCTCGCCGGGCGGCGCCGCCGGCTCCGGCACCGGCGCGATGAGCGGCGGCGGCCCGCCGAGGCTGATGTTCTGCTGCGTGCCGATGTAGATCGGCGCGACGTCGCTGACCGTCAGCTCGTGCGTCCGCACGATGTGCGGCGTCAGCAGCATGACGATGTCGGACTGCTCGCCGGTGTTGTCGTTGTTCGCAAAGAGCTGGTTCAGCACCGGAACCCGGAGCAGGCCGGGAATGCCGCTCATGAACCGGCGATCCTCCTCGCGGATGAGGCCGGCGAGCAGGTTCGACTCCCCTTCGCGCAGCCGCAGCTTCGTCGACACCTTTCGCGAGGTGAAAGAGGGCACCGACTGGCCCGCCACGTCGATGGACGGCCCGAGCGCGCTGTTCTCGATCATCAGCTCCAGGATGATCTCGCCGTCGTAGGTCACGCGCGGCAGGATCTCCATGTTGATCCCGACCGGCCGATAGTTGAACGAGGAGGACGGCACGGTGGCCAGCCCTCCGGGCGCGGCCGCGCCGAAGACGGTCGAGACGACGGGAATCTCCTGCCCGAGGTTGAGCGTCATCGGCCGCCCCTCGGCGCCGCGCAGCTGCGGCTTCGCGAGCAGGCGCGTGTGCGCGTCCGACTCGAGGAAGCGGAAGACCGCCGTCGGGACGCCGAGGTAGAAGTCGGCGGTGCTGATGCCCTGGCTGATCGTGTTCAGGTTGAAGGGCGGCGGCGCGGTCACCTGCCCCGAGACGTTGGGCGGCGCGACCTCCGGCGAGAAGATCAGGTTGATCGCATAGTCGCTCAGGTTGATGCCGTACTGCTTGATGCGCGTCCGGTTGACCTCGAGGATCTGCACGTCCACGACGACTTCCGCGCGCGGCTTGTCGTTGGCGCGGATGATCTGCTCGATCACCTGGACGACCGACGCGGTGGCGCGGACGGTGATCGAGTTCGCGGTCTTGTTCGGAAACATGGCCGGCACGAGCGCCATGTTCGGCAGCCGCATCACGGTGTTGAGGGTCTGGATGACCTCCTGCGCGTCGGCATGCGAGAGGTAGAAGGTCTGGACGACGACCTCCTCGTAGCGCTGCCGCGCCTGCGCCGTGTCCTGCGCCACGACGATCGTCGTGGCGTTGAGCACCTTGTAGAAGTGGTTCGTGAGCGTCAGGACCTGCCGGAGCGCCTCCTCGACGGTGACGTTCTCGAGCGAGATCGTCACGGGCTGATCGCGGAACAGGTTGTCGGGCGCGAAGACCACGTTGATGCCGCTCAGGGCCCCGATGTTGTTGAGGACGTCCCGCAGGCTGGCGTTGTTGTAGTTGACCTTCGGCAGGATCGCGGTGGGGGGCACCAGCGTGGGTATCGCCTGCTGGCGCGCCTGCTCCCGGAGCTTGTCGATCTGGGGCTGCGGCCGCGAGCGCTCGATCCGGTCTCGGATCGCGCGCTCCAGCTCGATGGCCTTCTGCGCCGCCAGGCGGTTCGAGCCGTCCATCTCCACGGCGCGGCGGTACGCGATGAGCGCCGAGTCGAGGTCGCCCTTCTCCTCGAACTCGCGTGCGCGCGCGATGTACTCGCGCGCCGCGTTCTGCATCGCGCGCTCCAGCTCGATCTTGTACTGCGCGTTGTCGGGATTCTGCTGCAGCGCGCGCGTGTAGTGCGCGACCGCGGCGTCCCAGTCCCCCGACCGCGCCGCTTCCTGGCCGCGCCGGAAGGCCATCCCGGCCGCGCAGCCCGTGACGAGCGCCGCCACCACGATCAGTCCGAACAGCCTGCGTATCAGCACCGATACTCCTAAAGTCAGCTTCCAGCTGCAAGCTTCGAGTGTTGACTTGCCTCTCAGCGCTTCATCCGGTCCTGGCAGAACGCTCGAACGGACCGCGCGATGCGCCGCATCACGTCGCACGCGGGAGTGCGCTGTTGGCGCGGCACCCGTCCATCGTCTCCTCGTGCCATCGTGCCATCGTGGGCGAGCCGTCGGCGCGTGACGCAGCCAGAGTCGGACCGGCCGTCGAACCCCCGGCCAACGTGCTCACCGCGGCGGACACCCGTTGACCGCCAGCGTCTGGCGGCCCTTCCCGTTGATGTACTCGATCACGATCGACTCGAGCCCGATTTTCACGACCCGGTACTGCCCGTCCACGCTCTCCCCCTCGCGCACGGACCACGTGGTGCCCTTGCAGTCGCTCAGGTTCGCGAGCCGGAGCCCGCCCGGCAGCTCGGTGAAACCCATCAGCCTGAGGGGAATCGGCGGCGTCTGAGGAGGCGGCGGCGGACCGACCGGCCCCATGGGCCCGGGCCCTTGCGCGGATGCGGGCGGCGGCGGGGGCGGCGGCGGCCTGAAGCGGAAGGGATCCCGCTCGACTTCGCCCCGCTCGGGCCGCTTCGCCTCGAGCGCCTCCAGCCTGACGTCCAGCTCCGACGGGTCCAGCGGTCCTTCGTCGCTCGGCGCGGCCCGGGTCGGTCTCGCCTGATTAGACGGCGCGGCCGGTCCCTCGGCCGAGAAATGCGTCCATCCGCGGACGATCATCAGCCCCGCGACAGCAAGCCCCAGGACGATCAGCAGCCACGTCCGCGGGCGGCCGGCGCGAGCGGCGGCTTCAGCGCCCATCGCCCCCCGCCTGATGGTACGTGGCCACGACGACGTTCATGGTGAGCGCGTTCGATCCCTGGGCGCCCTGCGCCAGCGACACGTTCTCGAGGATCAGGAAGTCCGGCGACGTCTCGAGATCGTAGATGAACTGCCGGAGGCTGCGATACGGTCCGACGAGCGTCTGGCCGACGGTGAGCTTGCCCAGGGTGCTGTCCCGCGGCTGGCTCTCCTTGGTGCTCGCCCGGCCGGTGGTCAGGTTCGCCTTCCGGGCCATCTCCTCGATCCGGAAGACGACGCGGCGGGCCTGGCTCTGATCCACCGGCAGGACGTCCCCGTAGAACTTCTTCAGCTCCGCGTCGGCGGCATCCTTGCCGGTGACCGTCGCGCGCGCCGCCTCGTAGTCGGCCCGCGCGGCCGCGAGCGCCGCGGCGGCCTGCTGCGCCGAGGCCTCGCCGCCCTCCACCTTGCGCGACAGCGGCAGCACGACCGCGACGATCAGGATCGCGTTGACGACGAGCGCCGCGGCGAGCGGATAGATGTAGCGGCGCTTCTCCGCGAAGATGCGGCGGGTCAGCGTCATGGGGCTCCTCCGTTGGCGACCTTCGCGCGCGCGGCGGCCTCGACCGGATCCTCGCCGCGCGGCACGTAGGCCCCTTCGACGAGCACGCGGGTCAGACCATTGTCGAGCCGCTCGCTCTGACTCGGCAGCAGCCGCTCGAACGCGCCGCTCGCCTCCAGCTTCTCGATGAACTCCTGGACGTCGTCGCCGCGGCGGGCCAGCACCACCATGCTCACGCGCGTCGCCTCCGGCGACACGCTCGGCTGGACGGTGGTGAGCATCACGTCGGGCGGCATGTTCGCTTCAATCAGGTTGAAGAACTGCGTCCACGAGAACGTGCGCTGGTCGATCAGGCTGTTCGCCTCGCGCGCGGCGTCGACGACGAGCTGCAGCTCGTCCTGATCGATCCCGCGCCGGATCCCCGTGGCCTCCTGCGTCAGGCGCGCGGCTTCCGCTTGATCGCGGTCCACGCGGGTGGAGAGCTGGGTGCTCTGCCGCGAGAGCTGCACGATCTCGTAGAGATTCACGGCGGTCAGCACGAGCACGACCAGCGCGAGGGCGCCGATGAGCGCGTGGACGGCGCGCTCGTTGTAGAACGGACGCGTGGAAAGGTTGGTCCTCAGCACTCAGGCTCCCACTCCCGCCAGGGGCTGCGAGGCCGCGCGCTCGCGCAGGAGCACGCCGACGGCCGGCGCCAGCACGTCGAACAGCGCCGGGTTGGCGGTAATGCGATCGCGGAGCGACGCGGCGCCCTTGAAGTCCACCGGCTCGACGCGCACGCTGACGCGCTCCTCGATCGCCCGCCGGAGCCGCTCCGCGGTATCGACGCCGCGCACCCAGGCTCCGGCCAGCACGACGCGCGTGAAGCCGCCGCCGCCGAGCCGATCCTCGTGATACATCGCCGTCTGGTGCACCAGGTCCGTCAGATCGGCGTCCTCGCCGGCCGCACGGTTGCGGAAGAAGACCAGGTCCGATCCGCGGACGACGGCGAGCGTGACGTAGTCGAGGGCGACGTGGACCAGCAGCCAGTCGCCCGCCGGCCGGGCGCCCGACGCCAGCACGCTGTTGACGACGTTGAAGCTGGCGAGATCGACGATGCCGGCGTGCAGGCCCGCCGCCTCGCACGCGCGCTCGTACGCCTCGATCACGTCCCGGCGCGCGATCGTCACCAGGAACTCGCGGCCGCCGCCCTCGAGCGCGACCCCCGGCACCCACGACAGCTGGGCCTCCTCGATCTTGAACGGCACGGCCTTGCGCACCTGCCAGCGGATCAGCTGTTCGAGGTCCTGCGCGCGATCCGGCACCTTGTCGAACCGGACGAGCGACACCTTGGCGGCGTTGTCCGGGACGACGAGCGCGGCGCGCCGCGCGCGCGGCGCCACCTTCTCGAGCGCTCCCTGCACCGCCGCGGCGAGCGCCGCCCGATCGTGCACGTTGGCCGCGTTGAGCGCCGGCTCGAGCACCCCCTGCGCGAGCGGCTCGAACGCGTAGGCCGAGATCACGGGCTCCCCCGCGCCGTCGCCGAACGCGACGGCGGCGACCCGGTCGCGCGCGATCTCGACGGCGGTGGACACCGGACGGCTCGCGAGCAGGCCCGTCCCCGTCCGCCGCGGGCTTCCGGCCGTTTCCATGGTCATGACTGGTCGCGGCTCACTCGACGAAGGTCACCTTGTTGATCTCGCGGAGGGTCGTGATGCCCTTGAGCACGCGCTCGACCGCCGATTCGCGGAGGAAGCGCATGCCTTCCTCCCGCGCCGCCTTCTTGATCTCCGACGTCGCCCGGCGCTCGAGAATCATCTCCCGGATGTTGTCGGAGAGATCGAGCAGCTCGCAGATGGCCGTCCGCCCCTTGAACCCCGTGCCGCCGCACTCGATGCAGCCGGACCCCTCGAAGAACAGGCCGCTGTGCTCGAGCGCCGGATCGAGCGCCGACTCCTCGAGCTGCTGGCGCGTGACCACCGCCGGACGCGTGCAGTGCGCGCAGATGTTCCGCACGAGCCGCTGCGCCATCACGCAGTTGAGCGCCGAGACGAACTGATACGGCTCCACCCCCATGTTGAGGAACCGGCCCAGCACGTCGAGCACGTTGTTGGCGTGCACGGTCGTGAAGACCAGGTGCCCCGTGAGCGCCGACTGGATGGCGATCTGCGCCGTCTCCGGGTCGCGGATCTCGCCGACCATGATCTTGTCCGGGTCGTGCCGGAGGATCGACCGCAGCCCCCGCGCGAACGTCAGCCCCTTCTTCTCGTTGATCGGGATCTGCGTGATGCCGCGCAGCTGGTACTCGACCGGATCCTCGATCGTGATGATCTTGTCCTCGATCGACTTGATCTCCGACAGCGCCGCGTAGAGCGTCGTCGTCTTGCCGCTGCCGGTGGGGCCGGTGACGAGCACCATGCCGTACGGCTCGGCGATGTACTTGCGGAAGCGGCGCAGCTCCTCCTCCGGGAAGCCCAGGATGTCGAGCTTCAGCTCGCGGAACTGCTCGCTGATCGACTCCTTGTCGAGGATGCGGATGACGGCGTCCTCGCCGTGCACGCTCGGCATGATCGAGACGCGGAAGTCGATCGTCTTCCCCGGGAGCCGCAGCTTGAAGCGGCCGTCCTGCGGCACGCGCTTCTCGGCGATGTCCAGCTCCGCCATCACCTTGACGCGCGAGATGATCGTGCTGTGGAACCGCTTGTCGATCGGCCGCATCGCCGGCTGCAGCACGCCGTCGATCCGGTACTTCACGTGCACCGCGTCGTCCTGCGTCTCGATGTGGATGTCGCTCGCGCGGCGCTGGATGGCGTTGAAGACCGTCGTGTCCACGAGCCGGATGACCGGGCTCGAGTCGGCGGTCAGCTTGTCCACCGTGAGCTGGTCCTCGCCCGATTCGTCCTCGCGGAGCAGCTGGAGCTGGAACCCCTCGGTCGCCTCCTCCAGCACGCGCTGCGAGCTCTCGCTCTTCTTCAGGATCGACTCGATCGCCGTCCGCGTGCCGACCGTCACCTTGATCGGCGTGCCCAGCAGCACCGCCAGCTCGTCGATCATCGGCAGATCGGTCGGGTCCGACACGACGATGACGAGCGACGGGCCTTCGCGGCGGTACGGCACGAAGCCGTAGCGCAGCATCAGGTCCGCGGGGATCGACCGGAACAGTTCGTGATCGACGCTGTACTGGGAGAGGTCGACGAACTCCAGACGATAGCGTTCGGCGAGCCGCCGCGCCCGGGCGAGCTCGGCCGCCCGCTCGCTGGCGCTCGCCTCGGCGCCGCCGACGTAGAGTTCCGCGTCCGCCCCCGCGCCGTTGACGACCGGTGATGTGGAAGTCTTGCCATTCATTGCAGCAATCCGCGCCTCCTCCTCGACTTCACCCGAGCACGTTCGAGAGGTTGAAGAGCGGGAGGTAGAGCGCCAGCAGCAGGCCGGCGATCACGAGGCCCATCACGATCAGCAGGATGGGCTCGATCAGCGTGACGAACCGGCCCAGGTTCGTTTCGATCTCCTCGTCGAAGAAGTCCGCGAGGCTGTTCAGCATCTCCTGCAGCGCGCCGGTCGATTCCCCGACCTCGACCATCTTGATCGCCACGTCGGGATAGGCCCCCGACTCGTCCATCGCCGCCGCCAGCGCGCGCCCCTCGCGCACCTGCTGGGCCGCGTACAGCAGCTCGCGCGACATGTACTTGTTCCGAATCGCGCGCGCCGAGACCTCGATCGCGTTCACCAGCGGGATGCCGCCGCCGAGGAGCGTCGAGAGCGTTCGCGCCGCCTGCGACGTCGCGAACTTCCGCGCCACCGACCCCAGCATCGGGATCTGCAGGATCCATCGATCCGCCCGCTCGCGCTGGCCCGGCTGGCGGAGCCAAATCCACACGGCCGCCGCCAGGACGCCGAGCGCGATCACGATCCAGAGAAAGTAGGACGTGGCCACCTCCGAGAGCGCCACGATCGCGCGCGTGGACAGCGGGAGCTGCTCGCCGAACCCCTCGTAGAAGCTCCCGAACGCCGGCACGACCCGCAGCACGATGAGCGCCACGACGGCGATCGACAGGAGCAGCAGGATCGTCGGATAGACCAGGGCCGAGATCGTCCGCTTCCGCACCGCCGTGACGACCTTGACGTAGGCGACGTAGCGACGGATGACCTGCTCGAGGCTGCCGCTCTTCTCGCCCGCCATCAGCGAGGCCGTATAGACCCCCGGGAAGAGCGTGCCGTGCGCGTCGAACGCCTCGGACAACGCGCTCCCCGCCCGCACGCGCTCGTACACATCGTCGAGCACGGACTTGAAGAAGGGGTTGTTCACCCGGCGGCGCAGGATGTCGAGCGACTGCACGAGCGGGAGACCCGCCTTGAGCAGCGTCGCCAGCTCCTGGTTGAACACGAGGAACTCGCGCGTGGAGATGCGCGAGCGCGACGGCAGCGCGAGCGAGCTGAGCGTCAGCCCCCCGCCGCGCCGGATCCCGAGGACGTAGAGACCCTTCTCCTCGAACTCGCGGCGCAGCCGGCTTTCGCTCTCGGCCACGTACACGCCTTCGATGATCTCCCCGCCCGGGGTCCCCAGCCTGCAGTGAAATTCCATTCAGCGTTCGGCCGCCCGGCTCCAATGCTCGGCGCAAGCCCTTGTCTCTGTGGACATTATCGGTAGAACAACCCAGCGGATTATAGCAGCCCCCGCGGCCACGGCTGCCGCCCTTCCACTTTTGACAGGGAATTCCGGATTGCGGCTGGGGAAAACAGGCCGCTGCAAAATGCCGGCCTGATGGTAAATGGAAAATGGAAGAATGGAAAAGCGATCTTCTATTCCACTTCTGTGCTTGCCAGACAGGATGCGTCTTCAGGGTCGTGCCGACGATCCTGCCGGGTGCCGGCCCGGAGCGTCAAGCAGAACCGCAGGCCTACTTCCGGCCGGCGAGTGACAGGATTCTGGACACGTAGTTCCGCGTTTCCCGGTACGGCGGAATCCCCTTGAACTTCCGGACCGCTCCCTCCCCGGCGTTGTACGCCGCCAGGGCCAGGTCCTCGACGCCGAAGCGGTCGATGAGCGTCTTGAGGTGCTTGATCCCGGCCTCGATGTTGGCCTTCGGATCGAACGGGTTGCGGACCTGGTACTCCCTGGCCGTCGCGGGCATGAGCTGCATGAGCCCCATCGCCCCCTTGGGCGAGCGCGCCCTCGGCCGGTAGTTCGACTCGACCTGGATGAGCGCCCGGACGAGCAGCGGATCCACGCCGTGCGCTTCCGAGAAGGCCGCGATGATCTCCCCGTAGGGGGTGGATTTCAGGACGGCCGCGGCCGCCGGTGTCTCCTGCACACCGGCCGGCCCGGGCTCCGGGTGCGGAACCTCGTCGGGCAGCACCTGCCTGACCAGAGAACGGTCGCAGGTCACCTCCCCGCCGTTGCGGAGGCTCAGGACGATCGAGTCTCCGTCGAACCGGTGGCTCTTGACGGACATGATCCGGCCGGACGTCAGCACGACGATCTCGGCCGAGACCGGGGCGACGGCGGCCAGCAGCCACAGGCCCGCCAGCGTGGCTTTCCAGATGTGTATCCTCATGCTGAGCCGAGGATCCTACCATCCAGCCTCGAGTACTGTCCAGATTCGCTACAGTCTGACGCTCAAGGTACTGGGGGTAATGTATCGGCTCAGGACACCGGCTCCTTCGGCTCGACGAAGGCGTGGAAGACGCGGATGCCAAGCTCGCGCGAGTCGCCCGGGGGCTGGAACGTCCGGTCGACCTCCAGCATCAGCTCGACGACCTCGGCATCGCCCATCTGCGCGGCCGTGACCGGGAAGGTCGCGAGGCCCGGATCGGTGGAGTCGGCCGTGAACGCGCCGAGAACCTGGTCGCCGAGCCGGACGGTCACCTGTTGCGGCTCCTGGAAGAGGTCGCGCCTGGCGTCGTACTGCAGGTAGAAGGTCGCGTCCTGCTTCGGATTCCTGAACGACACGGTGGCCGCCTTCCGGGTCCACTGCCACTCGATCGTCGGATCGGTCGGGTGGATCTCCGCGTGATGCCAGCCGTCCTTGTAGATCAGGAACACGTTCTGCGATTGCGGCAGGATCTCCAGCGCTCCGACGTTGTACTCGAGACGTGAGACCTCGTTCCCGGCCAGCGCCAGCCGTTCGCCCGTCGCGGGCATGTAGAGCCCGAGCCGGACCTCCGCGGGGCCGATGTAGGGATAGTTCGGGAGGAAGACCGTGCGGGTGTACGTCACCGGCTCGCCGGAGCGCCAGGCCGAGGTCGGCACGGGGGGCTGGTGATCGTCGCCCCAGAGCCGCTCCCCGTCCTGATCCAGCACGTGGACGAAGACCGAGTAATCGCCCTGGATCGGCTGGCCGGTGGGCTCGAAGCGGTAGGTGAACCGCAGCGGGCTGCCGATCGCCGCCTTGTCGCGGCCCAGCTGGAGCGACGGCGACGCGACTGGCGGCCGCTCGTCGGCCTCGCCGCCGCAGCCGCCGGCCAGGAGGAGGGACGCCAGGAGAACGGAAGCACGGGCTCGAATGCGCATGGAACAGAACATCCCCGGTGAATCGCGGAGGCGCGATGGTACCGCAGTTGTTGGAGGTTGGGCAATATGCTAGCTTTACGCGCGAACAGCCGTGAAGGGCTCATTGATCGCCCTTTCAGCCTTCAGCGTGGGCCTTCCACCTTTCTCATAGAGGATCCTGCATGTCCGAAGCGCTCGGGATGGTCGAGACCAAGGGGCTGATCGGGTCGATCGAAGCGGCCGACGCCATGGTGAAAGCGGCCAACGTGCTGCTCGTCGGAAAGGAGTATATCGGCGCCGGCTACGTCACGGTGCTCGTGCGCGGGGACGTCGGGGCGGTCAAGGCGGCGACCGATGCCGGCGCCGCCGCGGCCCGGCGCGTCGGCGAGCTGATTTCCGTCCATGTCATTCCGCGTCCGCACACCGAGGTCGAGAAGATCCTGCCCAGAATCAAGGACGCCGCCAGGACGTCGTAAGCCTCCGCCGCGCGCGTAATGTCGACTGCCGCCCAGACCGATCGCGACCTGACCTCGATTCACGAAGCCCGGCGCCTCGTCCGCCGCGCGAAGGAGGCCGCGGCCCACCTCGGCGAGATGGCCCAGGAGCAGATCGACGCCATCGTCGACGCAATGGCCGCCGCCGCGACGGCCCAGGCGGAAGCGCTGGCCAGGCTCGCGCACGAGGAGACGGGCTACGGCGTCGCGGCGGACAAGATCCAGAAGAACCTCTTCGCCTCCGAGAAGGTGTACCGCTTCATCCGGCCGATGAAGACGGTCGGGGTGATCCGCCGGCTGGAGGACCGCAAGGTCATCGAGATCGCCGAGCCCTTCGGCGTCGTCGCGGCCATCGTTCCGTCCACGAATCCAACGTCGACGGCGATCTACAAGATCCTCATCTCGCTCAAGGCCCGGTGCCCCATCGTCATCTCGCCGCACCCGGCGGCGGTCCGCTGCATCTCGCGCGTGGCTGAACTGATGCACGACGCCGCCCGGCGCGCCGGCGCCCCCGAGGGCTCGATCGGCTGGATGACGACGGTGACGCTCGAGGGGACGCAGGAGCTGATGAAGGCGCGCGAGACGGCCGTGATCCTGGCAACCGGCGGCATGGGTCTGGTCCGGGCCGCGTACAGCGCCGGCAAGCCCGCGTACGGCGTCGGCCCCGGCAACGCCCCCGCCTACATCGAGCGCAGCGCCGATCTGGCCAAGGCCGTCCGCGACATCGTCACGGGCAAGACGTTCGACAACGGCGTCCTGTGCTCGTGCGAGAACTCGGTCGTGGTGGACGCGCCCATCGTGGGGGAGGTGAAGCGGCTCTTCGCCGCGAGCGGCGCGCACTTCATGTCGGCCGCCGAGATCGATGCGGTCGGCAAGGCGCTGGTCTCGCCGCAGCGGCTGCCGAACCCGGCCCTGGTCGGGCGCCCCGCGACGTACATCGCGCAGCAGGCGGGGATCGCCGTGCCGCCGTCCACGACGGTCCTGATTGCCGAGTTGAACGGCGTCGGCCGGGACTACCCCCTCTCCATCGAAAAACTGTGTCCCGTCCTCTCCTTCTATGTCGTGTCGGACTGGCGGGACGGCTGCGAGCGCTGCAAGCAGATCCTGCGGTACGGCGGGATGGGCCACACGATGGCCATCCACTCCCGGAACGACGAGGTGATCCTCCAGTTCGGCCTGAAGAAGCCGGCGTTCCGGATCGTGGTGAATACGCCGACGACGCATGGATCGATCGGGCTGACGACCGGCCTCGACCCGGCCATGACGCTCGGCTGCGGAGGCTATGGCGGGAACATCACCTCCGACAACATCTCCCCCCGCCACCTCCTCAACATCAAGCGCCTGGCCTACGAGGTGACGCCGGCGGTGACCAGGCCGGCCGGGGCGGGCACAGGCGCCGCCTCCGCCGCGCCGGCGCTCCCGAAGGCCCCGGCTCCACCGCCCGCCCCCTCGGGGATTGCCGCCGAGGCGCTGTCGCGGCGGATCGACCAGTTCCTGGCGTCCCGCGGGTATGCGCCGCCGGCTCCGGCGTCACCCGGCCCATCTGTGGAGGTGGAGCCGGCGGCGCCGCCGGCCGCGACGCCTGCTGCCTCCCCCGCGGCGCCGCCCTCGGTGGACAAGCCCGCGGACTTCGTCTGCGAAGATGACGTCCGGCAGGCGATGCGGAGCGGACGGAAGATCAGCATCGGCGAGCGCACGATCGTCACGCCGGCGGCGAGGGACCTCGCCGAACAGCACCGCATCTTCGTTCAGGCGGTCTGGCCGCGGTAGGGGGCGGTCTTCGCCGGCCTCTGCCGAACTGCCGTGGATTCCCCTTTACTGTTGAGCATACTGGGGTTAGATTGACGTGCCTCTGCCGGAGGTGCTATTCTGTCCGCCCCAGCTGTACTCAGGGTTTCCGCGGCACCGCCGAAACAACGGGCGGAACGGCTGTTGCGAGTGACGCCGCAGCCTTCGGCGGAAGAGGTACACGCCGGACCGACTGCGACGGTTTCGGCGGTCTTGACAACGGGAGCCCCCCGGCGGGCCCGCCAGCCGTGGCCGCAAGCCGCGGACGGCCGGGCCTTCACGCGCGCCTGCCGGCGACGATGGCAGCGGGGGGGCGACCTCAACGGGGCGGGTGGCCCGCGGCAGTGCGATCGGGCCGGCCCTCCTCGCGGGAGCGTCCAGCATGTCGCGTCGCGCCTGGCTGCCGGCCCTGGCCGCCACCGGACTGGTCATTTCGTCAGCCTGCGGCTCCAACCCGAAGCCGCAGACACCGGGCCCGGGGCCATCCCCCGTGCCCGCGCCTGTCCCGGCGCCCCAGCCGGCCGACCCGATCGAGGCGCTCATCCAGACGTCCCAGGAACATTTCCTCGCCGGCCAGGAGCAGCTGCAGCTCGGCCACCTCGAACGCGCCCGAATCGAGTTCGACCAGGCGGTGGACGTCCTGCTCGACTCGCCGTACGGGGCGCGGACGGATGCCCGCCTGCGCGAACACTTCGACCGGCTCGTGGACCGGATCAACGCCTACGAGGTCACCGCGCTCGCGCAGGGCGACGGCTTCGTGGAGAAGCGCTACGAGCCGGCGTCGATCGACGAGCTGCTCAAGATCGCCACGTTCGCCAAGCCGACCGCCGATATCGCAACCACCGAGGCGGTCAAGGCCGACCTCGCGGCGACCGTGCACGACGTGCCCATCCCGCAGAACTCGCGCGTGCTGTCGTACGTGGAGCTGTTCCAGGGCCGCCTTCGCGACTACATCCACGAGAGCCTGACACGCGGCACGAAGTACCTCCCGATGATCCAGGATGTCTTCCAGGCGGAAGGGCTCCCGCTCGACCTCGCCTACATCCCGATCATCGAGAGCGGCTTCAAGACGAACGCGCTGTCGCGCGCGAGCGCCAAGGGGCCATGGCAGTTCATGCGGGCCACGGCGATCGAGCAGGGGCTGAAGCACGACTGGTACATCGACGAGCGGTCGGATCCGGAGAAAGCCACGATCGCCGCGGCGAAATACCTGAAGAAGCTGCACCGGCTGTTCGACGGGGACTGGCACCTGGTGCTCGCGGCCTACAACGGCGGCATGGGCCGGGTGCAGCGCGCGATCAACCGCGCGGGCGTGTCCGACTTCTGGCGCCTGTCGGGCTCGTCGCGCTACCTGCCGCGGGAAACGCGTGAATACGTCCCGCTCATCCTCGCCGCCATCATCGTCGCCCGCAACCCGGCGCAGTACGGCTTCGACATCGTGCCGGCGGAGCCGATGGAGTACGACACGGTCACCGTGCCGCGGCCGATCGACCTCCGGCGGGTGGCCGAGTGGACCGGCAGCAGCATCGACGACATCCAGGCGCTGAACCCGGAGCTGCGGCGCTGGACGACGCCGCTCAAGGCGACCAATTACGAGATCAAGGTGCCGCCCGGCACGGCCGGCCACTTCCACGCGAAGCTTGCGCTGGCCTCGACCACCGATCTGGTCACGGTCAACACGTACACCGTCAAGCGCGGCGAGACGCTCACGACGATCGCGCGCAAGCTGCGGGTCAACCGCCTCGATCTGGCCCAGGCGAACCACCTCACGCTGCGCTCGCGGCTGCGCATCGGGCAGGAGCTGGTGATCCCGCGGCCGCCGGTGACGCTGCTCGCGCGCACCACGCGTCCGGCCGCGCCGACGCAGGTGGCCTCGCGCGCGATCTCGGGCCCGGCCTCGGTGCCCGACACGCCCGATCCGGGCCCGCGGACGATCATCTATCGCGTCAAGCGCGGCGACACGCTCTTCGGGATCGCGCGGCTCTTCGATACGACGGTCGCGCAGATCAAGACCCTGAACCGGCTGCGCAGCAATACCATCAACCCCGGCGATCGCCTGCGGATCGCGACCCGGTAGGCCCACTATTCACTTGAGTGCCACCGAACGCTTTCAGTCAGCACCAGCTTCAGCCCGACGCTGACGGCACCACGATGAGCACGATGGCCCGAAGACACGATGACTCCTTGAGCGTTCCTCATCGTGTTCATCGTGTCATCGTGGCCATCGTGATGGCCGTCAGCCCCCGCTTCGGTGGCAACTGAACTGATTCCCGGTCTAAGAGCCCGTTGACGGGTTTACTCGGACGGGCTCGCAGCGCACCCGACCCACCGGACGGACGGGGCGCGCTCGCGTCCTCCGATTCAGGTGGGCGCGCGCAATCTCCCGACGTGACCCGCACCGCGTGCAAGGCGCCCGTACGCGTACGCGGAAATCGCACACAGCGGTCCCGGCGACGCGGGCAGGGTCTGCGCGCTTCGAGGGGGTGCCGGCGGATTCCGGCCTGAACGGCGCTGCGCTCCTGTTTGCATCAACGGCCGCATGCTCGCGTGCGTGCGCACGGCGGCGGTCTTCGGCATCGAGGCCTCGGCGGTCCACGTGGAGGTCGACGTGTCGCACGGTCTCCCGTCGTTCACGATGGTCGGCCTGCCGGACGCCAGCGTCCGGGAGAGCCGCGACCGCGTGCGCAGCGCGATCCGCAACTCGGGGTACGACTTCCCGCCCCATCGCATCACGGTGAACCTGGCGCCTGCCGACGTCCGCAAGGCGGGTTCCTCGTTCGACCTGCCGATCGCCCTTGGCGTGCTGGCGGCGAGCGGTCCGGTCGCGCGCCGCGACATCGCCGACGTGCTGCTCGTGGGCGAGCTGTCGCTCGACGGCGGCATCCAGGCGGCGCGGGGCGTGCTGCCGGTCGCCGCGGCGGCCCGGCGCGAACGCTATCGCGCGCTCCTCCTCCCCCATCCGAACCGGGCCGAGGCGGCCGTGGTCGAGGGGCTGGTGCTCTACCCCGTGCAGTCGCTGACCGAGGCGGTCGGCGCGCTCAACGATCCGGCGGGCTTCATCGCCGCCCCGGCCCCGCCGGGCGAGGCCAGCGTCGTGGCGCGGCCGGCCTTCGACGGAGACTTCGCTGACGTCCACGGTCAGTACCTGGCGCGCCGCGCCCTGGAGATTGCCGCGGCCGGGGGGCACAACGTCCTGATGATCGGCCCGCCCGGCGCCGGCAAGACGATGATGGCGAGGAGAGTGAGCGGGATCCTGCCGCCGCTCACGTTCGACGAAGCGCTGGAGGCGACGTCGATCCACTCGGTCGCGGGCCTGCTGCCCGCCGGCACCCGCCTGCTCGCGTCGCGCCCGTTCCGGGCGCCGCACCACACGATCTCGGACGTCGCGCTCGTCGGCGGCGGACAGTATCCCAGGCCCGGCGAGATCAGCCTGGCGCACCACGGTGTGCTGTTCCTCGACGAGATGCCCGAGTTCAGCCGCCATGCGCTGGAGGTGCTGCGGCAGCCGCTGGAGGAAGGGTGCGTGCGGATCGCGCGGGCCGCGCGGACGGCGGCGTTCCCCGCGCGCTTCATGCTCATCGGGGCCATGAACCCCTGCCCGTGCGGGTATCTCGGTGACGCGGTGAAGCCGTGCCGGTGCTCGCCGGTCCAGGTGTCGCGCTACGGCTCGCGGCTCTCCGGTCCGCTGCGGGATCGGTTGGACCTCACGGTGCCGGTGGCGGCGCTCGCCGCGCGGGAGCTCCAGGAAGCCCCGCCGGGTGAAGGCTCGGACGCCGTCCGCGAGCGCGTGCTCGCGGCGAGGGGGCGACAAACGGCGCGCGACGGCGCGCTCAACTCGCGCCTGCAGGGACGGCGGCTCCGCAGCCGCGCCGCCCTCGACGCGGAGGCGCAGCGGCTCCTCGGCCGGGCGCTTGTCCGGCTCGCGCTGAGCGCGCGCGGCTACGATCGCGTGCTGCGCGTCGCCCGGACGATCGCGGACCTGGCGGGCGCCGATGCCGTCGGCGCCGAGCACCTGGCGGAGGCGCTTCAGTTCCGCGGGGAGTCCTAGGCTGGCAGGATGCTGAAAAACGCATCCACTCACATGCAGAGATATCGAGTGGTCAAGGCCTCTGGCGTGCCTGCGCGACCCCCTGGAGCGCGCGCCGCGCCTCGTCGGCACCGGCGAAGTCGGGCTTCAGCGCCAGCGCGCGCCGGAGGGCCGCCCGGCCCTGCTCCTCGTTTCCGGCTTTGAGGTGGGCCAGCCCCAGGTGGTAGTGATAGACGGGATTGTCCGGCGCGAGCTGCAATGCGCGTTCGAACGCGGAGAGCGCGTGGACCGGCAGGCCCTGGTGGTAGTACGCCCACCCGAGCGTGTCCTGCGCTTCGGGACGATCGCGCAGCTCCTCGACAGCGATGGTCGCCAGGCGGACGGCCTCGTCGTGGCGCCCGCTCTCGGCATACGCCCAGGCCAGGTTGTTGGCGGCCACGCCGGACCTCGGGTTCTTCTCGAGGACCTTTTCGTACTCCGCCAGCGCCGCGTCCGCGTCGCCCTGCGCCGCCAGGATCATCCCCATCATCGTCCGCGGCCCGGCGGCGTCCGGGTTGCGATCGGCAAGCGTGCGGTACTCGGCCAGCGCCCGCTCGAGCTGCCCCTGGGCGACATACATCCGGCCGAGCAGATCGTACGCGTCCATGCGCGACGGATCGGCGGCGATCACCTGACGGAGCATCCGTTCAGCGTCGGCCGCCCGTCCGGACGCGAGCGCGATTCGTGCCGCGAGGGTCTCGAGGTCGGCGTTCGACGGATCCGCCTCGACCCATTCCGCCGCGAGCCTGCGGGCCTCCTCGGCCGCCCCTTCGGCGATCAGGACGGCGACGAGCCCCTCGCGGGCCTCGAGGAGGCGCGGGGCGAGCCGGAGCGCCTCCTCGAATGCCTTGCGCGCGGCGGGGCCCCGGCGGGCCTGCAGCTCGATCCAGCCCAGCTCGGCGTGCAGGGCCGCGGCGTCCGGACTCCGGCCGAGGCGCGCGCGCAGCTCGCGCTCCGCCCGCGTCGCGTCGCCGCGCGCGCGGAGGCTCCGGATCAGCAGCACGGCGGCCTCGGGATCGTCGGGGCTGGCGCTGAGAGCCGCCTCCGCGGCCGTGAGGGCGCGAGTTGCGTCGCCGCGGGCGAGACGCAGCCGCGCCAGGTGCGCCTGCGCGGCGGCGGCGCGCGGGTTGATCTCGGTCACCTTCGTGAACTCGCGCTCGGCTTCGTCGAAGTCCTCGCGGGCCACGGCCGTCAGCGCCAGCGTGTAATGCGCCAGCGCCGACGAGGCGTCGGCCTTCACGGCCTCTCTCGCGTGGGTGGCCGCGGCCTCTGCCTGGCCGTCCTCGAGAAGCAACCGTGCCTTCGCGGCCCGCACGCTGACGTCGCGTCCCTGCTCGGCGAGCAGCTCGTCGAGGATCCGGTGCGCGTCGGCCTTCCGTCCTTCTCCGTACTCGAGGGACGCGATGCGGAGGCGCGCCATCCGCGCGTCCGCCTTCTCCGTCGAGACACTGATTTCTCCGAGGAGCGCCCGGGCCTCCTCCTGCCGGCCGGTGCCGAGGTAATAGTCGGCGAGCGCCAGGCCGCCTCCGGGCTCACGGCTGAGCGCCTTGAAGTGCGGTTCCGCGAGCGGCGCGCGGTTCGTCGTGAGGTACAGCAGGGCCAGCGCGCGGTGCGCGTCGGCGCTCAGCGGGTCGGTGTCGAGCGCGCGCGCCAGCGTCCGCTCCGCCGCCTCGGTGTCGCCCATCGCCCACTCGTAGTTGGCCAGCGCAATCCACACGTCCGTGGATTCGGGCGCGAGCGTCGTCGCCTGGAGGAAGGCCTCCCTCGCCTCCTCGCGGCGGCCGCTGCGGAACCGGACGGCGCCGAGCGACGTCCAGGCTGGCGCGTAATCCGGATCGAGGCCGATGGCCTGTTCGATCTGACGCGCCGCGCTCACCGGGTTGTTGAGGCCTGCCAGCGCGTTGCCGAGCAGGATGTGCGCCTGTGCGTTCTTCGAATCGGCGCGCACGGCCAGCTCCGCCCGGGTCCGCGCCGCTTCGTGCTCGCCGGCCACGAGCAGCAGCGTGCCGGCCTGGAGCTGCGCGTCGACGTTCTGCGGCTCGAGATCGGCGGCCCTCGCGTACGAGGCGTAGGCCTGGACCGGATCACCCGAGTCGCGATACGCCTCCGCCAGCCTGTAATGGGCCTCGGCGAGTGACGGCACCGCGTTCACCGCGTTGCGGTACTCGATGATGGCTTCCTTGTACTGCTTCTGCTGCGCGTAGGCGTCGCCGCTCGCGACGTACTCGCGCGCGGCGACCTCCGGGTCCTTGGAGCAGCCCGCCGCGAGGATCGCGACGCACAGGACGCACCATCGGGCGCGCGGCACGGGGAGTCTCTTCATCACAGCATCCTCTGAACCCGAGCTCGCCCGGGCTCATACCGGCGGCTCCGGTTCCGCGACTCACGCGAGGGGGCCTCAGGGCAGGTGCCTGGGCAGGTGCGGCAGCAGGTCGTTGGCAAACGCAGTCAGCGTCGCGGTCGCCGCGTCGGCGCCGGCCGTCACCGGCGTGATGAGCCTGACCAGCCCGCCGTGGCTGCGGCCCAGCCGGGCCGCGTCCAGCATGAGCAGCGCCTTGTTCGTGTACTCGCCGGCCACGATGCGCCCGCGCCCCTGATACCAGTACAGGACCACCTGCCGGCTGAGCCCCTTCGCGATGACGTACCGGTTGACGTCCACCGGGCCCGCCGGACCGCCCAGCGTGACCCGCCCGGACTCGACGGGCCTCCAGCCTGCGCCCGGCAGGCAGTTCCGGGGCGAATGGATCGTATCGCCCTGCCGCTGGCTCGCGTAATAGCCGGCGTACAGCGCGACGAGCGCCCCGCTCTCCCCGTCCACGTAATGCCGGTTGACGTAATCGTCCACGCCGAGCTGCGCCAGCACGTCGTCGGCGAACGGCTCGGTGTCCAGACCGCGCCAGGCGCCGAGGCGCGTCGGCAGCTCGTCGAAGGGGGCGCGCTCGACGGGCGCCTCGGCCGAGCCGGCGGTCGACGCATAGATCCCCGCGCCGGCGATCAGCACCAGGACGAGGGCCGCACGGATCAGCACGTCACGCCTCCACCGACACCGCGCGCGGCCCCGTCCGGCGCCCGAGGTGCACGCAGGCGATCAACCGCTGCGCGACCACCAGACCGGCGAACGCCACCACGAACATCAGCCATCCCGAGAACGTGTGGAAGAACCCTTCGGCCGCCGCGGCGCCCATCCAGTGCGACAGCATGCCTGTTCCGGCCACGCGCGCCGCGTTGGCGACGATCGCGATCGGCACCGACGCCAGCGCGAGCGCCGCGCGCGCGCCGGGCCGCGGGTCCGTGAAGTAACCGAGCACGATGGCCAGCATCAGCAGCGACACGAGCGAGCGGATGCCGCTGCACGCTTCGGCCACCTCGAGGTTGGTGTGCGCCAGATGGAGCACGTTGCCTTCGCGCAGCACCGGAATCCCGGCCGCGGCAATCGCGCTCTCGCCGACGCGCGAGGCGAGCAGCTGGAGCGGGAACGCCACCTGGTTGAAGACGATGGCCGGCAGCGGGATCATCAGGAGGAGGAAGGCGAACGTGAACAGCAGCGCGCGGAAGTGGACGCGCCCCCAGACGAACAGCATCGCGCCGGCGAGCACGCCGACGAGCGAGACCCGCGTCAGGAACAGCTCGGCGCCCGCGATTCCGGCCAGATACACAGCCAGGCTCGCCGCCACCAGCACCGCGCCCCAGGCGCTCGGCCGAAGCGGCGCGGTCCGCAGCCGCTCGCGGCGTTCCCACGCGAAGTACAGCGCCTGGGGAATGACGAAGAACCCGTGCGAGTAGTCGTCGTCGCTCGCCCATTGCCGGGCGAGCGACGTCAGGACGCCCGCATAGAGCCACACGACGCCGGCACCGAGGAGCAGCGCGGCGGCGGCATGGCGTCTCGGCATGCGTTCAGTCGGCCCGGGCCGCGGCCGCCGTGCGGCGGCGGCGACGGTAGACCGCCGCCATGCCGGCCAGTCCCGTCCCGAGGAGCAGCATCGACGCAGGTTCGGGCGTCGCGAGCGTCTCGGCCCCCTCGAGGCTGATGCGGAGCAGGAACGATCGCCCGCCCGCCGAGTCCCGCAGCCCGAAGCTCACACGCGCGCCTTCGGCGCCGCGAAGGCCGCTGAACAGCAGGATGTCGCCGCGGTGCGTACCCTCGTCCGCCGCAACCGCGGCCGAGCCCCCGGCGAACACCGCACTGCGCTCGAGCCCCGCACGCTGGGCGAAGCTGAACCCGTCCAGGTCGTTCGAGGTCGAGTAGCCGGCCGGGACGTACGAGGGGCTCCCGCCGGTGTCGAGGTGGTCGTCGTCATCCAGGGGATCGAGGATCTCCATACGGAGCGTGGTGGCATCCCCGATGCCGTCCAGGGAGAACGCGACGTTGTAGTTGACCCAGGTCCTGAGCCCGTTGACCAGGAGCACGCCGGATTCGTTGTTTCCCGCGAACGAGATCGCTCCCAGGTCGATGAATCCGTCATCGATGACGGTGCCGGACTGCGAGAAGCCGCTCCCGGACTGCACGCTGACGCTTATCGGCTCGGCTCGCGCCGCGACCGGCAGCAGTGCCGCGAGCGCCACAGTCACACACACTCTCCTCATGAGCCTCTCCTTCCCGTTCGCAGGGTGCCGTCTTCGAATGCCTCCGCTCCCCACCGTGCATGCCTCAGCCGTTGCTGCCAAGCGGCAACCGCCGGACCGCGCCGGCAATCCCCAGGAGCGCGCTGCCCGACAGGAACAGCGACGCGGGTTCGGCCCACCCGCTGGTGACGAGGGCCGCGACCCCGGCGTCCACGTGGACCTGCCCGTACGCGAAGGCCGTGGCCGCCGCGAGCAGCACGATGACGCAAACCAGAACTACCTTGATTTCCCTTACGAGTGCCACGAAGTGCCCTACCCTTTCCCTTCCGAGACGCGGTCGCCTGTCGGCGAGGCTCCCACTGCAATCCGCTGTCCAGCCGAAGCCCGGCGGCGCGGGCGGGCGGAGCCGAGGCGCGCCGGCGTTTTTCACCGGTGCCGCGTTCATGGTAGAGTTCCGGATTCGATCGGACCTTACGGGCTGCACCGACGGCAGTCGACTCTCATCAGGACTGGTGCCCTCGCAGCGATTCACCGTCGTCATCGTGGACCGCACCGCTGGCGTCGCGCGGCGGCTCGCCCTTCCTCTCGCCCCGGCGGTCGCCGTGGCCGGCGCCGTCGTGATGCTGCCGCTGCTGTTCGGTCTGGGCACGAGCTGGGCGGTGAGGTCGGAGCTCCAGCAGCT
>Ga0299914_10000551_pt1 | contig 22691 bp, 23 predicted proteins | sample RVTome_10_FD_201361 | JGI IMG/M metagenome (GOLD analysis project Ga0299914, IMG submission 201361) | Soil microbial communities from uranium-contaminated site in the Upper Colorado River Basin, Wyoming, United States - RVT153D57 (version 2) ...
AATGCGGAGCTGCGGATCCCGGTCTGGCGGGATCTCGGCGCCGTCACGTTCGTGGACGCCGGCAACGTCTTCGCGCGGGTGCCCGACTTCGCGCCGTCCGACCTGCGCGCCTCGGCCGGCTTCGGCCTGCGCTACCGGTCGCCGATTGGTCCATTGCGCATGGACCTGGGTTTCAAGCTCGGCGACCGCCAGCGCCCGGGCGGGGAACTGGAGCGGCGGACGGCCCTTCACATCAGTCTCGGCCAGGCGTTCTGATCATGCGATTCCGGACCGCGCTCGTCATGATGGCGGCCCTGGCCGCGGCCGCACCCGGCGAAGGGCAGACCATCGACCGCGTGATGGCCTCCGTGGGCGGGCGCATCGTGACGCTCTCGGACGTGCGCGCCGCGCGGGAGCTCGGCCTGGTGGCGGCGCCGTCGCAGGCGGGCGGCACGCGGGAGGTGCTCGATCGCCTGCTCGATCGCATCCTCATGCTGGAAGAGGTCGAGCGGTACGCGCCGCCCGAGCCGGACCCGCGCGCCGTCGAGGCGCGCCTCGAGGCCATCAGCGCCGCCTTCCCCTCACGCGAGGCGCTCGAGGCGGCGCTGCGCGTCTCGGGCATGACCGAGAGCTCGCTGCGGCAATGGGTCCGCAACGATCTCCGGATCGCGGCGTACCTCGACCAGCGTTTCGCCGCCGTGCTCGAGCCGACCGGCGAGGAGCTCGAGAACTACGTCCGTCAGGTCCGCTCGGATCTCGAGGCGGGCGGCGGCGCGCCGCCCGACGACCGGCAGCTGCGCCGCCTCGCCCGGGAACGTGCGATCACCGAGCGGCGGCAGGCGCTGATCCGCGACTGGCTCGACGGGCTGCGGCGCCGGTCGATCGTCACGTACACACAGGCGCCGGGATAGGGCCGACGACGACGATGCGCGTGCTGGTGACCGGAGCGGGAGGGCAGCTGGGCGGGACGATCGTGCGGCGGCTCGGCCGCGCGCACGAGGTGATCGCGCTGACGCGTGCCGGGCTCGACATCACCCGCCACGACGATGTGCAGCGCACCGTGCACGCTTCGCGCCCGGAGGCGATCGTCAACTGCGCGGCGTACAACGCCGTCGATGCCGCGGAGGACGAGGCGATCGCGGCGCTCGCGTGCAACGCGCTCGCCGTGCGGTCGCTGGCGCGCGCGGCGATCGAGTCGGGATCGGCGCTGGTCCACTACAGCACCGACTTCGTGTTCGACGGCGAGGCCGGCGAGCCGTACGACGAGACGGCGGCGCCGGCGCCGAGGAGCGTCTACGGCCAGTCCAAGCTGCTCGGCGAATGGTTCGCGGCGGACGCGCCGCGGCACTACGTGCTGCGCGTGGCGAGCCTCTTCGGCGGCGAGGCGCGGCACGGCAGCATCGATCGCATTGCCGACGCGCTCCGGCGCGGGGAGCCGGCGCGCGTGTTCACCGATCGGATCGTCTCGCCGGCGTACGTCGAGGACGTGGCGGATGCCACGGCCCGCCTGCTGGAAGACGCGGTCCCTCCGGGCGTGTATCACTGCGTGAACAGCGGCCACGCCTCGTGGAGCGAGGTCGGCGCGGAGATTGCGCGGCTCCTCGGCGTGCCCGCGGCGCTCGATCCGGTGTCGGCGCGCGAGGTGGCGTTCAGGGCGCCGCGGCCGCGGTTCTGCGCCCTGTCGAACGCGCGCCTGCGGGCGGCGGGAATCGAGATGCCGACGTGGCAGGAGGGGCTGGGGAGGTACTTGCGCTCTCAAGGGAGAAGGGAGAAGGGATAAGGGAGAAGGGATTAAAGAACGAGAGCGGTCAGTCACTTCTTCAGCAGACCGCGCCTGGCACCCATCACCGCTCCGCAGGTGATCGACGCGAACACCGTCACGGTGAGCGAGCCGGCAAGCCGCAGCGACGTCCCGTCACTCAGGCTCCCGATCACGAGAACCACAGCCACGCCGCCGAAGTACACGGCGATGGCGCAGGCCATGAGGACGCCGGCGCGCCGGCTCCAGACGCTGCTGCGGCTGCACATCCGGGCGACCAGGGCCGTGCACGCGCCGCCGAACACGATCATCGACGCAAGGAAGGGCAGCACGCTCCTTGTCCCTTATCCCTTTTCCCTTCTCCCTTTTCCCTTCTCCCTTTTCCTTCTCCCTTTCCCCCTCCCCCCTCACGCCCTCACACTGATCGCCGCGTAGTCCAGATACGAGAACATCAGGCTGTTGAGGCGGGCGATCGTGGCGTTGTAGGCGTCGACGATCCGGTGGAGATCGGAGTCGGCGTGCTCGGGCAGGCTGGTGACCTGCAGCTTCTGCGCCTCGGGATACGGCGACGTGTAGCGGATCTCGGTGGGCTGGAAGCCGCTCGTGCCGATCATGTAGCGCAGCGTGTCCGGGTGCACGGGGTGGACGTGCGTGAGGTCCCGGATGTAGCTGTCGAAGAACGCCGTCCAGCACGTGGGGTTGATCGTCTCCAGTACGAGCTTCGAGCCGGGGCGCAGCTTCAGGTACGCGGTGTCCAGGAACTGCAGCAGGTACCCCGCCGGCAGGTGCTCGACGACCTGCGCCGCGAAGAGCCCTCCGAGCGAGCCGTCCGGGAGCGACTCGAGATAGGCGAGCGCGTCGCTCTCCTCCGCCTCGAGCCCGCGCGCGCGGCAGACGTCCACCATGGCGCGGTTCAGATCGATGCCGCGGGCGCTGATGCCGGCCTCTCCGAGCAGCTCCAGGAACTCGCCGCGGCCGCAGCCCACGTCGAGCACGTCGCTGGCGCCGCGGAACTCGTCCACGTAGACCGCCTGCCGCTGCCGCACTTCGGGCTGCGGGCCGCGGAAGCGATCCTCGAACCCGACGTACTTGTATCCGCGGTAGTGATCGAGCGGCGCCGGGCTGGCGGCCGGCGGCGCGCCTGCCGGTCCCGCGCCGGCGGGCGCGAGCCGCTCCACCTCCCGCTGCAGCATCGACGTCCGCTGCTGGAGCGTGGCGAGCGTGTCGCGGATCTGCTCGAGGCGCATCTCCCGCGTGCGCACCGACTCGGTGCCGCGGAGCAGCTCGTCGGCGAGCGCATCCACCACGCAGCGCAGGTGCGCCGCGACCGCGCGGTCCTTCGAGTCGACGTATAACGTGATCTGCTGGAGGTACTCGATGAGCTGCACGTGGAATCGGGCCAGCGCCGCCCGGTGCTCCGCCTGCTCCTGCGCCGTGTCGGCGGCGTGCGCGGCGATCGCGCGGATGGCGGGCGCCGACCGGTTCAGGTGGTCGACCAGCACCGAGTTGAACGACTGCTGCCGCTCGAGGTACGGCTCGATCAGGCGCCAGACGAAATGGGCCAGGCGCGAGCGGACGCCGCGGCCCGGCGCGGGACGGCTCTGCGGAAGGATCTGCCAGAGCTCGTTCAGGCGCTCGATCTGCCGCTCGTCGGGCCGCGGCGGCGGCTCCGGCGGCTTCGGCTCCCCCGGCAGCGCGCGGTCGACGGCCGTCAGCGCCTCGTTGTAGAGCCTGTCGGCGTGAGCGCGCTCGTGCTCGCGACGCCCGACCTCCACGTGGAACGGGATCCGCTGCAGGATCGTCATCAGCGCACGACGCCCTCGACGGGGCTGCTGGCGCTCGCGTACATGCGGCGCGGGATGCGTCCCGACAGGTAGGCGAGCCGGCCGGCCTCGACGGCGAGGCGCATCGCGTGCGCCATGGCCACGGGATCCCGCGCGCCGGCGATGGCTGTGTTCATGAGCACGGCGTCGGCCCCGAGCTCCATGGCCACCGCCGCATCGGACGCGGTGCCGACGCCTGCGTCGACGATGACCGGCACGCGCGCCTGCTCGCGGATGATCCGGATGTTGTTGGCGTTCTGGATGCCGAGGCCGGAGCCGATCGGCGCGCCGAGCGGCATGACCGCCGCGGCGCCGGCCTCTTCCAGCTTCCGGCAGAGCACGGGATCGTCGATCGTATAGGGCAGGACGACGAAGCCTTCCTTCACGAGCTGGCGCGTGGCCTCGAGCAGCGCCTCGTTGTCGGGGAACAGCGTCTTCTCGTCCCCGATGACCTCGAGCTTGACCCAGTTCGACAGCCCGGCTTCCCGCGCGAGCCGCGCGGTGCGCACGGCCTCGTCGGCCGTGTAGCAGCCGGCGGTGTTCGGCAGGATGGTATAGCGGCTCGTCTCGATGTAGTCGAGCAGCGACTCCTTCGAGCGGTCGTGGATGTTCACGCGCCGTACGGCGACGGTGACCATCTCGGCGCCGGAGGCCTCGTGCGCGGCGGCCATGGCAGGGAACGACGGGTACTTGCCCGTCCCGACGATGAGCCGCGAGCGGAACGCGCGGCCCGCAATCACCAGCGGATCCGAAGAAGACATGGGAGCTCCGGCGGCCGGACCCGACCCGCCGCCGACGAAGTTGACGATCTCGATGCGATCCCCCTCGCCGACGATGGTCTCATCGAAGCGGGCGCGCCGGACGACCGTCAGGTTGTGCTCGACGGCGACGCGGCGGGCGTCGATGCCGAGGCGCTCGAGCAGCGCCGACAGCGTGAGGGGCGCGTCGAGCTCGTACGGCTCACCATTCAGCGTGATCGTCACGGGCGGCGGGGGCGCGTCCAGCGCAAGGGGCCAGCGTACCTGCCGGGATCCGGCCAAGTCAAGCGTAACTCCTTCGTCTCCTGCGGCTTGGATGCGCCACTCGCGCGGCGCATCGCGGTCGTTCGCCTTCGGCCCCGTTGCCGCTAGAATGGTCCCATGATCATCGGCGTCGTGTCCGAGTCGCTGCCTGGCGAGCGCCGCGTCGCGCTCGTCCCGACCGTCATGCCGGCGCTCACGAAGGCCGGCCTGCAGGTGCTGGTCGAGCCCGGCGCCGGCCGCGCGGCCGGCTTCCTGGATGCCGCCTACCAGGAGCGGGGCGCGGCGCTCGCTTCGTCGCGCGCGGACGTGTATCAGCGCGCCGACGTCGTGCTGCGCGTGCGGCTCGGTCCATCCGCCGACGCGTCGACGGCCGCCGATCTGTCGCTGCTGCGTCCCGGGCAGGCGGTCATCGCCTTTCTGGACCCGCTGAGCGATCACGGCCTGGTCCGGGCTCTGACGGAGCGGGGCGCGTCCGCCTTCTCGATGGAGCTGATGCCGCGGATCACCCGCGCGCAGAGCATGGACGCGCTCTCGTCGATGGCGACGATCGCCGGCTACAAGGCGGTGCTGCTGGCGGCCACGACGCTGCCGCGGATGTTCCCGATGCTGATGACCGCCGCGGGCAACGTGAGCGCGGCGCGCGCGTTCGTCATCGGCGCCGGCGTGGCCGGACTGCAGGCGATCGCGACGGCGCGCCGCCTCGGCGCGCAGGTCCAGGCGTTCGACGTCCGGCCGGCGGCGAAGGAGCAGATCATCAGCCTGGGCGCCAAGGTGGCCGACATTCCGCTCGAGGCGGCGGAGGCGGAGGATCGCGGCGGCTACGCGAAGGCCCAGGACGAGGCGTTCTACGAGCGGCAGCGCGAGATGATGGGCAAGGTCGTCGCGCAGAGCGATGTCGTCATCACCACGGCGGCGGTCCCCGGCAAGCGCGCGCCGGTGCTGATCACGGCCGCAATGGCGCGCGCGATGCAGCCCGGATCCGTCATCGTGGATCTCGCGGCCGAGCGCGGAGGCAACTGCGAGCTCACGCGGGCCGACGAGACCGTCATCGACAACGGCGTGACCGTGCTGGGGCCGACGAACCTGCCCGCGACCGTGCCGTATCACTCCAGCCAGATGTATGCGAAGAACATCACCACCTTCCTGCTCCACCTCGTGAAGGACGGCGCGCTCGCGTTCGATCCCGAGGACGAGATCACGCGGGAGACGCTCGTCACGCACCGGGGCGATGTCGTCCAGCCGCGCGTCCGGGAGCTGGTGCTCGCGTCGGCATCCTGAGGGCAGGTCTGTGGAAGCTGCGGTGAATCGGCCGGAACGCGGCGAGGCCGCCGACTATTACTTCACCTACATCGACAAGGTCCCCGAGGGAGACATCGTCCGGACGCTGGAGTCGCAGCTGCCGGACACGGTGGCGCTGCTGCGCGGCATCGGGGAGGATCAGTCGCTGCACCGGTACGCGCCGGGCAAGTGGACGATCCGGGAGATGCTGGGGCACGTGAACGATACCGAGCGCCTCTTCGTCTTCCGCGCGATGTGGTTCGCGCGCGGGCTCGAGGCGGCGCTCCCGAGCTTCGATCAGGACGCCGCGGTGCCGGCGTCCGGCGCCGACGAGCGGTCGTGGCGCAGCCACGTGGACGAGTTCGATGCGATCCGCGCGTCCACCCTCGCCTTCTTCCAGAACCTTCCCCCGGACGCCTGGATGCGGCGGGGCACCGCCAGCGGCCATCCGATCACCGTGCGCGCGCTCGCCTACATCATTGCGGGACACGTGGCGCACCACGTGCACATCATCCGGGAGCGTTACCTCCGCGCCTGAGGACCGTCGCAGCCGTCCGAGGCGTCCCGGTTCGCCACCGCCGCGGCGCCCAGCAGGCCCGCTTCCGGATTGAGGATCACCCGGACGGGGACGCTCTCCAGGAACTCGCGCATCGGCGGCTTGTCCACGAAAGCCCGCCTGAACGCGCCCGCCTCGAGCGCCGGCAGGATCTTCGGCGCGATGCCGCCGCCGATGAAAAGTCCCCGCGTGGCCACGCAGCGCAGCGCGAGGTTGCCGGCTTCGGCCCCGTACGACTCGATGAAACGGTCGAGCGCCTCGCGGCACCGCCGGCAGGCGCCCTGCATCGCGTTCTGCGAGAGCAGGGCCGGCAGATCCGCCTCCGGGGCGTCCGTGCAGGGCGTGGGGTGCATGAAGTGGTAGAGGTTCACCAGGCCGATGCCCGACACGACCTGCTCCACATCGGCCCGTCCGTGCCGTTCGATCAGCCAGGAGGCCAGTTCCCACTCGCGCGCGGTGCGCGGCGCGAAGTCCGCGTGACCACCCTCGGACGGCGCGGGCACCAGCCGCCTGCCGTCGTTGAACAGGAACGCCTGCCCGAGACCGGTGCCCGCGGCGATCAGGCCCGCGTTGCCGCTCGCGTTCGGCTCTCCCTCCTGGAGCGTGTGCAGCTCGGCGGGCTCGAGCACCGCGACCGCATGCGCCACGGCCACCAGATCGTTCAGCAGCCGGCAGCGCTCCAGGCCGAAGCGCTCCGCCACCTCGCGGCCGTCCACCGTCCAGCCCACGTTGGTGAGCTCGGCGCGATCGTCGATGACGGGTCCGGCCACGCCGATGCACGCGGCTTCGATGCGCGGCGCGGGCCGGCGCCGCCGCAGGAACGCGTCGACGACGGCGACGAGCGTGCGGTACTGCTGGGTCGAGAACGACTCGACGACGACGGGAACCGGACGCTCGGAGGCACGCCGGAAGAGGCCCAGGTACGCCTTGGTGCCGCCGATGTCGGCCGCGAGCAGCATGCGGCGGATTCTACTGCACGCCCCTGGCCGGGAAAGCGCGCTATCATGCGCCACGGCGACGCGTGACACAGGAACGCCTGACGACGCGCGACATCGTCGCGCGCTATCCGAACGTCACCGACGATCACCTGCGCTACCTGCGCAAGTGGGGACTGCTGCGCTCGGTGGGACGCGGCGGATCCGCCTCGGGCGAGGCGTTCACCGATCTCGCGCTGGTGCGGCAGGTGAGCGCGGCGCTCGCCGAGGGCCGGTCGTTCCGCGGCATCGTCCGCACGCTGCTGGCGGAGCGCCACGGCCAGCTCGCGCTCGACTTCCAGGCCGAGAATCCGCCGGCGAAGGTGATCCGGCTCGTGCCGGCCCGCCCGGAGCCGACGGCCGGGTCGGACGTCACGTCCGCGCCGCCGCGCCAGGGACGATCCCTCGAGGCCGAACGGCTCTTCCTCCAGGCGTCCTCCCTCGACGCCGCGGACGGCGATCTCGACGGGGCGGCCGCGCTCTACCGCCAGGCGCTCGAGCGCGATCCCGCGCTGGTGCCCGCGCTGATCAATCTCGGCAACATCCACTACACCCGCGGGCACATGGTCGAGGCGCAGGCGCTCTACGAGCGCGCCATCGGCATCTCCCCCGAGTACTTCGAGGCGCACTTCAACCTCGCGAACGTGCTGCACGACCTCGGCCGCTTCGACGAGGCGCTGTTCTCGTACCGCGACGCGCTCGCGGTGGACGGACGCTGCGCCGAGGCGCACTTCTACCTGGCAGTGACGCTGGAGAAGATGGGCCGGTCGCCGGAGGCGCGGGCGCACTGGCGCGCGTATCAGGAGCTGGCGCCGGAGGGCGAGTGGGTGGAGCTGGCGAAGGAGTTCAGCGAGTAGAGAGCGCCATCCGGCTCTCGTAGGGGCCGGCTCTCGTAGGGGCCGCCTTCAGGCGGCCCGAACTAATACCGCGCCTGCGGCTTCTTCGGGCTCCGGCGCAGCTTGAAGTACCGGCAGTCGGGACACCACGCCTCGGCGTCGAAGCTGGTCGTGCCGGCGATCGGCAGCACGTCCCGGTGGCCGCAGCACTCCACGCCCTCGTCGGGAGGACGCCGCCAGCGGCACGACCGGAACTTGATCACGGCTTCGGAGACGATCGGCGTGGTCGAGGGCGCGGGGGCCGTCAGCGGCTCGGCAGCCGGGCGCTCGGCGCCGGGCGCGTCGGTCGGGCGCGCGGATCCCGGCGGCGCCAGCTCGTTCCTGACGTCGTCATTGAAGTTGGATGCCAACGGCCTTCTCCAGCGCGCGCAGCGCGCGCAGTTCGTCCGGCGCCACCAGCGTCACGGCCGTGCCCGCGCTGCGGTCGCGGCCCGTGCGGCCCACGCGGTGGACGTACGCCTCGGCGGTGTCCGGCAGCTCGAAGTTGACCACGTGCGTGATGCCTTCGATGTCCAGCCCGCGCGCCGCGAGGTCGGTCGCCACCAGCACCGGATGACGGCCGCTCCGGAACCCTTCCACCGCCGCCAGGCGCTCCCCCTGTGAGCGATCGCCGTGCAGCGCCGCGGCAGGCACGCCGAGGCGCGACAGTTCACGGGTGAGGCGGTCGGCGCCGCTCTTCGTCCGCACGAAAACGAGGGTCGGTCCGTCGGTCTCGCGCAGGAAGCGCGCGAGCCAGACGACCTTCTCGCGCGGCGCCAGCGTGTGCACGGTGTGCGTGATCGACTCGGCCGGTCCACCCGCCTTGCCGAGCTGCACGTAGCGCGCGGCAGGGGAGACCAGCCCCGTGGTGAGCTTCAGCACCTCGTCGGACAGCGTGGCCGAGAACAGCAGCGTCTGACGCTTCGCCGGCAGCGTCGTCACGATCCGCTGGACATCGGGCCAGAAGCCCATGTCCATCATCCGGTCCGCTTCGTCCAGCACGAGGACCGTCAGGCGGGAGAAGTCCACCGCGGCCGACCGCTGGTGATCCATCAGCCGGCCCGGCGTGGCGACGATGATGTTCACGCCCGCCTTCAGCGCCCGCTCCTGCCCGTGCATCGCGACGCCGCCGTACACGGCGGCGCTCGTCACCGGCGTGTGGTACGTCAGGCCCTGGATGGCGTCCTCGATCTGCACGGCCAGCTCCCGCGTCGGCGCGAGGATCAGCGCGCGGGTGCCGGTGCGATCCGGGTCGGCGAGCAGCTGCTCCAGGATCGGCACGACGAAGGCGAGCGTCTTGCCGGAGCCGGTCTCGGCCGAGGCCATGACGTCCTCGCCGGCCAGCGCATAGGGCAGCACGGCGCTCTGGACCGGCCGCGTCTCGACGAAGCCCATGTCGTGGAGCGCCTGCTCGATGTGCCGGCTGAGCCCGAACGACCCGAAGGGGCGCGGGCTGGCGTCGTAGGGCGCCTGCTCGCGATCCGAGTACGTGGACGGCGGCGTCTGGCGCCAGGTGCGCCCGCCCCGCGATGAGTTGGTCTGGCTCGTGCTCCGCCGGGGACGCCGGCGGGATGGTGGAGTGGTACGTGTGGACTGCAATAGCTTATCGTGCGCGGAAGGTGATGATGCCCCGGACGGGATCGTACGGGGAGACGCCGACGGTCACGCGATCGCCGGGCACGACCTTGATGCGGAATCGCCGCATCCGGCCGCTCAACTGAGCCAGAACTTCGTGGCCGGTATCGCTTTGCACGCGATACAGCCCCCCGCTGTGAACGGCGACTACCGTGCCCTGGATGTCAATCAGGTCGTCCTTGCTCAAGAGGTCGGTTCCTTTCGCATTACGCAATCAGTGTGCCACATGGCCCGCCGCGGCCGCAAGGCAAACGGCCACTTCGCTCGATTCACGCCCGATAACTCCGTCAACGGCGCCTTCACAGCTGCCGGACGGCTTCCTCCACCCGCCGCGCGAGATCGGCATAGTCGTCGCCGCGGAGCGTCAGCGGCTCCCCGAATGCGACCCGGACGGCGCCGGGCGTGGCCATCTTCGCCTTCTGGTGGAGCACCCTGTCGACGCCTTCGAGCCGGATCGGCACGACGGGAACCCCGAGGCGGGCGCCGATCATGCCGATGCCCGGCCGGAACGGGTGGATCTCACCGGCATCCGTCCGGCGCCCTTCCGGGAAGAGCAGGACCGAGAAGCCCTCGTTCAGCAGCTCGCCGATGTAGCGGAGCGTCTGCCGTGCGCCGGCCTCGCGCTGCGGGAGCGGGAAGGCGTTGAAGAAGAAGGCGGCCAGATAGTAGTTCAGCGTGTTGGTGAACCACTCGCGCCGCGTGTGCTGCCCGGGGAAGAAGTGCGCCCGGAAGAACTCCTTCGCCATCGCCACCGCCACGCGCGCCCGGACGCGCCCCGGCATCGCGGCCAGGATGACGGGTGTATCCATATGGCTCTGGTGGTTCGCCGCGAAGACCACGGGGCCGGTGAGCCGGTCGAGGTGCTCGCGTCCCTCCACCCGGACGTGCGCGAAGATGCGCGCGATCGGCAGGATCCAGGTTGCCAGGCTGAGGCGCCGGATCGCCCGGACGGGGGCGCGGCGGTTCCAGGACGGGAACGCGACCGGTTCCGCCGGCTCGGCCGGAGCCGCCGGCGACCGGGGGCTCTGCACGAGCGCCTCGAGCTCCGACACGCTCCGCACCTGTGAGAACGCCGCTTCGTCGAGGGGCGCCTGGAAGCGATCTTCGAGGGCGACCATCAGCTCGACTCGCTCCAGCGAGCTCAGGCCGAGCTCGTCGATCGTCGTCTCGGCGCCCACGGTTCGCCCCGCCGCGTACCGCCGCAGGATCGCGGTCACCGAGTCCTCGTCGCCGCCGTCGCCGGGTGCCCGCGGCGGCGTCCCGGCGACGACCCAGTCCCGGATCTCGCGGCGTTTCAGCTTGCGCGTGCCTTCCGTCCGCGGCAGCGCCTCGCCGGGCCAGACCGACACGCCGCGGACCTTCTGGTGATCCGCCAGCGACCGGTTCGCCTCCCGCACGACGGCGGACGGATCGGCGCCGCCCTCGAGGACGAGCACGGCATGGACGCGTTCCTCGGTCCCCTGGCGCACGCCGACGGCCGCCGCCTCGCGGACGCCGCTGGCGGCCTCGAGCGCCCGCTCGACGTCCTCGGGAAAGACGTTGAGTCCCTCGGGCGTGACGATCATCTCCTTCTTGCGCCCGCGGATGAACAGCCGTCCTTCGGCGTCCATCTCCCCGATGTCGCCGGTGTGGAACCAGCCGCCCTCGAAGGCCTCCGACGTCTCGCGTTCGGCGCCGAAGTACCCCGTGGTGACGTTCTCTCCGCGGACGAGAATCTCGCCGTCCGGCGCGATCCGGACCTCGACGCCGGCGATGGCCTTCCCGACGGATCCCCGGCTCGTCCGGAACGGGTGATTGAGGCTGACGATGGGCGCGGTCTCCGTCAGGCCGTATCCCTGCACGACGAGAAAGCCGAGGCGTCCCCAGTACTGCTCGAGCGACGGGTCGAGCGGCGCCGCGCCGACGACGAAGCTCCAGAACTTCCAGCCGAACAGGCGATGCGCACGGCGGTAGCGCCACCAGCGCCAGAGGAAATGGCGCTTGCGCTCCTCGGGAGCGGCCGCTTCGGGAACGATCCGGACGACGTGGTCGCGCAGGACGTCCAGGATCTTCGGAACGGACACCAGCACCGAGACGCGGCGCCGCTTGATCTGGCGCGCGATCTCGCCGGGGTTGTAGCCGCGGATGAAGACGACGGTGCCGCCGATCATCGGCGGCACGAAGGTCGCCATCGCCTGCCCGAACATGTGGCTGAGCGGCAGGAGGTTGAGGAAGCGGATCGGCGAGAACGGGCGCGCATACTTCCGGTACTTCTGCACCTCCCGCTCGACGGGGACGATGTTGGCGAGCACGTTCCGGTGGGTGATGAGCACGCCCTTCGGCTCCGCCGTGGCGCCCGAGGTGAAGATGATCTCCGCCACGTCGTCGCGGCTCACCTCGGCGGGCGGGACGGACGCCGAGTCGGTCCAGTCGAGCCCGGACAGCGGCCACACGTCGAGGCCCTCGTCGCCCGGCTGGCGGCGCCACTCCACCTCGTCTCCGGCGAGAAGGACGCGGGCGCCGACGATCGTGCGGATCCGGCGGACGAAGTCCGGCGACGCCCGGTAATCGATCGGGACGGCGACGATGCCCTGCAGCAGGCATCCCCAGAGCGCGGCGATCCACTCGGGACGGTTCTCGGACCAGAACAGGACCTTGTCGCCGCGCGCGAGCCCGGCACGCGTCAGACGGGCCGCGAACGCCCGGGCGGCGCGGGCGACGTCGGCGTAGCCGTGCGTGTGGCTGCGGAATCCGGTGTCGTGGACGAGGAAGGGGCCGCGTGTGGCCGCCAGGTCGGAGAAAAAGTCCAGGAGCGTCTCGCGCCGCATCGCTAACCGACTATCATAAGGGCTCGCTGGTCGCATCCCTGCATGTCATCGCTGCCTCCCGCCCTGGCCGTCGGCGCGCTCTACGACACGTTCCTGCAGACTGCTCTCAGGCAGTTCTTCTCGCGGGCGACGTTCGAGGCGGAGCCGGTGATGTCGGCGTCCTCGGACGGACGGCTGTCGATCGAGCCGTCCGACGATCCGTGCGCCCTGATGATCCGGTGGTTCGGCATGCGGTACACGCTGCGCGTGCCCGAGCGGCGCCCCTTCACGCCGCACGAGACGCGGTTCGCGCGCGCGATCGGCGCCGTGCTCGCGGCGCGCTATCGCGCGATCCTGAACCCGAAGATGATGGTCGAGCGCGGCGATCTCTTCCGCGGCGCCATCGAGGACCGCTACGTCGGCGCGTTCCTCGACGAGGGCTCGTACAGCGTGACGCAGGGAGAGCCGCGGGCCGATCGCATCGCGGCGGCGATCGAGGTGCTGCGCGTCGCGGCGCTGAGCAGCTACGAGAACCGGCCGATCTCCACCGGCGTGCTGCTGCTCGGCGCGGAGAGCGGCAGCCCGCCGCCCGCCGGACCGGGTGCGAAGCCGGCGCCGCGCGGCCACCACTACTCGGAGGCGCTCACCGGGGTGAAGAGCTTCTTCCGCCTGGTCGACGGCGTGCAGACGCTGTTCCTGGTCGGACCCGACGGGACGCTCCTGGACATCGTCGACATCCGTCACTGGGCCGTTCGCACGGCGGGTGACACGCGCCTGCCGGTCCCGTGCCCGGTGACCTACCAGGCGCACGCGCTGGCGACCCTGCACAACAATCACGTCTGCATCGTTCTCAGCCCGTCGCACGAGATCAAGGTGTTCGCGCACGGCGCCTACGCGCTCGCCTACCGGCACGCGCGCTGGACGCTGCTGGATCTGCAGAGCAAGTACGAGCTCTGGGCGGCGGCGGTGGGCAACGAGACGCTGGCGCTCGCGCTGTTCCGCTGCGCGCTCGACCTCGCCGACGCACGGAAGGGCGCGCTGTTCGTGGTGCTGCGCGACCCGGCGGAGTCGGTGGAGGAGCTGGTGAGCCTGTCCGATCGCGTGGACATCGGGATCCCGGAGGCCCACAACCACGCGGATCGCCCCACGCGGCGCGACCTGCTGTTCCTGCTGACCGGCCGCACCGCCATCGAGCTCGAGCCGACCGTGCTGGCGGCGCTGGCCTCCCTCGACGGCGCGACGGTCACCGATGACGAGGGGAACCTGATTGCGGCCGGCGCGATCCTGCGCCATCCCGACGGCACCGCCATCGGCGATGATGCCATCGTCGAAGGCGCCCGCACGACCGCGGCGATGGCCGCGAGCCGCCACGGACCGGTGCTGAAGGTCAGCGAGGACGGCGGGATCACCTTCTTCGATCGCGAGAAGATCTGGAACATCTGAGGGCCGCTGCAGGGGCGACGGCCGGCCGCACCGGCGAAGTCCGGGCGAAAGAGGACCGTCCAGGGGCCCCGCCACTGCACCCGCCGGGGCGAAGATCCGATATGATGACCGGGCGCACCAGCGCCCCGCCAAAGACATGCGCCGTTTACCGGCCGTTTTCCTGATCGTCGGGATGCTGCAGTTCGTCCCCGGCCCCACATCCGGGGACTGGGTGCTGTCGCTGTTCGAGGACTATCTCGAGGCGCTGCGCCGCCAGGCAGGCATTCCCGGGCTGGTCGCCGTCATCGCCGGCGAGCGGGACATCGTGTGGGAGGGTGGCTTCGGGCGGCCCGATCTCGATCTGCCGGATTCCGCGACGGGCGCCACGCCGTTCCACACCGATGGCCTGATGCAGGTGGTCACGGCGACGCTGGTGCACCAGTGCGCCGAGGCCGGACGCCTCACGCTCGACGATCCGGTCGTCCCGTTCGACCCGCTCAATCCGCTCGACATCCCGACCATCCGGCAGATCCTGACGCATACGTCGGGCAGCCCCGAGGCGCCGGTCTATTTCTATCAGCCCGAACGCTACGAGGCGCTGCGTCCGGCGATCGAGACGTGCACGGGCGGCCCGTTCCGCGACGCCGTCTCGGATCTGCTCGAGGCGCTCGGCATGAACGAGTCGGTGCCCGGCGCGGATGCGCTGTTCATGCCGCCGCCCGCGCCCGACCCGCTCGACCCGGACCTCGAGGTCCGGTATGCGGCGACGGTCGCACGCTATGCCTCCGTGCTCGATCGCCTGGCGACGCCGTACGCCGTGGATCCGCGCGGAAGCACGACGCGCTCGCAGTACGTGCTGCCGACGCTGACGGCGTGGGGCGGCCTGATCTCGACCGCCCGCGACCTCGCGCGGTTCGATCTCGCGCTCCGCGGCGGCGTGCTCCTGCAGCCCGGGACGCTGGCTGCGGCGTGGGAGCCGCCGGTCGCGCCGAACCAGCAGGCGCTGCCGCACGGACAGGGATGGTTCGTCTCGACGTACCGCGGTCGCAAGGTCGTCTGGCAGTACGGCGTCACCGGCGGCGCCTCATCCTCGCTCATGGTGACCGTGCCGGCGCACGGGATCACGCTGGTGCTGCTGGCGAACAGTGACGGCCTCGCCCGACCGTTCCCGTTGAGCAACGGTGACCTGACGGTGTCGCCGTTCGGACGCGTGTTCCTGGGTCTCTTCGTCCCGTAATGCGGGCGAAGCTGCTGATCTGTGCGCTGCTCGTTCTCCTGCTGCCGTCGACGGTCTCGGCCGAGTGGCAGATCAGGCCGTTTGTTGGGATCACGTTCGGTGGAACGACGACGTTTGCGATCGATCTCGAGGAACAGGCCGCCGATCCGAAGCTGGCCTTCGGCGCGAGCACAGTACTCGTCGGCGAGGTGTTCGGCCTCGAGGCGGACTTCGCGCACACCCCGGGGTTTTTCGGCGAAGGAAGTCTGTTCGCAGTCACCGAAAGCAGCGTCAGCACCTTCACGGGCAACCTGTACATCGCCTTGCCGCGCCGGTGGTTCCGGTACACCCTGCGGCCATACGTCGTCGGAGGAGGCGGCGTGATGCGGGTACGCGGAAAGGACTTTCTCGACATCTTCAACCTGAACCAAACGCTGCCCACGTGGGACGTGGGCGGCGGCGCGACGGGCTTCGTGAACGATCGCGTCGGCGTCAGCTGGGAGTTGCGCTACTTCCGGGGGTTCAGCGGTGACGAACCGACCGGACTCAGCTTTGGACCGGAGACCGTGTCGTTCTTTCGCGCTATGATGGCGCTGACCATACGATTGGATCGCCACGTGCCATGACGCGTCGACTGTTGTTCTGCTGTCTGGCCGTCCTTGCCGTCATGGCCTCCCCGGCCGCGGCGCAGGAGCCGCTGCGCATCATCCCCATCGTCAACGACCGGCAGGTGCTCGTCTCCTTCGAGTTCGAGGACGCGTTCACCGACGAGGTGCGCGAACTGATCGAGAGCGGGCTGCCGACGACGTTCGCCTACGATCTCGAGCTGCGGATGCCGGCGCGCGTCTGGGTGGATCGGACGATCGCAACGGCCGCCGTCACCGTGACGGTCCAGTACGACAATCTGACCCGCCGGTACAGCCTCACGCGCACGGTCGACGGCCGCGTCGAGGATGCCGTGATTACGGAGCGGGCGGAAGAGGTCAGGAGCTGGCTGACCGCCGTCCATCGCCTGCCGCTGTGTTCGACGGCAAAGCTGGAGCGCAACCGCGAGTACTACGTTCGCGTCAGCGGCCGCCAGAGACCCCAGCGGAGTCTGTTCCCGCTCGATCTGGCCGGCACCATCAACGGGCAGGCGAAGTTCACGTTCATTCCGTAGCCCATTCCAGACCACGCGTCCGAGCTGCCTGCTCTCCAGGGTCGACCACGGCGTGGTCCGCGCGCCGCGTCCTGCCATGCCCCGGCGAGCACGGCAGGGCGGCTGCACCGAAGCCGCCGAACGCGTCGCGCTTCCGTGCGGCGTGTCTCCTGCCCCCCGAGGTGATCTGCCGTGGCAGCCTCACAGCCCGTCGTGCTTCCGGTGGATGAGATCCGCGCGAGGTTCCCGGCGCTGAGCCGGCGCTACGGCGGGATGGCGGTCGCCTACTTCGACGGTCCCGGCGGCACGCAGGTGCCGCAGACGGTCGTCGACACGATGGCCGGGTACCTCCTGCACCACAACGCGAACACGCACTGGCGCTATCCGACCAGCCTCGAGACCGATGCGGCGCTGGATGCGGCGCGGCGGGCGCTCGCCGACTTCCTCAATGCCTCGCCGCGCGAGATCGCATTCGGCCACAACATGACGACCATCGCGTTCCATGTGGCGCGCGCACTCGGGCGCGGCTGGGGTGGCGGGGACGAGGTCGTCGTCACCGAGCTGGATCATCACGCCAACGTCGCGCCGTGGCAGGCGCTGGCTGCGGAGCGCGGCGTGACGGTGCGGACGGTGCGGCTGATCCCGCAAACCGGGGAACTCGACTGGGACGATCTCGAGCGGGCGATCACGCCCCGCACGCGCCTGCTCGCGCTGGGCGCCGCCTCGAACGCGCTCGGCACGATCAACGACGTCGGGCGCGCGGCGCGGCTCGTGCACGCGGTGGGAGGACTGCTCTTCGTGGACGCCGTCCACTATGCGGCGCATCTGCCGGTGGACGTGCGCGCGTTCGAGTGCGATCTGCTCGCCTGCTCCGCGTACAAGTTCTACGGTCCGCACGTGGGCGTGCTCTACGGGCGCGAGGATCTGCTCGCGTCGCTCGACGTGCCGAAGCTGGCGCCCGCGCCCGACACCGTTCCCGAGCGGCTCGAGACCGGCACCCAGAACCACGAAGGCATCGTCGGCGCGGCGGCAGCGGTGGACTTCCTGGCCGGGCTCGCTGCCGGGGCGTCCGGACGGCGCGCCGCGATCGAAGCCTCGCTGGGCGCGCTGCACGCGCGCGGCCAGACGCTGCTGACGCGCCTGCACGCGGGACTGGGCGCCATCCCCGGCGTGACGCTCTACGGCCCTCCGCCGGATGCGCCGCGCACGCCGACGCTCGTCTTCACCGTCGCCGGCCGGACGTCGGACGAGGTCGCGCGCGAGCTCGCGTCGCGCGCGCTCTTCCTCTCGAACGGGAACTTCTATGCGGCGACGGTGCAGGCTCGCCTGCTCGGGAGTGAGGACGGGTTCGTGCGGGCCGGCTGCGCGTGCTACACGACGGAGGACGAGATCGAGCGGCTGATCGAGGCGGTGGGCGAAGCGGCGCTGTGAGTGCTACAGCGCGTCGATCTCGCGCTCGATCGCCTGGAGCTGCATCCGCAGCATCTCGCGATGCGCCTCGGCCCGGCACGTGCCCATCGCGGCCCGCGTGTTCGCGGCCGCCAGCTGCAGCGTCTCCCGCCGCTGCCGGCGCGCCTGCTCCTCGGGGGTCAGGGCGCGGCGCCGGCCCCCTTCAGGTTCGCGCGCGGCCTCGGCCTGCTGGCTCTCGACCTGCTTGCTCTCCCATCCTCGTGCCATGGCTGTCCTGGCGGCGCTAGCGCGCCTCGGGATCGACCTTCGCCGCCTCGGGCGAGGGCATCTCGACGATGACGCCCGATTCCCGCGCGGCGGCCGGCAGATGCGCCACCGTCACGGCCGGCAGCTGCTTCTCCGATTCGACGATCGCATCGATCAGGCCGTACGCGAGCGCGCGCCGCGCGTCGAGATAGAAGTCGGTCCGCTTGGTGTCCCTGATGATCTGCCGCAGCGGACGCCCGGACCGCGACGCGAGGATCTGGTAGATCTGATTCTGCATCTGCCGCAGCCGATCGAGGTGCTGCGCCGCCGCGGTCGTCGACTGCCAGCCCGCCCACTTGGCGGGCTCGTGGATCATGATCCACGAGTGCGGGAAGGCCAGGCGCCGGCCGTCGCTCGCCGCCTGCAGCACCACCGACCCCATCGAGTACGCCATCCCCTGCACCACGATCGTGACCTCGATGCCGCGCGAGGTGACCTCGCGGATGGCGTCGTGCAGGGCCAGGCCGTCGGTGACGTTGCCGCCGGCGGTGTTCAGATAGATGGTGATCGGCCGCGATCCCTCGTTGGCCATCTCGCGCAGGCGCTCGATCAGCTGCCGGGCGACGTCCTTGTCGATGTCGCCGACGAGGTAAAGCTCGCGGAGGCGTTCCGCGGCCTCGCGCCGCAGGACTTTCTTGACCGAATCGATGAGCTCCGAGACGAGGCGATCGTTCAGGTCTGTCATTCCCGCCTATTCTAGCGTCCCTTCCATCAGGCGCCGGGCGAGCTCGATCCCCTGTTCCAGCGATGTGATCTCGCCATCCAGCTGCCGCTCGTAGACGGCATCGAGAAGCCGGCCCATCGCGGGGCCGGGCTCGACGCCGAGCGCCAGCAGGTGCCGTCCCATCACGAGCCGGGCGGGCGGGCGGTGCTCGACGCCCAGCGCACGGGCGCGCTCGAGGAACCAGTCCATCGCGGAGCAGCCGAAGTCCCCCGTGCGCCCCCGGCAGTCCGCGCGCGCCAGCCGCGCCAGCAGCTCGAGATCCACCTTCTGCGACAGCCGCCGGAACGCGCCGTCCCCGACCTCGTCGCGCACCTTGTGCCACATCCCCGGCTTGAGGTGATGCGCGACGATGCCGAGGACCTGCCGGCGGGCATCCACGCCGTCGATCGCGTGGACGTTCAGACGATCGAGGAAGGACTCCGACGGGGCCACGCCCGCCTCCTCGTGGCCGATCGACCGTATGCGGCCGTCGATGAAGGCCGTCGTCGCGGGCTTCCCGAAGTCGTGGCATATCGCGGCCAGCATCACGATGGCGCGGCCGGCGCGCGGCAGGTCGTCCACCTGCCGCCGCGCCTCGTCGATCACCATGAGGGTGTGGGTCCAGACGTCCCCCTCGGGGTGCCATTCGGGTTCCTGGACGCAGCCGATGAGCGCCGCCATTTCCGGCCACAGCCTGCCGACGACGCCGAGCTCGCGCGCCAGCGCGAAGCCAATCGAGGGCCGCGGCGCATGGAGCAGCTTGTCGACCTCGCCCCAGATACGCTCCGGGGGAAGATCGTCCAGGGGGATGTCCGCGCAGATCCGCCGGGTCTCGGGGAGGACGTCCAGCTCGAACCGGGCCGCGAACTGCAATGCCCGGAGGACGCGCAGGCTGTCGTCCCGGAACGTGCGCGGATCGACGACGCGGAGCACCCGGCTCTCGAGATCGCGGCGTCCGCCGAACGGGTCCTCGAAGGTCTGTGCCAGCGGGTCCCAGGCAATGGCGTTGATGGTGAAATCGCGCCGGCGGGCGGCGTCCTCGACCGCCATCGAGGGGTCGCCGCGCACCTCGAACCCCTTGTGGCCCCGTCCGGTCTTCGATTCGCGGCGCGGCAGCGCCACGTCGAGATCCCCCAGCTTGTAGACGGGAAAGGCCTGGCCGACCGCCTCGACGCGCCCGAAGCCGGCGAGCAGATCCCGAAGCTCGGCCTCGGGGACGCCGTAGACCTCGAGGTCGAGATCCTTCGACTCGAGACCGAGCAGGCGGTCGCGAACCCACCCCCCCACGACGAGCGCCCGGCCGCCGCGCGCGCGTACGGCGGCCGCGACGGCCGCGGCCGCCTCCGGAATCTCGCCAGGTGTCTCAGGCCGCATGGAATTCAGGTCCGGTTCCCGACGGTGCTCGCCGGCGCGCAGCTGCGGGCCTTCAGCGACCGTTAGATCTACACCACTGAGGTGACCACACGGGTATCGTTCTCGTCCGGGCCCCGGGAAGAGGGAAGCGGAGTTCCGCGTTCGCGAAGGGGTGGAAGGGCGGGTTGGAAGGGCGGAGAGGGTTCACGAAGCCGGGCAAGAGGCGCGTATGCCGCGCCGGTCCCGGCTTCGCGCCGCCTGCCCGCTACACGAGTGATCGCGAGCGGGCAGTGGACGGCTCTTCGAGCTGGTGTCGCCGGGCGTCGCCTTCGAACCGCAGTCGCGGGCGGCGTTCGCCAGTGTCCCAGCCGGGCGTCTCGAATCCACAGGAGGTGCAGCGCAGGAACATCCGCCCCTCCTCAAACTGGAGTATCGGATCGTGGCCGTGCAAACCACAGACGGCACTCTGCAGGTGCTCGATCGCACGGGACCACAATCCGCGCGAGCTCAAAGGGGCCGTTACGGGGCTGGCCGCCACGTCCTGAAGATTGGTCACCATGGCCTGATTCGCTCCTCGCACTTGCCCATCCATTAATCAAGAGCTATGCCATGGGCCGACTCCCCTAATGTGCCCTCTCTCGCGGTCCAGCTGACCGGTTCCGTCCAAGACGTTGGACGCTGCCGCCGGACGGCCGGCGCTGCGTGGCTGCGCGCCGGCGGGTGGGCAGGGGCGACGCCAGTCCTGTGGCGTCGCGCTGGACATGTGTCGTCAACTACTCAGCGTTCAGGTGTCGAATTGATGTCGCCGCGCCTTGCTCCGCCGGTCCGTTCGCCATCCGGATTTCATGCACCCCCGCACGATTTGAATACGCCCGGACGCTAAGTGACTGATTGCAGAGTGCTTCGGGGGGGCGCCTCCCGGGCCCGCCGGCGCAGGACGCGGCGCAGGCGGGCGTTTACCGGGCAGGCAAGCGTAATGTTTCGCGGCAGGTGGGAAGCATCGCGTGAGGAGCGGATCGATCGCGGGCGGCGCGTCGGTGTGCGCCGGATCTCAGTGCGTGCGCGACCCGGGCGCGCGGAGCAGGTGGTCGATGGCGCGCGCGTAGAACCGCAGCGTGTTGCGCTCACGGACCCGCAGGCGCCCTCGTTCCACGACGATGATGCCGCGGGAGGCGAACGCCCGGACCGCGTGATCGACGGCCTCGACGGGATCCGTCACGTCGAGATTCGCGCCGGCCGCGCGCAGGACGTCGATGATCTGCGCCACGCGCGTCTCGAGTTCCCGCGCCGCGATCGACGGTCCCATCACGGTCGCCACGATGGCGGTGGGCAGCACCTTGACGATCCTCCCGATGGCGCTGCGCGTCTGGTGGGCGAGGTCCAGGACATCGCGGCGCGCGTGCGGGTCGCGATGCTCGAGGGAAATCGGATCGCCGAAGGTCACGAAGGCGCGCGAGCGATATCCGACCGCGTAGCGCACCATCTCGGCGAGCTCCCGCGTGAAGGGGCGCTGCGTCCGCTTGGTGCCCTGCCGCGCGAGGATGTGGTCCTCCAGCACGAGGTCGTAGGCAATCGCGCAGGGCACGATGACGAGGCCGCGGCGGTCCGCCTGGAGCACCGCGTGAACGAGCCCGGTCTTCGGCGGCTTCAGCTCCCCGCTGTAGCTGCGCCCCCCCTCGATGTAGAAGAACAGGTCGTGCTTGCCGAGGAGCTCGGCGACGTAGGCCTTCAGGGTGATGAGATACCCGGGGTCTTTCATGTTCCGGCGGATGGGCAGCGCGCCGGTGACGTGCCGGTGGATCAATCCGAGCGGGCCGCCGAAGAGGTTGATTCCCGCCGCGATGATCGGCGGGCGGATGCCGTTGTCGTCGAGCACCAGGGGCTCGACCAGGTAGTCGATATGGCTCCTGTGGTTCGAAACGTACACGACACGGCCCGCCTCGGTCGCCCGGCGGACGATCTCGAGGTGCTCGCTGCGCCGCTCGATCTTGCGGAGGATGGGATAGAGAGGATGCTTCAGCGCGCGGTAGATCGGATAGCGCTGGGTGGTGCGCAGCTCCTCGATGTAGGCCACGACCCGGTCCCGCGCCGCGGCTCCGGATTCACCGCGCGTCGCTTCGAGGTACCGGGCGACTTCGTCGCGCGAGAGCACCGCACGCGTCAGGTCGTCGAGCATCGCCCCATCACGGAATATACTCCAACGGGCTCGTCACCGCCCACCGCCCACCGCAGATCGCCGACTATCCCCCGACAGCTCCTTCGATTTCGCGGCAGACGGCTGCCGTGAACTCCGTGGTCGTCGCGGTGCCGCCCAGGTCCCGCGTCCGGACCCGCGGGTCCGCCAGGACGCGGCCGAGCGCCGTCATGATGCGATCGGCGGAAGCGTCCTCCCCGAGGTGCCGCAGCATCATGAGCGCCGACAGCAGCAGGGCGGTGGGGTTCGCCAGGTTCTTGCC